>Ga0222637_1000831_pt1 | contig 11989 bp, 11 predicted proteins | sample AntAcemetagen143_FD_181149 | JGI IMG/M metagenome (GOLD analysis project Ga0222637, IMG submission 181149) | Saline water microbial communities from Ace Lake, Antarctica - #143 | ecosystem: Environmental > Aquatic > Non-marine Saline and Alkaline > Saline | place: Antarctica: Ace Lake...
CTCTTCCTCGCAAAAATCATAAATAAAGAAGTCCTTTTTATATTGCGGCGGCGGCGAAAAATTTATAAAAGATGTTTAATTTTTGCTCGGTAGAGTCCGTGCGCCGCTTTCAGCGCCGCAAAGCCGAATCTATCTTGGTAGCGTAGCGTGGTAATTCCCCACCCACCCAAAACTATCTTTGTGCTCGGGCTCCAACCATTCGGGTTTCCGCTTCCTGCGCTCAAAGCCAGCTTTCCCCTAAAAAAAGCTTGACAACTGTAAATATTTACAGTATAGTTATAGCAGCTAAATTAATAAGGTAGCTATATGAAAAACTCTATACTTACAAAACGTCAGCAACAAATATTTGATTTTATCTTGTCCAGCATTGACAAGTTTGGCTACCCGCCTACCATTCCTGAGATCCAACATAAATTTTCCTTTAAATCCCCTAATGCTGTTCAGGATCACTTTGAAGCTCTTGAGCGAAAAGGATATATTGCCAGGCGTCCTCATAAATCAAGAGGGCTTGAGATTTTAAATGGGAAGATTTCAAAAGATAACACTATCAATGCCGATAGTAACATTACAGAAGTTCCAATAGTGGGAAGCGTAGCAGCAGGCCTGCCAATACTTGCTCAAGAGAATATAGAAGGTTCGATATTTGTTGATAAGATTATTTCAAAAAGCAACAGAGGCATGTTTGCATTAAGGATTAAAGGTACAAGTATGGTTAATGCAGGGATTCTTGATGGTGATTTTGTTTTGGTTCATCAACAACCTACAGCAGAACAGGGTGAGATTGTAGTTGCTTTGATAGAAGGTGAAGCAACGGTTAAAAAATTCTATAAGGACAAAAATAAAATCAAATTAAAAGCAGAAAATGATACAATGGAACCAATAATTATAGACCCAAAAGAAAATGATATTGCAATAATTGGTAAGGTGCAAGGGGTAATAAGAAAAGTTTAAAGGAATATGACAGGATTAAAAATTCCCATTTAGGAATGAATTAAAGCTTGATAGGAGGTATATGGATATGGTTAAGAATTCTTTACCAAAACGAGAAGCAATAAAGTCTCTTGTATATACAGCAGTTGAGTCTTATGCTGAAGGCTTTCAAGGGCGACATGAGGGAGAAAAGGATGATCCCTTGGGCACAATAAATATGAAAATACACAATGTTTTCATAGTTGTTTTAGGTCCAGAAATACAATTTTACACATCACTAGTCAGGTCTTTGGATAGTTCATTAGGTAATATGCTAGAGAAGCTTGCAATAAATATAGCAAAATTTTCATATGAAGTTGAAAAACGTGTAGAGGGCCCTTTAGGCGTTGAGCAAACTCGAGGCGTTGCAGAATTGTTGGAGAAATATAAGAGACGAGAAATAACTCCGCCCACTATAGAGGATTATCAGTTTTTGAGATCTAAACCAAAAGATAAGTCATTAACAACAAAACGACACGAAAGCGACTATTATTTGATAGATAAAAGAACCGGAGATAATTTTTTGATAGAGCTCAAAATAGGCGGTGATTTAGATAATAAAAAAGCGCGCTCAGAAAAAGAAGCACTCTTAGAACAGTTTGCTATCTTGTCAAACACTCTGCCCTCAGATGCAAAAATTAAAGTTTGTTTTGCGACAGCTTATAATAAAGATGGTGAAGGCAATACTTGGAAGCAAGAACGTGTTAAGCAATTTTTTGCTGATGACGAACTATTAATTGGAAGCGATTTCTGGAATTTTGTCTGTAAATCAAAAGACGGTTATGAAATCGTTTTGAGCGCATATAAAGAAAGAGCTCATTTGATCAAGGGAGCGATTGGCTCAATAAAGAAAACATATCTAGGATAAGGGAATAACTATGCAAACATTAATTAAATGGCCAGGTGGAAAATCAAGAGAGTTTGACCATATAAAAGATATTATTCCGCCATTTGATCGCTATATTGAACCTTTTTTTGGCGGTGGTGCTGTTTTTTTTCAACTAAGGCCACAGAAAGCTATTATTAATGATATATGCAGAGAATTAATGGATTTTTATAAATTTATAAAACGTGAATACGATAAAAATGATTTTAAAAAAGAACTCTACGGATATCTGACAAACTGGGAAAAAGTTCCTAAATATCTGGATTTATTTGAAGATCAATTTGTTATGCTATACAATCAATATAAACAAAATAGAATTGAAAAGGTGCAATTAGAAAAAAGCGTAGGAGATTACATCAAAAATTCAGAAGAGAAATTTAATGGATTATTTCATAGGAAATTTTGTCTGGATGAACAAAATTTGCTAAAAGAAACTAGATCAAATCTAGTTTCTAAAATCCATAGAACTCGGCAAATTGAAAGAGAAAGAGGCCAGCTACCTAAAGGGGATCTGCAAAAAAATATCGAGACAGCTTTTAGAAGTGGATTTTATATGCATTTCAGAGATGTAATGAATTTTAATGGGAATAAATACGAGATCAGTCTAGCAAAAGAAATAGCAAATTATTATTTCATAAGAGAATTTTGCTATGGTGGCATGTTCAGGTTTAATAATTCTGGCCAATTCAATATCCCATATGGCGGTATTGCATACAACTCAAAGGATTTTAGGGCTAAAGTTGACTATATTTTTAGTGAGGAAGTCGAAGAGCTGTTCAAAAATACGACTATAAGAAATCAAGATTTTGAACAGCTATTTAATTCTTGTAATTTAAATAGAAAAGATTTTATCTTTTTAGATCCTCCCTATGATACAGACTTTAGTGATTATGAGAAGAAAACCTTTGATAGGGGGGACCAGGAGCGATTAGCACGCTGCCTGTATAACACAAAAGCAAATTTTATTCTCATCATTAAAAATACACCATTTATCTACAGGCTATATAACAGAAAAAGAGGCATAAAAATAGATAAGTTTGATAAAACCTATCTATACAATGTAAAAGGTAGGAACAATAGAGATGCCGAACACCTCATCATTTACAACTTCTAAATTATCTCAGTGCGAACACAAGCTAAATACGGTAATTCATGGCGACTGCATTGAGGTTTTAAAGACTTTTCCTCAAGATACATTTGATTTAATTTTTGTTGACCCACCTTATTATTTGCAGCTTCCAAAAGGAAAAAGACTAAAGCGCGCGGATGGTTCCGAGATAATACCTGTTGATGACAAGTGGGATAAATTTAAGAATTATGAAGAATTTGACCAGTTTACTTTAAATTGGCTAACTGAATGCCAAAGGGTTTTAAAGCCCACAGGGACATTATGGGTTATTGGCATGTATCACAATATATTTAGAGTCGGGAAGATAATGCAGGACTTAGGCATTTGGTTTTTAAATGATGTCATTTGGGTTAAACTTGGCGCATTGCCTAACTTAAATGGGAGAAGGTTTACCAATAACCACGAAACCTTAATTTGGGCCGTAAAGAACAAGTATTGCAAAAGCTACACATTTAACTATGAATTATTAAAAGAAATAAACAATGGCAAGCAAATGAAAGACACGGATTGGTTATTTCCTATCTGTACGGGGAATGAAAGATTGCGTGATGGAAATGGAATAAAAGTGCATACGACTCAAAAGCCTTTAAGTCTCATTAAGCGCGTTGTATTAACAGCGAGTAACAAGGGTGACTTAATTCTCGATCCCTTCCTTGGCACTGGGACGACAGCAGTTGCAGCTCAGGGACTTGGCAGGAAGTGGATTGGCATCGAGAAAGAAAAGAAATACGTTGAAATTGCCAAGAAAAGGATTAATATGGCGAACTAATCACAAGTGCGTAAGGTGGAATAAAATAACAAAGGATATTGACGTAGTAACATTGTTGCCGCATAGTGGGCATTTTGAAAAATAATCGAATAACCTTAACAAAAAATAGACAATTAATTTAAGAAAAAAAGGAGTAATTCGATGCATAAAATAACTTTTTATCCATTAGGTAATGCAGACTGCTATCTAATAGATATTGATGAAGAAAATAAGATACTTGTTGATTATGCAAATTGCAAAGACGCAAATGATAAAGAAGACTTAAGGATAGATTTAGCCGTTGCCTTACGTAGTGATTTGAAGGATTGTAAGCGCAATTACTATGATGTAGTTGTGTTCACTCATTCAGATAAAGATCATATCCAAGGATTTTCAGAGTTTTTCTTTCTTGAACATGCAAAAAAATATCAAGATGATGATAGAATTAAAATTAATGAAATGTGGGTGCCCGCTGCTGTTATATTAGAAGAAGGGATGGAAGATGAAGATAAAATCTTGCGATCAGAGGCAAGGTATAGATTCAAGAATGGGGAAAATGTGAGGGTTTTTTCGAGACCAGAGAAACTGCGAAAATGGTGTGAAGATGAAGGAGTAAATTTTGAAGATAGAAAAAAACTAATTACCGATGCCGGTCAATTGGTCCCCGGGTGGAATAAAAATGCCCAAGGAGTAGAATTCTTTGTTCACTCGCCATTTGCTAAACATACTGAGGATGAAATTATAGATCGTAATGAATCATCTATTGTAATGCAAGCAACTTTTTATTATGACAACAGAGATACAAGGTTGCTACTTGGTGCCGATACTATACATGAAGTATGGGCAGATATTGTGAATATCACACGGCATAAAAAAAATAACAACCGATTAATGTGGGATATTTATAAACTACCACATCATTGCAGTTATCTTTCTATAGGTCCGGATAAAGGAAAAGAAAAAACAAAGCCTATTGAAGAGGTCAAGTGGCTACATGAACAAGGACAGGAAAGAGGACTATTAGTATCAACAAGCAAACCCATCCCTTCTGATGATGAAGATGACTTACCTCCGCATAGGCAGGCAGCTAATTATTATAAAGATGTTGCTTCGAAAATAGATAGGGAATTTAAGGTTACCATGGAACATCCAAGAAAATCTAATCCTCAACCATTGGTAATTACTATAGATGGAGATGGAGCAAGGTTAAAGAAAACAATAGTATCAGGTGGAACTGTTGCAATTGGTAGACCAGCTCCACGAGTCGGATGAATTATGATATGCTTAGACGATTTCCTAAAGAAAAACAAAAAGGCGCGTCTAGATGACCTTAAATGCAATAAAGCTAAAGAATTAGCGAAGTTACTTGATTCGAAAGCGTTAGATTATATTCATTTAAATGAATGCAGAGTATTGGTAGAAGACCCAAAACTTGAAATTGTTATTTTTACGATAGAAGTTGAACGAAGTCAAGAACTAGTACATACTATCAGGAACGTAGAAACTATTGCGGTTTTGTTTGACCCTGCCGATAAATTCACACCTGAAGTTTTTGCTCTGCGAGAAGATTTCCCCAAAGTACCCCACACTAATTTACGATTATTTGATAAGCCTATAAGTTTGTGTTTGTACGACCGTCCATATTCTGAAATAAAGCATTATTGGACAGCAACTCGGTTTATTAAGCAGTTACATAGATGGTTATCAGATACATCGAGTGGGCGATTGCACGGGAATGATCAGCCATTAGAGCCACTATTTGAAGAGTCAAAAATAAAACTAGTTCTGCCGAGAGATTTAATAGAAAATCCTGATTCAGAGGAAGTCGTTCAATTGCATGGAGTCCAGGTGGATGATGGCTATACGTTAATTGCTGAAAATGATTACAAAGGACGAAATCAAGAAATAGAATTCTTAGCTACTATTATAAAATGTAATAGTATAGAGCATGGAGTTATTAATAGGCGTCCTGTTTCCTTTAAGGGGCTGCATGATTTTGTATCACCAATTGGTTTGGATTTGTTGTCAACATTGAGAGAGACTTTAAATAAATGGTCAGGCGAAAAAAAGATTGCTAATTTATTGGATAAAAGACTTTTGTTAGTTATTCTTTTTCCAAAAACGCGAACCTCTGGTAGTGCCATCGAAGCTACAGATATATATAGCTTTCTCTGCTGTGATCCAATATCGAAAATTGGTGAAGAAATAGGTGCATGGCAAATGAACAATGGAATGCCTGGCAGGATACTTGAATTCTCAGGAAGTAGTCAGACCACACGAAATGATGGCACAAATCTTCGAATCGATTTATGCGCTACCATGTTTTCATTTTCCAAAAAAAATGCTGCAAAATTGAATGGTTCTTTAAACGCCGATGAAAATACTATTTGTTTAATTGGTACCGGAGCTTTAGGCTCTCAAATTTTTATGAATTTAATTAGGTCAGGATTTGGTGTGTGGACTTTAATTGATAGAGATATTTTATTACCACATAATTTAGCGAGACATTTTCTTTTGCGGTTTGATGTAGGTTATCCTAAAGCCCAAAATTTAGCTCAACATGCAAATTTTATGTTGAGAGAGAGGGTTGTTAAAAACGTTATTGTTGGTGATGTTGGTGGGTCGTCAAAGGAAAAAGACAAAATTCAAGAAGCATTAAAATCTTCTAATATAATTCTTGATTGTTCTGCGTCCATAGCAGTTTCAAAATATCTAGCAAAAGAATCAGAGATATCCTCTCGTATTATTTCTTGTTTTTTGAACCCTTTAGGTAACGATTTTGTTATGTTAGGAGAAGATAAAAATAAGGAATATCCTATCAATGCTATCGAAATGCAATATTATCGTAATATCATTACCAATGTACGATTGAACGACCATCTACATTCAAAAGATGAAGGAGTTCGCTATAGTAACTCTTGTCGAGATATAAGCAGCACTGTGCCACAGGATTATTTTGGTATGCACTCGGCGATTGGTAGTAAATTTTTTAAAGATATTGCCACCCAAGAGGAAGCTTTTGCTTCAATATGGCATTTCGATCAATCAAAGGTTACTATTGATAGATATCCTATTGAAATTAATAAAATATACAAAGAGAAAATTGGTAAATGGACACTTTTTGTAGATGAGTTCTTTATTCAAAAAGTAAAAAGATTTCGTAGCGAAAGATTGCCGAATGAAACCGGAGGTATATTAATAGGTTCATTTGATCTAGAATATAACATTATTCATATAGTTGATTCTGTGCTTTCGCCACCGGATAGTGAAGAATGGCCTATGACATACGTGCGGGGATGCGAAGGTCTGGAAAGAGAAGTAAGCAGAATTCAAAAACTAACATTGAATAATTTAGAATATGTTGGCGAATGGCATTCACATCCTAACGGACATGATTGTAAGCCCAGTACTAATGATGGTACTGCTTTTTCTTGGCTTATTGATCTTATGGAAATAGAAGGTCTGCCTGCAATCATGTTGATTGTTGGAGATAAGAATAGCACATTTTATATAGAGAATATGTGATTCGTGGTATTTCTGTATCTCAGCAATAGGATGCTGTAGGGGTACAGAGGAACGATAAATTAAGGAGGAGGAGGATGAAGAGAACATTTATATATTTATTTACGCTGTTGATAGTCTATTGCGTTGTGGGTGTACTTGTGATGTTAAACAAAATAGCAGTTCCTAGCGAGACCATAAAAGTTGTGATTTACTGTGGGCTGATGGGAGGGATCGGAGGCATCACTTATTGTCTCAGAGGTATCTACCTCAATGCATGTGTTTATAAACAGTGGGATGAAGTATGGCTGCCGTGGTATTTTATTCGTCCACTTGTAAGTGTTATTTGCGGGACTGTAAGTTGGCTTTTTTTAAAAGCAGGACTCATTGTGTTAGAAGCACAACAGACCGAGATTTCAACAAACTTAGGATTTTATGCACTTGCTTTTGTAGCAGGGCTTAATGTGGATAAGTTTATTGAGAAGATTGAAGATATGGCCCAGGTAACCTGGGGAATTAAAAAAAGTAGAACTGCGCAAAAGGACAACGATAGTAGGCAAGCTTAGGATATATTATCTTAATGTAAAAAATGGCAGAGGTAGTACTAATTCCCCTCCCTCGGCAATCGCAGTCGTCCGGCTTTAACCACTTCGTGTTTTCCGCATCGTCCTTATCGTCCTTGATGCGCTTGCCTTCACCCACCCTACAAACATCTTTTATAAATTTTTCGCCGCCGCCGCAATATAAAAAGGACTTCTTTATTTATGATTTTTGCGAGGAAGAGGACGCAAGGTGTTTGGCGCATTTTGCCGCCTCCAAAATGCGCCAAACACGAAGAAGCCGAAGCATACTCCCGCATAACCACCAAGACCGCTGGCCTAGGCGGCCGCCAAGTGAGCCTGAGCCCCAGCGAAGGCGAACGGTGCTAACACCACCCACGCAGCCCGCTGGAGCTGACGTTCAGGAGGCGGAAGCGGGCGGTGCATTAGATCATTGAATTTTAAAGAACGAATGAAGCGTATTGTATAAGAGGAGCATAAGGTCATCCGAAAGTCCGGATATAGACTCTCGGTGCGGATTTTCTATAAGTTTTTTCTTTTGAAGTACTTGGCATCTTTCTTTTTCCTTAAAATATAAAAAATTAAAGGGGGCAAAAAAATTAAAAGCAATGCGCCCAGAGGGCGCGAAATACCCGAAGGGCAAAAAGCTTTTTGGGGGCAAAAAAATCTTTTTTGAAGCGATTTTGATGTTTTTGCGTCCTGCCTTTGGCAGTCCGCGCGCCTTACGACGCTGAAAAAGCAGATGATTTAAAGCCCCGCCCACCCGCAGTTACTTCGTAACTGCCCTTTAAAATATTGATTGACAGAAAGTGTAAAGTGACGTAAAGTAAAAGACATTATGAATGAACAGAATGATTTAAACATGAATACTATCAAGGATATTGCAGAAAAGATTAACGAATTTTCTGGAAAATTTAAGATAGGTCAACTACAGGAAATAAGAAAAAAAATAAAAAAACGCAGTCGTTTTGCTATAAAACCCCCTAAAATTTTTTCGCAACGGTCAATCAAAATAAAAGAAAACTATGCCTTTCATGCTGGTGGCTATAATGAGTTGCAATATAATATATGCTATGAGAACGATTCTAAATTGTTTCGTTACGGCATAGCGTTTTCTTTGCAAAAAAGCGCCAGCTTCCACAATCCCGTAGGCGAATTAGCTCCTAAGATTAATAAGTTTAATGAATTTTTAAGAGTCAATCCTAAGCGATATTCCAATTTATTTTTGTGGTATTTTCAAAGTGCTAAAAATAAAAAGGAACGGAGTGATATCTTAAAGATTTCTACGATATCTGAAGATTTAATAAATATCGGGACTTTTATTTTTATCGGTAAATATTTTAAAAAAACCATACAGGAACTTAATAATCATGATATTGTCGAAATTCTAAAGACCTTTGATGATTTATTGGAATTGTATAAATATGTTGAAGAACATACTATGGTTGAATCAAAAATAGCTCGTATTTGCTGGAATACTAATAGCTGGAGACAGCCGTCAGGTGCTTTAGGGAAAAGCAAAGACAAAAATTCTTTTGAGTATAAATTTGGGTTTGGCTATGAAGAATGGCTGTTGGACTTTAGTAAAATTATAAATGGATATCACTATGGATTTTTAGAGCCTATAAACAAAAATCACCAGTATTATATTGGCAATACTTTTAATGTTTCTCTGTATTCTATTGATGGGCTAACAAAGGAAAGGTGGCATATTGGAGAACTGAAAAATGTTAAAGTTATCTCAATTGAGGAGAGCGAAACAATTTTATCAAAGTATAAGAGGCAACGATGGTTAGAGGAAATGGAAGGACAACTTCGTATTGTTGGGGTTAACCCTACTGTGTTTCGAGAATCAGATTTTTCATATTTTAATGTAAAGTTTAAGGTTTCTGATGTTTTATTGTCTGATGAGCCGTTGAGAATAAAGCCAGGTGATTCAGCCATAAGTTTAAATAGGTATACTTTATTTAATACAAAAAAGATGTTTAAATTAGAGAAAACACTTGATGGGGTATATAAGTTTACAGCTGGTCATAATATTAAAAAGAGTGTTTCGAGCAAGACGTATTCAAAAGAGAAAGCAAGCGTTAAACTGCGGCACAATGAGATGCAAGCTAATATCTACAAATGTTTATGCGAGTTGCACGGAAAAGACAAAGTTGGTACGGAAAACAATACTGGATATGGAACGTCTGTCGATGTTTCAGTATATATGGGCTGTACACACACATTTTATGAGTTAAAAACTGCAAATTCTGTAAAATTGTGTATTCGGGATGCCTTGGGTCAATTAATGGAATATGCCTATTGGCCAAATAAAAATAATGCAGAAAAATTAATAATTGTTTCTCATAATGTTTTGACGGAGAAAGCTAAAGGCTATATAAATAGCCTTCGGAAAAAATTTAAAATACCACTTTATTATCAGCGTTACAATTTCGAAACAAACAAATTAGAAGAAGAATTTCCGTCTGTTTAACAAAGATAGGTTTATTTATGGGGAAAAGATACAATCTCAGTGAAGCAGCAAAAGAATTAGGTTTAACTCGTCAAGGTCTTTATTATTGGATTAAGAAGAAATGGGTTAAACCAAAGAGGGATTATCGCAACTACCCTGTTTTTACAGCCGAAGATGTTAAAAGAATTAAAGAATGGCGGAGTAGGTTACAAGAAGGATAAATAGAATGAAAGTATTTTTTGACACAAATATTTATAATCACCTTAAAGAAGATCAACTTTCTGCGATAGTAAATGCGAAAGATAAAGGGGAAGTAGAAATATTTTGTAATCCTCAAATTTTAGGAGAGCTTGCGGCGACTTTTAATTCTGATATTGAGCAAGGAAAGAGAATAGTCGGTATATTCGAAAGAGTAATCTCTCACCGGATTATAAATCAACCTCCGATTTTATTAATTAATGAGATTAAGAAAATATTGAGTGGTGAGCGAAAAAGTATTTATTTAGACTCTGCGACAAAGAGAGGATTTTATTTATATATCGAAGATTTTAAAAAAGGAATTACTGATGGAGCAACACGTGACTTTATTAGGCACACAAGACAAAAAAAGAAAGAAAATATAAAATCGATGAAAGAATCAAATAAACAACTCGCGCCTTTATGGAAGGAGCATAGAGATAAATTTAAGACATTCAATCCTTTTTATGAGGGAGCGGTCAAGAGGGGCTTGATAAGAGAGGAAATAAAAGAATATCTTAAAAGAATAAGTGCGCCGGATATTAACAAAATCGCAAAAAAGATTGAGAATAAATTACACGATTTACCGCATATGCAAACAGCCGTAAAACTTACAGCGGCTCTTTCTTATCGATATGAAATTAAGGGCAAGCGACCTAAATGGGGAGATTTAGAGGACATCACCATTTTTATTAGTCTACCTTTTGTTGATATTTTTGTTTCGGACGATAAAGGTGCTCAGGAGATGTTTGATTTGTTATTTCCCGAAAAAAAATCAATGAATCTTGGGCAGTTTATTGATGCAGTTAAGGAGTTGCAATGATAAGTGCCTCTGTTTATATCCGCGTATCCACCGAAGACCAGGCAAAAGAAGGATATTCTCTTGAAGTACAGAGAGAATATCTCGAAGCTTTTGCTAAGAGGGAAGGACTTGAGATTTTCAAGCTTTATCAAGACGATGGTATAAGTGGATACACCACCGAGCGCCCTGCGTTACAAGAATTACTTAAGGATGCTAAACAGAAAGCGTTTGATTTAGTCTTGGTGTATAAAATAGACAGGTTCAGTAGAAATTTGAAAGATTTACTTAATCTAGTATATGAATTATCATCTCATGGTGTTGGCTTTAAATCTGCTACAGAGCCATTTGATAGTACAACATCAACAGGAAAGCTGATGTTTCAGCAACTGGGCAGCTTTGCCGAGTTTGAAAGAAATAGGATTGCAGAGAGAGTATTCCCAGGTATGGTTAAAGGAGTGCAACAAGGCAACTGGCAGGGCGCTCGGTACGCACCTTATGGATATAGATACAGTAAAGAGAAGAAGCTCCTAGAAATAGATGAAAAAGAGTCAAAGATTGTTAAAGTTATTTATGAAATGGCTTTATGTGGTAAAAGCACACGCAATATTACAGAGTATCTTACGCGCAAAGGATACAAAAATAGAAAAGGCAATATATTCAGTACAAAATTGATTGGCGATATCTTAAAGAATAGAATTT
>Ga0222637_1000840_pt1 | contig 11884 bp, 17 predicted proteins | sample AntAcemetagen143_FD_181149 | JGI IMG/M metagenome (GOLD analysis project Ga0222637, IMG submission 181149) | Saline water microbial communities from Ace Lake, Antarctica - #143 | ecosystem: Environmental > Aquatic > Non-marine Saline and Alkaline > Saline | place: Antarctica: Ace Lake...
AGCAGAAGGCGCTTTATGGGTTCAAGATTTTAATTCAGATGCTTCTTTGGCTTTGCTTGAAACAATTGATGCAGATACTGGAACACTTGCAGGAGCAGTTGTAGGAACAGAAATGCAAGTTGATGTAATCACAGTTCCAGCTCCTTTGAATGTTGTAGGTGGTGGCACAGAAGCAGCTGCTTTAAGAGTTACCATGGCAAATGATTCGACAGGAACATTGACAGTTGATACAACAGGCACATCAGGACTTGAAGTTGTACAGGACACAGCCGCTGATTTGAATTGTACTGAGGCAAACTCTGGAGATATTTTAACATCAGTACAGCTTATTGATGACACGGTTGCAACAATTTCAGCAACGGACCTAATCAGAGTTGGAATTTTTGATGCAAGCGATACTCAAATTACAACCTTTGGAGGCGGCACCCAGTACACAGAGGATGCTGCCGTGCCTGCCAATCCGGTTGGAACAGCAATGATGATGGAACGAGATGATGTCCTGGGTGGAATAACTCCAGCCGCAGGAGATTGGACTCATCCGTTTGCTTCAGCAGAAGGCGCTTTATGGGTTCAAGATTTTAATTCAGATGCTTCTTTGGCTTTGCTTGAAACAATTGATGCAGATACTGGAACACTTGCAGGAGCAGTTGTAGGAACAGAAATGCAGGTTGATGTTGTTGCTTCTTTACCAGCTGGAACAAATGCAATTGGAAAATTAGCTGCAAACACAGGTGTTGATATTGGAGACGTTGATGTTACTTCAATTACAGGAGTGACAATGAGTAATGCTGCAATGCAGATCACGGGGGATGAAGCTCATGATGCTGCTGATGCTGGCAATCCTGTTAAGCTGGGAGCAAAAGCTTCTGATGCAATGCCTGCTGATGTTGCAGACAATGACCGGGCTAATTTAACTTCAACACAAAAAGGAGTTTTAAAAGTTACAAGGCCTTATGGAACACTTCAAACACCAATACATAAAACTGTTACAACTGCTGGAACTCAAGTGCCTTTAATGGCTTCTAAAACCATTGCTTACAATGTAAAAATGAAAGCTTTGAGTACAAATAGTGGAACGATTTATCTTGGAAACAGTGCTGTTAGTTCTGCGAATGGTGTTGAGTATTTACCTGGAGAACCTGAATTTTTTGACCATGTGGATTTGAACACTGTTTATATTGACAGTTCTGTAGATGGTGAAGGAGTTTCGTTTTCCTATGAAATATAAAATTTCTTATGGTCATAAAAAGTTTTGGGAATGGGGAATGAGATCTGATTTGCCTGTTTCTTCTCAAGCAATTACAGCAGGCACGGTTTACATTACGCCTTGGAACATGGACAGTCTTTGTGCATTCAAATTAACAGGCGTTAAAGGAAAATGGAATTATCAAGTTCTTGACCCGTTTGAAAGTTCTCAATGGTCTATTAGTTGGTATTGGGGAGTTTACAAATACTTTAGAGGTTGGAGTGGTTCAGCTGGAACATTAAAACTTTTAGGACAAGGTTCATCATCTTGGTCAGGTATAGGTTCAGCAGGTGCAACAACGATTTATGATGCAAGCACGGCAACTTCAATTACTGCTTTGCCACTTAAAAAAATTCCAGATGGAGCTTTATACTTAGCTCAGTTGTGGACTGTTTCTTCTAATAGTATGGTTACAGCTTTTATATTAAATAAATTTGGAACAACGGTTACTTCTGGTTCTTATTTGTATGCAAATTCAGGCTCAACAGGTCAAACAAGTTTTCCTCAAACAATTGCGGCACACGCACAAACTGCAAAAATAGACCAAGAGCATTGGATCGGTGAAAACTAATGGATGGCACAAGTTTTAGACTTTCAATGTTTGAACCTGATAATATTGGAATGATTATACAAAGGCACGAAATAGAAAATTTAGATAGTTGTTTTTTATTTCCTTTTAAAAAAGTTTTAAGAGACACTAAAATTAATCAATACACTTGTTTTGTTGAAGCCATGGGCGAAGCAGCAGATGTTTTAGTTACTCTGGCTTTGTACAGATGTGTTGATTCTATTTCAGCTCCGGTTGGTGGAGGTAGAATTGTTGCTAAAAAGGTTGCAGGTTCAGAATTATCTGTCATCGGGCCAGTGATTTCTCAAACTCAATGGGCTTTGGGAGCGCCAATTAATTTAATAGGAGGCAGTTATTGGCTTGCAGTTTCACTTCAAACAATAACTGAAGGAGGAGGAGCTGGAACATTTTTCTTTTTTGGAGTAACAGATGCGGATGCAAATATTTTGTATCCAAAGTTTTCTGTGACTCTTGCAAGTCCTCCAACTTTGCCTGCTACAATTAATTTAAGTGCAATGGCAAGGTATACGACTGATTGGATTTACGCTTCAGGAGAATGGCAATAATGAAAGGAATTTTTAGCTCTATTGATTTGAAAATCACAGGAGAAGAAAGCGGTCATAGGACTGAATGCAGAACTTCAAACATTGTAGTCAATACTGATGCTCCGACAGGAATTTGGTTCATTCCATTTGAGTCAGACGGTTACACGGTTATTGACACTTATACTTTTGCATTAGATTTTGTTGGAACAGATGCAGACCAATACGCTTACAAAGTAGCTGTTTACAGACAACATTCAAAATTGAGTGACACGGCCACAACAATCGGAGTTGGAAAAATTGTTCCAGGTTCAACTCATTCAAGTGGAATTTTAACCGGAAACAGAAATGTTAGAAACACAAGCACTATGGGAACGCCTTTTACTTTAAGACAAGGCAGTTATTTTATTGCAATGCACATTTACATGATCACTGCAAAACCAGCCGGACCTTTAGTTGTTACTTCAAAGGATGGAATAAATGCAGGAATGACTGCTCCTTGGTGTAATCAATCTCATATGTACGGAGTTGCAACAAATCCTGGAACGCTTCCAACTGACATGACAACTTCTGATGCCAATTTAACTTCATTAGCAGGAACTTTTGCAAGTGGTATTGATAGTTTTTGGGCTGGAGCTTTTTTCAACGGAGATGCTTATCCTTAACGGAGGTGAGAAAATGCCAGATGAAACACCATTAGAAAAATTAAAACACGCAAATGACGATTTGCACGAAGTTTTTGGAGAAATGATGCAATCAGAGCTTTATAGTGTTGAACAAAAAGCCAAAGCCGGAAAGTACATGGAGCAAATTTTTAATGCTCTTGACCAATTGTACGAAGCTTTCCCATGAGGAAGTTAAATGGAAAAATGTTTAATGAGTCAAAACAGTTAATCTTTTATACATGGAAGTGTCATACTATACTCATCATGCCTTTAAAGAAAGATAGCCAATCGGCATATGTTTTTTATTCTGATAAAATTAATCTAAAGGCACTTGACGATAATATTGTTGAAGGTTACATTTCAACTTCTGATCCGGACCTTGTAAACGATATTGTAACACCTGATTGTATGTTTGATATGCTGAATCAGTTAAAGAATCGCAGCATTAAAATTGACGTAGAACATGAAAGTTTCAGAGGTAAAGGCATGGAACTTGAACTCAACAAAACAAAAATTCCTATTTCCAAAATCACTGACGGAATTGTTGATTCAAAAGGTGTTCTTGTTAAAACAGTTTTGAATACTCATCACAGGAGATTTGACGAAGTTAAAGGATCAATCAAAGACGGTTTCCTTGACGCTTTTTCTATTGCATACATTCCTGTTAAGTACGCCTACAAAACAATCGATGGCGTGAAAAAAAGATTATTACAACAAGTTAAGCTTCTAAATGTCGCTTTCACTGGAATTCCAGTGAATACAAAAGCCACATTTACAAATGTCATGTTAAAGTCGCTTCAAGACGGTTTCGAATTCGATCCTGATTTGACTGAAGCACAAATTGATCAACTAATTGGAGGTAACAAAATGGCTGAAGAAGATGCAAAAAAAGATCCTCAAACAGGAGATCCGGCAAAAACCGATCCAAAATCTGCTGAGGAAAATATTGAGGCCAAAGCTTTAAATGAAAAATTTGAAGCACAGACAAAAAGTGTTTCAGAGTTGAAATCGCTTTTAGAGGTCGAACAAAAAGCTCGAGTAGAATCTGAAAAGAAAGCTGCCGAGTTTGCAGAAAAAACAGACAAAGAGTTGAAAGCACTCAAAGAGTTGCTTGATTCTCATGAAAAAGTTTTGTCAGCGCCACAGTTCAAGGCAAAGGCAGAACAAATGAAAGAGGTTCTTTCTGAAGTTGAGAAAAAAGCGCAGGAAGAAAAAAACAAAACATCTGGACCTCTGGATAGAATTGCTTAGGAGGCTTGAAAATGGACGCAAACACAGGAACTGAAAAGTTTATGTTAAAAGGTAATGCTGCGAGAGGAGCCTATGCTCATTCGTTTGGTTATCTTGATGACAGAACAACCTATTCCGATGGTTTCAAAGGAATAGATTTAAGACCTGATTTGAAAGCTGCTATGGATAGAGGAATGGAAATCGCATTCAAAGCACTTACAACTGAATCAGGCGGAGCAGGAACAGCAGGCTATGCCTTAATCCCGGTTTCAGTTGATCCAAGAATTGTGGATCAATCAAGAAAGTTTACTCCTTGGACTGAATTAATCCCAAGAGTTACAAATCAAGGAATCACAGCAGACTACAACATAATCACTGCAAAAGGCGCAGGATTTACAGCATTGGAAAATGCTCCAATGACAACTGCTGACGATACAGAAGACAGAGAATCTGAATGGATTAAATATCTGTACTCTGTTGGAAGCGTAACTGGCCAGGTTCAATCAGCAATGCCAAGTTATATCATACAAGGATTACAACCATCAGGCACAGGCGCAGCATCAGCAACTTTTGGAAGCCCAACAGCTCCAAATGCAAAGCAGTATGAAGTTTTGAAAAGAGCTCAGGCTTTAAAAGAACTTGAAGAAAATTTGATTTGGAATGGAAATTCTACAACAGACGCAACTCAATTCAACGGAATTATTGCACAGCAATCCACTACAAATCAAACAGACAAATCTTCAACTGCGTTGAACTGGGGAGATATTGAAAAAAGTGTTGAAGACGCATATGCTGATTCAGGCAGAGTCACAATTTCGGCTTCTGATTCAAGTTCTTTAATTGATACAAGAAAAATCATGATTGATTCTTTCAGGTACAAACCAGGAGAAATGAATGGAACAGCTGGATTTGGTGTTCCCGCAAGAGTTGTGCTTGAAACAATGACCGGCCCAGTGCCTCTCATCCCATCACAGTATTTGAGCAGAACTTCTGGAGCAAAACAGATGTTCTTCCTTGACATGGAATACGTTGAAATGAGAGTGTTGCAGGACATGAGTTATGAAGATCTTGCAAAAGAAAACGATAGTCAAAGGTTTATGCTGAAAATATATGAAGCACTATTAGTCAGAGCTCCATTGTTTAACGCATTCATTGACAACATTGCCTAAGGTGTGGACGAAAGTCCACATACTTAATATTTTGGAGGAATTAAAATGACGGCGATAACCGATATTGACGTAACAGAATCAAGCCCAAATCCAGGTTTGAAAGAATTTTACGTTCAGACAAGAAACACAGTCGATGCAACTGACACAATTGCAATCACATTGGCTGATTACGGAGTTCATGAAGATGGATTTTTAGCAATTCTTGGATGGAAACACACAACCGACAACAGTGTGGTTGTACCAGAAGATCCAACAGTAGCAGTTGCATCTGGAGTTTTGACAATTACTGTGCCATCAGGAACAGACGATGACATGAGAGTTTACAAAGTAACCGGCAGAGCAATTGCAAACGATGTGGATTAAGCAAATGCTTAATCTTTCAATAACATGGAGGAATTAAAAATGACCGGAGACGGAATGAGAGGAATAGATGGCAACATTGCTTCGCCACCATATTCTCATGGACCTTATCAAATGAATCAGTTTATGCAATTCACAGGTGGAATGGCTGGACGTTTGAGAGGAACTGCGGGACATATTTTCTACGTTGATGAAGAAAACGGAAGTGACAGCAACGATGGAAAAAGTCCAACAACAGCGTTTGCCACGCTTGAAAAATGTTTTGGAAACACAACAGGAAACAAAATGGCAAGAGACGATTATTCTGACGATGCAGAATACTATGTTTTTGTATTTCCAGGAACATACTCACCAACACTTGATCTAAGAATGTACGGCCATGGAATTCATTTGATTGGCTTAGGTATTCCAGGCTCAGATTCAGGCGTAAACATCACAGATGATGGAGCAAGTGTTACACACGGTTCAATTTTGCTTGCAGGAGCAAATTGCAGTATTGAAAATATTGAATTTGTAACCTCAACAGCTTTGCCAGCAATTTACGCAATCGCAACAGACAATACAAGGATTGTAAATTGTAGGTTCAAAGGAACTTCAGGAACATCAGTTAATGCAATTCAAGGAGAAGATGTCAGAAGTACAGAAATTGCTTACAATCAGTTTGGAGAAGCCGGTGGAGATTACACAAATAACATTTACATGACTGGCGGAGCTGACCAGTATTGTATTGACAGCTATATTCACTACAACAGGATTTCAAGCAACAATACAAGCGCAACAGGTATTCTCTTTGACAATACCGCAGTTTGTTATGGAAATGTAATTGACAACAATTTCATTAACCTGACAGGCACATCTCCGAAAGGAATTGACATTAACAGCACAGGAGTTAATGTGATTAGCAACAACTATGTTGTAGTCACAAGTGGTGCAACACCAATTGAATCAGCTTCAAGTCCTACTGGAATTGTGGGAAACCATACACAAGCAGGAACAACAACTGTTGACCCAAATGCGGTAGCAACCTAAGGTGATTGAATGAAAGAAAGAACAGAAGAAATTAAACAAAAAGTAAAAGACTTTGAAGCTGGAAAATCGAAGGCTGAGAAGAAACCAAAAACTGAAGATAAAAAAGAGAAAGGCAAGTAGTTGCCTTTCTTTGTTTTCTTTTTTTGATTGAAAAAAAGGAGGATTAATCATGCCAACAAAAGTACAAACAATTGATTTGTATTCAGGCGTTGCCGACGCAAGTGGTGATGCAACAGCCAATTCTAATGTCGTAAAAGGCAATATTTTGGCAATCGGAGTAGTGTACGATGCTTCCAGTCATGGAAACACAGATGTCGTAGTTACTGCGAAAATTGGCGCAAGCACTCAAACCGTGTTGACTCTTACAGATAAAAATACAAGCGGAGTTTTTTATCCGCGAGCATATGCTGAAGAAACAACCGGAACAGATTTAACGTATGATGGAACATACAAAATTCCCATAAAATTTCCTGTTGATGGATTACTTACCATTACGATTGCAGATCAGACTGCGGGAAAAGCTGTGAGAATTTATGTAACCATGGAGGTATTTTAATGAGATTCGAAAACAAAACACAGGAAAAAATCAAGGTTGAGAAAGAACTCAATGTAAAAATTAAGGAATGGAGAACTTTGAAACAAGGTGAAACCATTGAATGTAAAGGAAAAAATTACCAGAATCATTACAAAAAAGCAGGTTTGACTCAGATTAAATCTCTTGAAACCAAAACAGGACCGGCAACGGTTGAAACAAAACAATTAGATCAGCTCAAAGAAGTTGCCAAACCAAGTGATGCTCCAACGGAGTCACCAAAGGAAGTTGCAAAGCCTGGAGATAAAGCAGAGTTTAGGCCCACTGGAAAAAGAACAACGAGTTCAAAGTAGGTGTTGAGAAATGCCTCGATATGTAACTACTGCTCAGGTCCGTGCAGCTTGTGGAATTACTACAAAATTTATTAGCGACAGCGATTTTGATGAGATTATTTCAGATACTGAGTACGAAGTTGAACGGATCGCTAACACTTCTTTTATTCCAAGGACTGTAATTGAACAATATGAAGGCAATGGAACTGAAAGATTAGTGTTAATAAATAATCCAGTTTTAAAAATCCGGGCCTTAAATATTGACGGCACAGATATAACTCCTGAGTATGTTAGAGTTGATAAACAACCTGGAGTTATTTGGCTTACAACATCAGCAGAAGAAGGACTTTTTAAATCAAAATCAACTGAAAGAAATTTGGTAAGAATCAAATACGATTCAGGACTTTTGGTTTACACAACTACTCAGACAACAACAACAGCTGCTACAGTTGCAGGAGATAGTGTTGCAATTTCAGTAAGCTCAGAATCAGGTTTTGCTGCTGATGACTATGTTGAAGTTCAAGGTATGGATTCTCAAATTGAAACAGCTAAAATTACTTCAACAGCGACAGGAACAATTACTGTGGATACTTTAGCGGTTCCACATGAATCAGATTCAATGGTCACAAAGGTTGATGTTCCAGATGTTGCAAAGAGACTTATGCGAGTTGCTGGTTCATTGGCAGGAGTTGCGCGTGTTGTAGGTCAAAGTTTTGATGAAATCACAGGATACACTCTTGGAGACGAAAGCGTGCAGAAAGGAGAACCATATACTCAGTGGAGAGAAACCGCAGCTCAATTAAGAAAAGAATGGGATCAACTTTGGAAATCCTTTAGAACAAGGCCATCGGTGAGATGATGAGAGAAACACAACAAGTAAATCAATCAATTGAATTGGTTGTCCGGGATAAAGACGGAAACCTAAAAGAACATAAAAAAGTTACACTCAAAAATGGAGTTAAAAAAGAAGAAACAATGGAGGTATTAAAATGACTGTAACAGATGCAGGACGAGCAGAAGCAGCTGAACTCATAATTGGTTCAGGAACAGCGTTTTCAAACATCGCGGTTGGAACAGGTACAACAGCTTTTGCTGCAACAAGTACTGAGCTGAACGATGAATATTCGCGAGACACTGCAACAACTTCAACAGATACCACGGATACAACCGGGGACACTTCGAAGTTTGTGAATACGTTTTCGTTTACAGAATCAAAAGCGATTACGGAAACAGGTGTTTTCAATCATGCAGCCACAGGCGATATGATTGCGGCTCAAACATTTTCAGCGGTTAATGTTGCAAGTGGAGACACTTTGGAAATAACCTATAAAATTGACATTGATTAAATAATCCGTGTCAGGAGATGATGGTATGACAATGATAGCAATTCCTACAAACAGAAGCGTGACGGACGTGAGGCTTACAAATTGGCTTTATGGCATTTTAGAAGAGCCGAAAGGCACCAAGCCTGCTTTAATGATCAGGCACAAGCAGCCGGTGGACGCTAATAGAAATGAAATAGTGAAAACTTTTCTTTCAACAAAACATGAGTGGCTTCTTTTTCTTGACGATGACATGATTCCAAAATTTGATTTGGATAAAATGATTGGGCATGGAAAAAAGATTGTAAGCGCACTCACTGTTGTAATGCAGAAAGGTGTGCCTACGCCTTTAATCATGAAAAGAGTTGCTGAAAGAAAAGAGGTTTTATTCCGGACTTTGACAGTTGAAGATCTCGGTAATGATTCAGGATCGCTTGTGAATGTTGATGGAGTTGGAACAGGATGCCTTTTAATTCACAGAGAAGTACTTGAAAAGATGAAGCCGCCTTGGTTTAAATTCAAATACACTCGAAAAGGACTTGCTGTTTTATCTGAAGATTATTATTTTTCAGAAAAAGCACGGGCTTTAGGATATGATTTATTTGTTGATACCCGCGCAATTTGTGGCCATGCAAAGTATGTTGATCTTTACGAGTTAAATAAAATCATGTACAAAATTGCTTCTGCTGGAAGAATTAAAGTTGAACACATTGGAGAAGAATCAAAAATTGAAACTTTTTCAAAGGATGTGAAACCTGATGACTGATTATACTGAAACTCCATCTGATGCTGTGGCCGTTGCAGAAACTTTGACAAGGAAAACTTCTTTACTTCTTTTAGAAGGATATGGAATGCGGTTTCAAAATGGCAAAGATGCAAGAGTTACAGTAAATCAACCGATTGCTAATTTTGCAAATTTTTCAATAGCTTACTGGATGCGTGCTGATGATTTTGGAGAAGAAGTCAGTGGTACAAACAATGCAGCTGCAATGAATTTTTATGAGAATGCAGACAATGGAGTTTACATTGGCTACCACTCAAACGAAATTGATGAAGCATGGTTTCAGTGTAATCCTGAAAATGGTGGGGATTTTGGAAATGGTGCAGCTACTGCTTATATGCTTTCTGACTCTAACACAGGTTGGAATCATTATGCCATGACTTATAATGGCACTACGGTTAGGCTTTATTACAATGGAGTAGAACAAAATACAAATGGTGTTTCAGTCACAAGAGCTTCAACAAATGTAATCGGTTGTAAAGATGATGCTGGAACTGGATCATGGTCCGGAGCACTTGACGATGTTAGAGTTTATGATACTATTTTAACGCTTGCAGAAATTAAAGAACTTTACAATGATGGTAGCGGAACAAATGCTGGCCGAATGGCTGACCTTGCAGGTTGGTGGCAATTCAATGAAGGAAAAACTTGTCCAACAGCTTTTGATACTTCAGGAAATGCAAACGATGGAACAGTTACAGGAACAACTGTTATTCCAATTAGACAAGCCGGAAAAGTTGGTAATGCAATATCGGGTATTTTAGCAAAAGAAACTGCAAAAAATTTAACAGTTGAGTCTCTTGCAATTGTGGAAGCAGTATCTATGTTAAGAGGACGGGTGATGTCGGAGTCAATTTCTTTGAATGAAACCAGAACAAACTCAATTCCAAAAGCGTTTTCAGAAGTGGTTTCTTTAGTAGATGTTTTGAATTTAGAAACTGCCATGACTTTAACTGAAGCTTTAGCAGTATCAGAAGAAGTTTACAAAGCATTCAAGACACTTTTTGAGGAAGCTATTTCAATGGTTGAAAGCCAGGAACATACTCAAGGCAGACAAGTTCAGGATACTTTGGCCATTGCAGGAGCTTTGGATAAAGTCATTGGAAAAAACATAAGTGATCCGCTTGCTTTTTCTGAAATAATAACAAGAGCAATTACTACGTCAGTTGATGATGAATTAACTCTTGCAGAAATACTTTCAAAAAAGAAATTTGTTACTTTTGTTGATGCTTTGTCATTTGATGAAAGCGTTGCCAGTGAATTAAAAGAATTTTTAAGCGATATGCAGTCCGACTTTGAAACAATCTTGTCGGATGTTCCTTTTTCAGAACAAGCAGAATGGGGGAGATCAACTCAGGTTGAAGATGAATTTGGCAGAGTTTCTTCAAGCACGAGCTGGGTTAAAACAATTCCTTTAATCATTCAACCAATTACTGAGAAAGACCGTGACATTCTTGCAGTTGGAATTCAAGTATCCGGCCACATGAAAGCATATTGTAAAAAAAGTTACAGAATCAATGACGATGTTGGTTTTGCAGAAATCAAAACAGGTGACACAATTATTCGAAACGATCTTTCAGAGTATATGGTTGAAAAGATTGTTGGCAAGTATGGTGGCATGGATGTGGAAGTTTACAGAAAATTAATTTTGCGGGAGATTAGCAATGGTTAGATTAAACTTTGACATGAAAATTGATTTCGATCCAATTACAACGGAAAGAAGCTTGATTAGTAGATTGAAGAAAGCTTTGTATGAAATTATGGTTGCCATTGAAAGGCACGCGAAAAGATTTGCTCCTTATTTAACAGGCCGTTTGAGAGCTTCGATTCATGTTGAACCAGATACACCGGCTCTAAAAATGAGAGTCACAGATGGAGTTGATTATGGAGTGCATCAAGAATTCGGTACAGAGAATATGGTAGGAACTCCGTTTATGAGACCTGCTGTAAAAGTAACATTGAAGTCTAATCTTAAAAGGATCATGAAAAAGTATAAGCTTAAATAAAACGTAAGGTTTATAGTAATTATAAATAAGAAAAGGATTTCCCGATCCTTTTGGTTCATTGAATCCAAAGGCAGTAGAACTTTCGGTCCCCCGGAGTTTCTG
>Ga0222637_1000854_pt1 | contig 11763 bp, 17 predicted proteins | sample AntAcemetagen143_FD_181149 | JGI IMG/M metagenome (GOLD analysis project Ga0222637, IMG submission 181149) | Saline water microbial communities from Ace Lake, Antarctica - #143 | ecosystem: Environmental > Aquatic > Non-marine Saline and Alkaline > Saline | place: Antarctica: Ace Lake...
CTCGTTCTTAATGTTTGCAAAACCATAAGCAATAGCCGCAGCGATAGGCTCCTGTAGTAATACTACATATTTAAATCCTGCGAGATTACCAGCTCGCTTTGTTGCCTCCGATTGTAAAACCGTAAAAGCAGCTGGGACTGTGATTACAGCGGCCACAGTGTTGAAATCTGGATATTTTTTTAAAATATCTTCCTTTAAACTCTTGAGGATCTCAGCTGAAATTTCTTCCGGTCCCATTTTTACGTCAGCTCTTTCAAAATGGAAAGCCTCTAAAGTACCCATTAATCTTTTGATTTCGGGTTTGTAGTTTTTTATCTCTTCTTTAGATGCATTTTTATAAAAACTCTCGTAAGCTTTCTGACCAACCACTTTATTTTTAACCTTATCAAAGCCGAAAATAGACGGTATATACTCTACGCCACCCGGTTTTTTTACGATTTCAATATTGTCATTGTTATTTATGGCAATTGACGAATTTGTTGTACCAAGATCAATACCTATCTGAATATTTTGTTGATTAGTCATAGAAATAAATTAATGATTAATAAGTAAAATTATTTTTGCCTTACGAACAACCTGACCTTTATATATAATTGTTGGTTCAATAGTCTCTTTCACTATTGACTCTGAAAGAGTGGAATCTTTCTCGATAGATAAAACATCAAGATTAAGTCCTTCATTATATTTTATATTATTATAATCCACAATTTCAATATCGTATTTCTTAAGATATCTTTGTAATTTTTGAATAGAGCTATCTATCCCTTTTTTGTAATTCTCTGGCAAAGTAGATGCGGATTTCATTATTCGTTGATCCATACGCCAAACTTCAACTGCCAATTCAACAAGATCATTTGACTTAAGTGATAAATCTATGAATTTTGGTGATATCGCATATTTAATATCTTCATTAATTTTTTTATACAGCTCATCAAACTTATCAACAGACTGATTCTTTTTCACATAAATCTTTTTCAATATAATATATAACAAATAAAAAAATATTGAAAAACCAATAAAAGTAAAAACTGACTGAATAAAAATGGTTGATTGTATAAATGTATTCATATTTACTATTTGATTAAATTATTAATATTAATACTAATAATTATTTCAAATTTTTAATTTTTCCTTGCATTTTGTTTTTTTATATCTGAATCATTTAGTCTGCTTGTTAATATTTTCGAATAGAGGAGATACTTTGTTTCGTTGTTATTTAATAAATATTCTTTTTTTAAAAATTCTTCAAACTCATCAAACCTCATTCTTCTTTCTTTAACAACATATTTCATATAATAAGCTTTTGCTTCTCGGAAATAAGGAATTATTTTCTTATCCAAATCTTTTTCTTGCTTTTTAAATTCTTCGTACTCCTTATGTTTTTTAAAATAATTTGTAAACATATCAATTATTATTTAAAAACTTTTTTTCTTTCATTTATTTGATTAATTTGATAAATAGTAGCCCAGCAATCTGGTTTTTAGATTGTAAGCTTCATCTTTATTAAAATCACCAGTGATGGTCATTTTGCCATCAATAATAGTGTCAGTAACAATTGGCGCTGATATGGGTACATCATCAATAAATATTGCAATCCGTTTATTTATATTCTCAGAGGTTATCTCCTTAAACATCTTACGTCCATTTTCATCAAGTACAATTAAAATTCCATATCCACTTTTAAGCTTATTAACTTCAACCTTATCTATGTTTCCAGCAGTGATACCGCTCTCTAACCAACTCACAATTATTTCCTGTAATTCATTTTTAATTTCGAATGGTTCATATTTGATTTCGAATTTTGCTTGTTCGATATAAACTCTTTCAGACTTAGTATATTGCAAATAAAATAAACTACCAATTATCAAGGCTAATATAATAAATGTTCCAATAATAATAACTTTTTTATTCATAGAATATTTTGTCCCTTCAAACTTACCATCATTCTTGAATTGCTGAATTGTTTTTTTGTTTCATATAAATTATTTGATCCATACTCATTTATAAATCGTGTAAGAAAATTGCAACACAAGCAAAGGAATATAAAGTAATAGCATAAAATGTGATAATCGCAACTCCCTTTATTGATGTTTCATTGAAAGGAAGAGCTTTCAATAATCGCTTTCCTGATTTTGTTTTCCACCATTTTTCTAAAATTTTATAGAGTGCCACTATTGCGACCGTGATTATTGAATATGCTACTAAATTAACGAGAAATCCGTAATCGTTTGACATATTTATTTACTCCTTTTATTTAAAAACAACAAAAATTATTTCTAATCTTTAATCCTTGATAAATGTTACTTTTACTCTTTTTGATTTAACGATATATAACCCCCAGACAATTGCCATAATTACGGTTCTACCAATTTCTATATCTTGTTCAGAAAGCACTTCACTGATAATCTGCTTCATCTCACTTGATGATGTAGTTAAAGATGATAAAATTATATAATCAATAACGATATACATAACTGATGCTATTAAGAAAAAGATATAATATTTAGGAAATTTTTTATTTTCCTTAAAAAACAGAAAAATAAGATACGCCGCAAATATAAAAAATAAAATCCCTACTATGAATTCAAATTTCAAAACATTTACATAACCAGGAACATACATTACTGTTGCAGGATTATTTAAAGCATCAACTACTCCATCTGTAAATAATGTAATAGTATCATAAGTGTTATAAATTTGAAATAAAACAGTTACAGATAACCCTATCATAACTAAGATCAACCAACCCCCTAATCCTTTATATTGAGATATCTCTTCCTCATTTAAATCCGTAGATTTATCTTCATAAACGAATCCTTTTTTACTCCATTTAAATATGAAGGCTCCAAGAACGCCCAATAATCCAGATAAGAATACTATACCAATAAATGGGTCACGAAATCCTTCTTCATACGAACCGACAAAACCAAAAAATATTGTTAGTAAAATTAAAATAATACCAGTTATATAGACATAAATTCTCAAAAAGTTAAATTCTTTGGATTTTATAATGACGCTATTATCTAACGTAGTCTTATTATTTGTATCACTAACAATTGCTGTCCCGCAACCATTACAAAATTTCACTCCTTTATTTAATTTTTCACCGCATTTTTTACAAAACATATTATTAACTAATTTTATTATCAATTCATATTAATCTCACTTTAGAATTGAAAGGATCTTTCCCAAAACTAACAATTAATACCAACGAATCTACGTTTCAAACTATCTTCTCCTGTACTAGTTTTAGCACAAATAATATTAACAACCATCTTAACAAAGAAAATTATTGACATAATAACTACCGCAATGATTCCTATTATTAAAATAGTTTTGATTAAATTTACTTTGCATATTTAATCATTAAATAATTCATTGTCTTCTATGTTTACAATATCTATACAAACTCCCTTGGCAATAAATAAGTCAGAAGATTCAACACTGATTTCAACCTCGTCCTCAGAGAGAGCTGATCCTTCTAATGCAAAAATAGGTTTTATTACTTCTTGTATACTAGCGATAACAGCATATTCATCAAAAAAACCTAAATATATTTCGTTATCCAATTTTTGTGTAAGGATTGTATTTACAATAGATTTTTCACACTCAAGCTCCAATATATAATTAATCTCACTAAAAAAAGATGATGAAAAATGAATAAATGTTTTTTCATCTCGATTAAATATATCATCAACATAACCCTTAAATAAAATTGGTTTGTCAATGATTAGCTTTTCTTGTACCTGTAATGTATAAGTTAAATCATCCTCCCAATTAGTTATGGCTTGATATTTCTCTACTAATTCTTTAATAAGCATTTCACTCTCTGAAATTTCCTCCTGCTTTCCATTTCGTTGTTCTTCTATTTGTTTGTCTCTAAAAAATAGATAGTAACCACCCACTAAAACTATAATAACTATTAATAATGGTGCAACTTTTTTAATGTTTTTCATATTATTTATTTCTTTTATTTTATTCCTCTTTCTTTAAAAAAATCGTTTAATGATTTTTTAGGTGCATCTTGTTTATTATCTTCTTTCCATTCTTTATATTCTTCAGAAGTTATACCATATTTTTCATTACAAGTCGCTAAACACACTTCGAGTTTATTGGCTTTTCCAGAGAAACCTGTTGAATAATCAATTTCAGCGATACAAACATCATAACAAAGGCCCATTTTAATCATTTGTTCTTCTGATGTCCTCGAACCAAAATCAAGATGACCATATTGGTATAAATTAACTGTAAAATAAATAATTCCTAGAATTAATCCGATAATAGCTAATACTCTTTTGTCTTTCCATTTTAAAGCAATAGCAGAGAATATAATTGCCAAAAGAGGAATAATTCCAAATCCTAAAAAAATAGATAACAATCCAAGCATAAATCCTATAATTGCCAATAAATTTATCTTTTTAGTAGATTTATTTTTTTTCTTTGGTTCTTCTTTGTGATTATTCTTTAGTTTTTTCTCGTAATCCTCTTTTTCATAATCATCTTTTGTTTCGTAACTAATATCTACACCAGAAGTTAAAAACTTTTTAAATTTACCCATATTATTTCTCTCTAAATTTAATAATCAAACTTATAAAAAATATTGCCACTATTGTATCGATAACTCCCCAGACTGATTTATTTCCTAAATAAATTGGGAAGATAGGATTAAAAAGAATAACTATAACAACTAAACTCCAAAACCAAAAATCTTGTTCTTTAATTATTTTATAAAGATAATAAGCATAATAAATAGCTACGCCAGTAATAATTATTCTTAGAAAATTATAATAACCATACGGCCAACTAAAAAAAGTTAATAGTAGCATTACAGCAGCTATTATGGCTGGCTTATTAGTAAACTTTATATCTTTAATTTTATCCATAGTATCTTTCTTAGAATTTTCTTTTAATTCTATGTCATCTCTATGTAATAAATCCGTATTACGATTACTTAACTCTAATTTATCAACTGTTTTAATATTTCCTATTAAAGAATAAATTCCATTTTTGTATTCAATAATATCATGTCCAATAATAGTATTTATCTTATATCTGTACTGTCTAATATTATTCTCATCATAATCTTTAGCTCTATCAAGATAATCTCCAATCTCAGTAATATTAGCACTTTTGTTAGCACACAAAAAAACGAGCATGCGATAAGCATTGCCCGTTAAACGAAGTTCTTTATTATTCTCGTCAAAAACTTTTTTGCCTTTAACGTCTAAATTAAAATATTGATGCTTATAAAACATAAATAAATGTCTATCTTTTTATTAACTCTACCATTAATAAACGATAAAATCAACCTCCCATTTACTAGCATATAAAGCTTTACCTGAGATTTTACCTTGAATAAAACTAACAACGATAGAACTACCAAATCTAATGGTTGGAAAAAAACTAAACCAACAAGAACACTAATCAAAATTTTTGATAAGATTTCATTTTTATCTATTAATTCTATCTTCTTTAAGAAGATCACAGCATTCTTATAACATTCAATAGATCAGACCTAAAATTTTCAGAAAAAAAGAAAAATTTTTCGCAAACAGTACAATATATAATATCTTCAAATATGTCCTCTGGGGGGAATGGGTATTAAAAAATAGAGAGTAATCTCTATTTTTTGTTATCCCTATTTACTAACCACCCTTCTTCTTATTGTATTCCTTTGTTTATCTTCGTCTATACAATCTAATACCCTACCAAATATCATTAATATATTTACTTCAAAACCATATATTCCAAATTATTCTCAAAGCATTTTACTTGAACTAAACAATACTGTAATGACCATACGTTCTCGTCTGTAAAATTAAGTAGAAATTTAAATAAGAAACTAATTTATAATAAAAGATTATAGCAAAAACTTAAATATGTATAAAGCATTACCTTTTAAATTAAAGAATAATTTTCTTTTTTAATTACGAAACAATTTCGAGTTCCTCAAAATCTTATTTCTAAATTAAAATCCGCTAAAGGTTTAATTATTATATCTTTGGCGCGGACCAGAAAATTATTCTTTAAATATTTTATAGGTTTAACTTTACACATATTACAGTTTTTGCTTTTTTATTTAGTATTAAAAATTAGTTCCTTAATAAATTTTACTACTTAATTCTCCAAACGAAAACTGGGTCATTGATACAGCATCGTTATAGTTTAATCAAGATGCGGGACTTTTGAAAGTAATTTGGAAATGGTTAAGCGAAGTAAATATATTGAATGAAATTCTTTGGTTAGAGTATTTCCTAAATAATTAAGAAAGGGGGTGATAAACATGATTAAAGAATTAAAGAACAGGCAAAAGACTTATGCCTGTTTTTTAAAAAGCCACTGCTCAGCTCCTGATTTTGAGATTGCAATAGAAGCTAATGACAAAAAGGATGCAGTTAAAAAGTTAATGAAGCATCCTTCGTTAGTAGAATTAGATAAAAAAGATATTGAAAGAAATATCTTTTGTATTAATTAGGTCGATAAATTAAAAAAACTAAGTATGGTCGATGCTTAATAAAAAAGAAAGGAGGTGATGAAAAATGAATATCTATTTCGAGAGTCTTGACCCTCAAACCAAAAATAAAGTTATTGTTCGCACAATGGACAATATCCTTAAAAAAGAAAGAAAGAGAAAACCTAAATCAGATAAAGACTGGGTTAAACTTTGGGAAGAGGCTTGCGATAAAATCAATCGTAATAACTTTGCGATTAATATTAAACATTAATCTCGCAAGAGAGAAAGGGAATAACTATGACCTACATTACTGATAAACCAATTGAAGCAGTAAGAATAGCTAGAACATTAATAACTGATTGGTACAAAGAACATTTCATTGGAATTTATTTCAATGAACAAACAAAGATTGAAAGAGCAGAATTAATCAGTTTAGGAATTTTGAATGCGTCTTTAGTACATCCCCGCGAAACTTTTAGACCCGCATTGGTAATTTCAGCAACGAAAATAGTTGTATTGCATAATCATCCAAGTACTGATTTAGAGCCGTCTGAGGACGATTTGATAACAACCAGAAGACTTCAACAAGCTGGTGACATTCTAGGTATTGAATTACTAGATCATATTATCTTTAACGAAAGAAAATATTTTTCGATGAAAAAGCATAAACTAATTAAAAAGAAAGGTAAATAATATGGGGAAAATAAGGATTATATTCTTTGTTTGCCGACTGTTAGGATTTACAATCCTAAAATCGTCGAACAGCTTTAACTGGGAAACAAAGAATAATCAAATTAATTTATTCTTAGCAAAGAAAAAGAGCCTGACCAGAGGCCAAACTCTTTCCCGTATCTCTAAAATATCATATTCTAGAGACGCTGGTCAAGCTCGGAAAGAAAAACATGCCTACAATTAATCATGATTTCAACAAAATTCAAATTAATGAAACGATTGATAAAAAGCCTGATGGCGAAGTAATGAGAAGATCATTAATGATCAACATCAGAGCGGATAATGTAAAAGAGGCAGATGAATTGTACAGAGATTTGAAGCAAGTCTTCAACGGTGATTCTGTAAAGGTTAATCATAATGAAAAGAAAAACGGAAAAGGACCTATCTGCGAAAGGTGCGGAGCTCCAATGATTGCAAGACGTGGTAAGAATGGACCCTTTTGGGGATGCATCACATATCCCGGATGTAAATTCACAAGACCCATTGATGAGATTGAAGAAATTCCTACCATAGAAACACCAGAAGATATTCCATTCTAGCTACTTGGTAGCGAGAAAGGCCAATGGGTTCATCACCTGTTGGCCTTTTCTATTTTCTGCTTATAAATTTTGAGAATAAAAATCTTTTCTTTGCTTTTAGACTACTGGTTATTTGTTGCATTCCCCTTCTGAATAGATTCTATCTCTTCCTTAGAGACGTCTAATTGCTCGTATCCCTGCATCTTTAGGATATTCTTTTCTATGGCATTAACAGCCTGAGGAGACATAGATAGAAGCGTTTTATCTTGTTTAATTATTTTACTTTTCTGAGAATTAACAGATATAATATCAAAAAATCCACTAGTTAATAATTTCCTATATTCAGCCAATACTACATTTGGTGACAGCTCATCTACTGATTCTTTAAATCTCTTGGCTAATTTGTGCGCAAGCTCTCTAGATAAAAACATATGTTGTATTATAATTTGATTCTTCCATTCTTCAGAACTTTGAACTAAAGCTTCTTGAAATAATGGTTCTGAAATCCATCTTCGTACAGTGCGCGTACTTCTATTGATGTTTTGTGCCATTTCTGTACGACTCAAAGAGTCCTCTACTATCATCTCAAAAAGCTTTCTTTTGGGCATAATCCAATAACATACGGCTTTAGCGGTTATATCTGGATGATTTAGGACAGGTTTATTATTCATGGATTAGTAAATTAAACTATTTTTTATTTAAATTGCTTCCAATGTTTATATTTAAAGGAAGCAAATCAACCATTGAATATCCTATATCTATTCTATTCTTAACTCTTAATCTCTTGATTCTTAAAGATTCTTTTTTTATTTGTTTCTTTTTCATATGATATTAAAATTGTACAATTTTATTTGTTACTACACTTCTACGTACAACGCGAAAGCTTTATTGATATGTTTTTATGGATATGGAAACTTCTACTTCCACTTTTTTTATCTTTAATTGATTAATAGAGCCATTAAACAGATGTTCTCTTGTTCATATTTATAGAAGTGTAGCAACAAGATACCTGAAGTATTTTCTTATAAAAAGTGCAAGTTAGTTATTCTGTGTCTATAAAATGTACCCATAAAAATTTCATCATTTTTTACATAGATCCAAATATTCTCCTGTTATTGGATTATAGATTCTTTCTTTATTAAGTGGGTACTTCTTAATCATATCATTAACCTCTGGCAATATTATTTGATTATCTTTCATTTTATTAATCGTATATGTTGCACCCTGTCTGCCTTTCTGCACTTCTTCAATAGCAAAATAACCCTTTTCTAAAGCTGGCTTAAACCATTTGTAAGTTGTTTTATATCCCCATCCAAGTTTTTCAGCTAATTCTGTAATACTAAAAGTTGGATTCGGTCCAGTTATCACATCCATTCCACTCTCAATATTTAGAGTTTGCTTTTTAATTTTTAAATCAATAATCTTTTTAGCGACTTTAATAATTTGTTTTGTTTTTGGAGATATCTCAAAAATAGTTTGTTTTAACATTCTTTCAGCAATAATCTTAGCGATATAATAATCAGCTAAACTTGACACTAAATATTCTTTTCCTTTAATAATTTTTTTCTCTCTTTGGCATTGGTGTAATAAAGTAATAACTGAAATTAAAGTAAGAAACCTTGGGAAATCTCTTCTAACTCTAACTGGCTTGTGAGGAAAAGTGCTTGCTAAATCATCTACATAAGGAATCAAAACATTATATGTTTTCAATAATCGTTGAAGTTTTTTAAATTTCTTTAATCTAAAATTGCTAATTTGATTAACTCCCTTATATTCTGCAATGCTTGCTTTAAATATCCTTGCTGTTTGTTTTGTACTCTCATCCGTATATAGGCTAAAGACCCTAGTTTCATTTTCGTCGTGAATCTGTGGATCAGTAGTGGTTGTTAGAAAACCAATTGGCCCACATACTTCCTTACGTTTAACTTCAAAATTACCTGTCTTTTTATTCTTTACAGTAATTTGAAGTTTTAAATTCCCTTCGGATTGAAAAGAACGAATTGAATAATCACTGCTCTCTGAACCCTTTCTCTCGTAAACAACAATAATTTTATGTTTAAAATCATCTTTTCCAGCATGGTAAAAGCTTTGAGCGGTTGCAGCAGTCATTTCAATATAGGCATTTTTAGGAAAAAGTTTTAAAACTAAACATACTATATAAGATTTACCGGAAGATGATTCACCCTTAGGAACTACACTTATTGGCCTATCCGTTATTCGACTTGTTAGAGTTAAATAAATCATCAAAGAATTTCTGACTTCTCCAGCAATCCCTAGTTTTTCAAACTGACGTTTTATATTATAAAGTAATCTTGGATTCAAAAGTAATTTTTGCGCTTTCTTTTTTTGTTCAATATTATTCTTGATTCGTACTTCATTTTTGACAAAAGCTTTTTTATCTTCTTCTCTTGTATATCCATCATCTCTTTCCATTTCCTCCATTTCACTTTCATTAGGCATTGTTGACTCTATGTTAAGTATTTTATTTTTCTTTGCTTCTTCTATTGCCTCAGCAATTGTTTTTCTTTTTTTCATTGAGGTAGCTATTCCCGTTTAGGAAGCCAGACATGCTACCTCAATGATAACTAACTTTTTCAAGTTATGTCTGACTCCTTAAACGAAAATTAACTTATTTATTAATTATTAAAATTCAAATATTTTTTATGGGCTTCCTTAATCTTCTTTTTGCTTGTACCAAGATAATATTTGGCCGTAGTTTGAATATTTTGATGTCCTGCTAATTCTTTAATTAATGCAATATCAAGCCCGTGATGCCATAAGTTCGTACAAAACGACCTTCTTAACATATGAGGGGTCACATTTTTTCTTATATTCACAATCTTTTGATACCTTTTAAATTCTTGTTCCACACTTCCTCTTTTTAATCTTGTTGGCTTGTCACCATGAGTAACAAAGAGCGCAGGATTATCATCCCATCTAGTTTCTAAATAGATATTAATTCGAGTTATTGCATCTTCATTAAAATAAACTGTTCTAGGTACTTCTCCTTTCCCTATTATATTTGCTTCCTTTTTTTCGAAATCTATTGAATCTCGATCCAAAGAGAGTACTTCGCTAATTCGCATTCCCGAATTAATAAGCGTTTCAAATAAAGCTCTAAAGCGTTTCCCGTATCTTGTTGATCTATTAATTGCTTTTCTAAATATTGCAATTTCTTTATTTGTTAAATAGACAATGTGTTTCTGTTTGATTCTTAATGGAACTATTTTAATTGGATCAAGAACATCAATTTCTAAAATAATATTGCAATATCTCAAAAGTTTCCTTAAAGCGAAAAGAATGCTATTCCTTCTTGCTGAACTTAATTTTTTATCATTCATTTTTCTTTTCATTTTTAGAACATCACTAACTTTTAATTTCCTTATATTCATATCTCCAATATAAAGGATTGTATGACCAAGACATTCTTCGTATTTATCTATTGTTTGAGCAGATAATCCTAAATCTAATAAAAGCCAGTCTAGGAAATCTGGGATTAAAAAACTTATGGAATAATTTTTCCTTTTTATTTTCTCATATATTATTTTTAATAATCTTTTAATTAACATAAAAGCCCCAACACTTGGAGTGTTAGGGCTTAATAAAAAATGACGTAGTAAAATATAGCCCAACACTAATAAGTGTTGTCTTATAATTTACTACGCCATTTAATCTAAAGTTTAAACGATCGCAGTCGTAGATAATCAATTAAATTATCTAGGATTCTTTTTTCAAAATACAATTTTTAAACTATTATCTTTTCTTTAGATACATATATATGTTACCAAATTATAAAAAGAACGTCAAGCAATTGTTTCCACAAATATTATATTCATTTCATTTTATTTCTATCAATACTTCAAAAAGTTATTATGCGCCTGTTTGGCTTTTGCTTTATCTAAACCGAGATAATACTTACAAGTCGTTTCTAGCCGTGTATGGCCAAGAATCTCTTTGACATGGCTAATCGGACAACCGTTAAAGAGTAAGTTCGTGGCCACTGTATGTCTCAAAATATGAGGACTAACTTGCTTTTTAATACCAGCCTTATCTCTGTAT
>Ga0222637_1000865_pt1 | contig 11666 bp, 8 predicted proteins | sample AntAcemetagen143_FD_181149 | JGI IMG/M metagenome (GOLD analysis project Ga0222637, IMG submission 181149) | Saline water microbial communities from Ace Lake, Antarctica - #143 | ecosystem: Environmental > Aquatic > Non-marine Saline and Alkaline > Saline | place: Antarctica: Ace Lake | collected...
CAGCATTCATTGCTAAAACCTGAGTAGCTGTTCCTTTTGCTAATCGTGCTAATTTGTTACTTGCTCTATAATAAACATCTCCATCTGCATCTGAACCTAAAGTCATGGTTACATCTGCTAATACAGCACCCGTGCTTAATCCACCAGAAGTTACAGTCCCTATGGTTGTTAATGAAGATAATGTAGCTACAGCACTATTAACTAAAGTGCCACTTGCGGGCAAGGTTACACTTGTAGCTTCACCTATAGTTAAAGTTAATCCGTATGAACCTGTTATAGTTAACGTAGAAGCTGCATTGTTAGCAACTCCTGTTCCACCATAGTTTGCAGCCAATGGAGTAGTTAAGCCAGTTATTGAAGTTATATCAGAGTTTGCACCACTTGCAGCAGCACCAAGCCCACCAAGTGTTTGGTCGCCCGTATTACTACCCTCTATAGAACTAGCACCAGCAGCTATTGTTAATACGGAAGTACCAGCCACATTGGCTGTTAATGTTAATACTCCTGTATTTACAGTTAAAGCAGTTGTTAGTGTAGCATTGGTTACGGCACCAGCCGTTAAACTTGCAGCAGTGCCAGATATATTTGTTCCTACTAATGTAGATGGAGTGCCTAAGTTTGGAGTTGTTAAAGTAAGTCCTGCTAAAGTTAAGGCAGCACTTGTTCTATTTATAGCAACTCCTGTAGTGCCTATATACATAGTTTGTGCTATTGCAGCAGCACCAATGGAAGTTAATAATGTTGCACCACTTTCTAAAACCCAAGTAGTTCCGTTACCTACCAACATATTACTATCAGTCATAGCGAGTGCTGCTATTGCTGTAAGTCCAGCATCATACGCTTGAATGTTAGCACCAATAGCCAAACCCAATGTAGTTCGTGCAGTAGAAGCGTCAGCGTCATCAATTAATGTTCTACCAAAGGCAGTTAACGAAGCTACGGCATAAGTATCGAGTGCCGTAGTATAAATCATTTTATCGACAGCAGTGGTTAACCCTGCTATCGAGGTCAACCCAGCGTCGAGTGCCTGTTTGGCGTTGAGCTGTGTTTGGATTGCACTTGTTACTCCATCTAAATATGAAAATTCTACAAGCGTGACGGTATTGAATATATCATCAATGGTGTTCCAGTTCAGATTATAAACAGTCCTGACAACTGTAGCGTCAGTTGCTTCAGGTATTACTAGACTAAGATTACTTGTCGCGGTAGCCATCTACATCACGCTCACTTTCATATTATAATTTAATTTATTCCCCTTTTTGGAATTACAACTTTGACAAGCCGGCACTACATTTTCTTTTATATTATGCCCACCTTTACTTATCGGTATAACATGGTCTTTGTGGGGCATATTCTCTACCTCAAATTCCACATCGCAATAGGCACATCTGTAATTGTATGCTTCTAATATATCTAACCACCCTTGGGAAGTTAAAGTATTAATAATTTCTTTTTCTTTTGTCCGTCTTCTCATATGACCCCTTTGACTACGTGCTTTCCCTTTATCTGTTTTTCTTAATTTTATAAGATATCCACTTTCTTTTTGTTTTATATATGCTTTTTGACGATTTAATTTTCCCTTTTCTGTTTTATTATATTTTTTATCTTTTTTCTTTTGACTTATTTTCCCAGCTTCTGTCTTACTCCATATTCCTATTATTTTTCTATAATGTTCCTTATGTTTTTCCCAATATTTTTTACTGTGTATTAATAATTCTTCTCTATTTTTGATATAATATTGTCTACTATATTCCTTTATTTTATCAGGATTATTTTTACGATATTCTCTCCCCATTTCTAATATTCTTTCCCTATTTAATTTGTAATATTTCTTCATATATTCTTTATATGGCATTTATATCATCTCCTTTATGGTTTGGTATAAATTAAGCACCTTTCAGAGTTTACCAAACCATTTATCGAAAGTTTGTTCCCCAAGTCCTACAAAAGTTAAATCTCCCATCATTTTAAAGGTCATCTCTGTCCATTGTGGCTCGGTATAAGTGACATCTGGTTTAGACGGTTCTGTGTAAGTTGGCATAGTTCACCTCACCAATCAAACTTGATTATACTTTTAGTTTCTAACTCTTTGTCCCAGTCAAATTTTACACTTGGGACAGGTTTCCCTTTAGCTTTTTCTTTTATTCCCACATCTACTCCTGCACCAGCTATTATATACTGTAATTTCTCATAAAACTTTCTTTCCACATAATAACCTTTAGCATTAGGTTTATATCCTTCAATATTCCAACCCATTTCTCTTAATCTTTCATTCACTAATCGTCTTAATTCCCTCAAAGCAAGTACATCAATTCTCTTATTAACGTGTTGACCTCTGTAAGTTATCGGTACTGTTGCTTCAATACCTCTTAACATATAATCATAGAAAGGTATCATCATATCTGCAAGACGTGGTACAGCAGTCGCCAAAGCTCCCGCAGCCCTCTCGTCTCCATTCAAAGCCATAATTGTATTGGTGATAACATCTGAAAACGCCTCAACCGTCCCTATGGCCAGTCCACCAGGTTCATAAGCAAGTAATCTTAATGGATTGTAAGGATTTTGTCTACGCCCAGTAACTTTTTTATATCCTTCTCCCACTATAAGACCACCCACAATTATAGAAGCCAAGACTTTAAAAGCTCTTGCTTTTTGTTTGATACCGCCCCTTTTAAACTTATTCCCCATCTTCAATAACAATTCCCAGTAAGAACGGGGGAACAACATCAGATTGGAAAGCCACTTCCCTCTACCCATTTCCATAGGAGAACGTTCTGCTCTATTGTATTGAAACTCGGTATCAGCCACATACGCCCTTGCCACATACCTTGCCATTGCTTCATAGCCGTCTTTGGCTAATATCTCTAAAGCCATTATTCTTTCGGTTCTTTCTATGTCATCAAACCTGGCTCCTCTCATAGCCCTATCTATTTGTTTTTCGGTCGAGTTTGCATCTACTCCCTTAAAGCCTCTGTCAACCTGATTGATCTTACCCCAAAAACCCCAATGCCTGTTAGCCTGGTCAGAGTAGGGATATATGCCTACTTTGTTGACCATCTTAGTTAACCATGTAAGTCCGGGAAGAGGTTTTTCCCCTACCATAAACCAATCAACCTTCATGGCCTGTATCTGGCTCATATAGGTATTCAGAAAATCCACTCTACTATCACTTAGTTTTTTATTTCGAGGGTCGATTATTATGGTCTTATCATAACCAAAGGCTATATTCTGAAGCATATTTCTACCAAACATAACCACACTCGGCAAGATAATAGTCTGCATAGCCTGTGCGTATACTCTGTTCAAGACTCTTTCGACTAAACCTTCAGGCCTATTATAGCCTTTTAACTCTCTCAAAAATACTTCTATAACTTCCTGCACCCTTTTGGGGTTATTAAATTTATCTAAATTCTGGTCGACTAAAGTAATCAAAGCCTTCACTTTTGGTCGCATTTCAACAAGGTTATCCATTGACCTCTTATAAGTCATTAGCCTCTCGATTATGGTAGTATCCTGTTCTTTATATTCTATAGCTGTATGCACTTTGATATTGTGTTTGCCAAAAGTCTGGGGGGCAGGTTTATACAATCTTATCCTCGGCGACCATACTTGGTCAGGATCATAACCATTTTTTATTATTCCCCATTCTTGAGTTTTCATATACTCGACTAAATCATCATATCCCTTACTTTCGTATATGTCTTTGGCTTTATCTATTTCTTTCTTATATTGTATATACTGAGGCATACCCTCGGGATGTTCTACATTATCCAAAAACTTTTGTGTCCTTGCCCTTGCCCTGTAGTCTATTAACATATCTTCAATCTTCTTGGCCAGTTCAATCTCTTTCTTGGTGATGTCCGGAGGTTTTACAGGTTTGTCTTTTAGATTACTCTTGCTTCCTATATAATCCGATATTCTTTTTAAAGCCTTTTTATCTGTGAGAATTTCTTTAAATTCATGGAAATCACGAATGAATAAACCTAATTTTTCCTTATTCTCCAACGATACATCTATTAAATCCTCATATAGTCGATAAATGTGTTCGCCTGTTATCTCTTCCATTCTCTGAGCATAAACACGCATACTATTCCATTCTTTGGGGTCTGCTAATCTTTTATCTCCTTCTCTTTTGATGGCTGATTTTTCTTTATCTACGAACTTTTTTATTACAGGGTTTTCACTTACTGCCTTATCGTAGGGCATGGTAGACCTTAATATATTCGCCTCGTCAATAAGACGATAGATAACTTCCTTACCCTTCTGTTCGGTGATGAAGTTTTTGGCATCTACATACTTTGGTTCTTTATAAACTCCTACATCTTTAAGGACTTTCCCGTAAGCTTCTTCACTCATCTGAAGTTTGTCTATCAGGTTTTCTTTTAAAGACTGTATCTTATTTTCGGTCTTGAGTTTGATAACTTGTCTATGTCCCACTATCTTCGGTCTGGCTCGATTAACTGCCTTTAAGACTGCCTCTAATTGAGGCATGGTCATCATACGTGTGTCAGTCGCAAGATGTGGAGATAGTCCATATTTTTTCTTTAAGGCGGTAAATTCTACTCCTGTTAAACCTTTTTCGTTCTTTAACTTTTGTATCTGTCCGATAAGTTTATTGCCTGTTACCTTCTGCTCTGTAGATAGGTCTTTCTTTAGGTCATAAGTTTTGGCTTCTACTTTGGGTATCTCTGGTTTAATTTCTGGTTTTACTTCAGGTTTAACTTCAGTTATAGGCGGTTCTACTTCCGCTTTTTCGATAGGAGATATAACTTTTTCGGTTGAGATTTCTGGCTTGGGTGTAGGTTTAATTTCTACTTTTGGTACTTTCTTTAAAACATTTTCAGGTATATTTTCTTTCTCAATTTTGACGGGCATTACTACTCCGACAAACTCGTTATTTTCATATATTTTAATTGGTTTTGTAGCTATCGGATTTTTTTGGTCTACTTTTTCTACACTTCTAAATTCAGCCTCAGGATATTTCTTAATTATAAAATCATAATATTTTTCTTGAATAGGGACTTTATTATCAAACCATACGAGATTCATACCAAATGTATCTTTTTCATCGTGTGAAAATATTGTGGGATTAATTTTAACCCCTTCCCCTTCTGGGATTATCTTTTTAAAGTCTGGTTTTAGTTGTGATATAGGAACGTCTTTAAGTTCCCCTTTAAGCATAAAATTTTTATTTGTATAATAATCTACTCCGTTTATTTTACCTGTTATAATTTCTTCATTATCTGCTTCTTTTGCTATCTGCTTATCTGTTAATGGTCTTTTTATTTCTCTTCCTGTAATAGGTATCCCTTTTTCTTCTGCCTCTATTCTCCCTTTTAAAACATTGGATAGTTCTATGCCTTTCTCTGTTAATAAACCATCTTTAATATATTTCTTATCTTCTAATTTTGCAATTAATTTCTCGTTTGCTTTTGTAGGTAATGATATTCCAGTAAGAGATATCCCTTCATCTGCTTCAAATGTGTTTATCAATGCATCTCTTTCAGTTTTTGTTAATTTGGGAATTTCCGTTATTTTGGGTCCTACCTTCGGAGCTTCTGGTTTCTCTACCGCTTCCAATACTTTCTCTTTGGTCAATTCTCTTTCTTTGCCAAACTTAGCTTCCATTTCTTCAATTGTCTTTTCACTAACAGCTTCGATATCTGCTTTGGGGAGTTCAGTTACTTTGATTTTGTCTAAAGGTATACCGTATTTTTCAGCGTATATTTCTTCTTTGGTAGGTTTCGCAAGCGAAACATCTTTAGGTTCAGGTATTCCTTCTGGCTTCTCTACCGCCTTCAAGAACTCGCTTGCCAGTGCAGGGGAGGTGTTTAATAATGCCTGTGTAACTTGCGATACTTTGACAGGGTCTAATCCCTTCACTACTTCAGCACTAACTTTGCCTACTTTTATAATAGACTTGACTATCTCATCAGCAGGAAGCCCAGAGTATAGTTTCGTTCCAAAGGCAAAGCGGGGTTGTATCTCACTTATAGTAAGCCCTTTCTTTAGCATATTTACTATACTGATATTCTGTGCGTCAGCTTGTTTAACGGCTTCGTCAAATATCTTTCTTTGATAAACAGTCCCTTCACCGTGTCCAGTTTTTAATATAGCGTCTAATCCTTCCTTAAAAGATATCTTTTTATCGGTTACCTTAACATTAAGTTTTCTCCATAGTGCAGGTGTAATATCTATAGCCCCAGCAATGGCTTGTGAACCCATCATTAAGACCATGCCTTTCCAGCCCATTGAAGCTAATTTATCGGCTCCTGGATTTTCATTTTTTAATAAAATATCTTCAAACCCTCGCAACATAGCTTCTGCCTTACCATACTTTTCGCTTGGTCCAATGATTGCAGTTTTTAATATCCCTTCTTCTTTAAAGGCTTCTTTCCAGTCTTTTGGTGGGTTTATACTTCCATATTTTTCTCGATTAGTTTGTATATCTTTCATAGTTTCTTCTATTGGAACGCCTGCTTTATCTTCTGTGGCAGTTAAGAGATTATATACATAAGCGATTTGTGCGTCTTTATGTTTCCCATATATGCCTTTAAGTTCTCCCATACCTGCCTTCATACTTAATACTTTATAAGCTAAATCTTCCGTCTTTTGTAATTCAGGGTTTCTTTGTTTTTGTTCTTCCCAAGTTCCCATAGCCACATCTATGCCCATCTTTAATTCTTCGGGTTTTGTAGGTAATTTATATCCTGTTGCCTCTAAAAGATTGGGCTTATCAGATGGAGTAGACATAGGTAGACCTTCCATTAAAGGTTCAGGTTCGTCCCAATCAAACTTTATTATAGGGGTATCCTTTTTTTCTTCGATATCCCACGGAAATTTTATTTTAATCATTTAAACACCTTATAAACACCTTATAAACACCTTATAAACACCTTATAAACACCTTAATAATATATAGATTTATAATCGCCTTTCTCAATCCCTAAACCGAAAAATCCTTCAGTACCACCTACTCTTTCAATTTCCGATAATGGTTTTAGTTTAGGATATTGACTTACATCTACGCCCATCTTTTCTAACATTTCCCTGTATTTCATATATTCCTCTCTCAAACTCTGGTATGCATCTTTCATTTTAAACTCATCATTTTTTTCTCCAAAACCTAATTCATCTGAAGTTATAGTTCCTTTATTTAACCATTTGCCTTTATCTCCCCTATCTACTAATAACTTGTTGTCTATACTTTGTTTGAGGGAATCCAGACGTCTTACTCTTTCATCACTCCAAAACTTATCTACATTAGGAATACCTGTGGTATCTCCGTATTTTGCGATATGATTTTTTTCTATCCTTTTTGCATCTTCGAGTGTGGGAGCTTTTAGTATAGATTCTCTGACAGTTTCAACCGATTGCGGAGTTGGGGTTAAGGTTCCTTCGCTTGTTCCCAATATCTTATCTTGAATTGCCTTATCTATTTTGGCAGGGTCAATTCCTGCTCTTTCTCCTTCTGTTCTTATATCCTGTATAGATTTCTCTAAACCTGTAGCTTTTTCGGGAGACATAGAGATACCTTCACTTTCGAGTAATTGGTTAAGGGTAATCCTGCCTTGACTATGTTGTTCAATCTTCCAGTTAAATCTTTTTTCATTGAAGGTGATTTCTTTAGTTTCTGGTGGTAATTCTCCAAAACTCTCTTCATACATCTTCGTCCCTATGGGTTTATTAGTCAATGCACCCATTCGGAGCTTTTTCACATAATCCATATCTTCTTCAGTGTAATGTTTACCGATAAAGCCGTTCTCTGCCGTTACTCCAAAACCGAGCATATCTCTTTCTGCTTTTATTTTTTCTTCTGCTATGTCATTTAGATGTTTTAATTCCTCGAAGTCGCCAGCCTGTTTAGCATTTTCCATATCTCGTAGATAATCATTCCAGTCATCACTATATTTTGTGCTCTCAAAGATTAACATATTCCTTGTGTCTTGTGGCTGAGTCTGGAAATTTACAAGAGTATCTTTGTTGGTATTATACCAATCCATAGCATTCTCTTCTTTTTCCTTTGCAAGTTTTTCGGCTCTCTCCTGTTCTTCCTTTATCATCTTTATTTTTTTGTTTTCCAGACCTAATCCGAGACCTGTTGCGAAACCACCTGCGAAACCCTTTAATCCATATCCAATACCCATTTATATCACCGTCCTTTCTTAAAATCCACCAAATATCCAGCCAAACAATGTTCCCAGAAAACCCCAGAAACCTTGACTTGCTGCTGCCTGTTCTTCGGCTTCTAATTTTATTTCTAATAATTCCAATTCGTGTAATTGTTCATCTTCCTGTGATTGTGCATTAATTTGTGCTAATAAGTCCATATTGTCCTGCTCATATGCTTGTGCGATACTTAATTTATATATATCCGTTTCCGCAGACCACTTGGCGAAAAGGGCTTCAGTTTCAATTTTAAATACCGCCATATCATGATTAGCTTTAGTTTCCCATTCGGCAATACTAAACTGATTTTCCAGTTTCCAAGATTCAACCATAGTGGCACTGTTTCTGTCCCACTGGGCAAATAGAGCTTGTGTATTCGCCTGCCAATCGGCTAAGTTATACTGATTTACCATTTTCCACTGTTCTAAATCAGTACCTATTTGTGCTTGATATTGAACAAGGTCAGCCTGAGTCTGTGCTTCCCAAGTAGCCATCTTACCCGCATAAGCCATCTTAGATTGTTCTTGCAAGTAACCAAGAAACTGCCCGGCGTGTCCTAAAGCATTTTCAAAACTTGCCATCTTCATTAATGAACTTTTAATCTGAATATCTGTTATACTGTTGGCAAGGGCTGTGGTAGTTGCTGATTTAATCTGCTGTTCATTCCAGAAGACAAGACCAGATTGGGTGATCCCTCGTTTTTCCATATTATTGTGCATTACTCTTAAATTCTCATCTTCCCTCGCTCCAAGTGCCTGGGTTTGTTGACGAATCATTAAATTTATAACTTCTTCAGGAATACCTTCTCCACGTGCTGTAATAATGTCTTGTATTGTCCCGCCATACATCTCCGCAAAAGCTCGTTCTTCTTCTGTTGGTACATATTCTGGTGCTGGTGCTACCTCTGTTGCCGGTATAGTAGGGGCTGGTGTTACTCCGGGTATTGCCGGAACTTCCGGTGCTCCAACTGTAGGAGCTGGTGTAACCGTAGGTGCTGGTGCTAATCCCGGTGCTACAGGTGTAGGTGCTGGTGGCATTGAAGCTATTTGTTCTTCAACTGTTGGGGTTAGTGCTGGTGGTGTTACTCCTGGTTCTGTCAATCCTGCCGTAGAATAACCGCCTGCTTCAAGTAATTTTATATAATCTTCCCAAGTCCCGGGTGCTGCCGGGTTATAACCGGGAGTGGCACCTATACTAACTCCAGGATGGTGTTCCTCGGCATAAGCAATTTGCTCTGGTGTAAGACCTGTATATGTTGGTGTAGTAGTGGCAGCTCCTTCAGATACTCCTGATGACTCTCTACCTACATATTTACTATAAGCACCTTGAAGCCAATCTATAGCGTGTGTTCCACCACCACCATAATATTTATTTATAAATTCATTGTAACTTAATACTGCCATAATACCATCTCCTTATTTTCCCATTTGAAAAAGTAATAAAATAATCATTCTTTTTTATCTTTCGGAACTTCCTCTTTCTTCATTTCTACTCTGTTTGTAAACTTATAAAGAACTTCAATATTGTTTAAATGGTCGTGAATTTCTTTAAGCTCTTGTAAAATCTCTTTTAATATTTTTTCGTTCATTCTCTACCTCGCTTTAATAAATCTCTTTATATAATTGATTAAATCTTAAAACATAATTGTAAGGGCTTTATTAATTTATTATTCTTTATTAAATTTTCTTTGGCTGGTAATAATTGTAAATTAGACAAAGCCCAACACCGTTTAAAATCTATATGTTCTGGTTTATCATAATTAAAAGCTGATACTGGAGTCATATGGTCTATATGCAGTTTGCCTTCTAAAAAATCTTGCCAATTATAGTTTTGTGGCATTGTGTCATTAAGTCTTTTTTTAAGTTGTTTAAAATTATATCCAGTTAATTTACACCAAGTCCTTCCATTTTTAATGCCTCTTCTTAAAGAAGCATTAATTAAACATCTTATTCTGCAATCTAATCTATATTTCAAATCTTTATTTAATCTTTCACGTTCAGCTTTTTCTCCACCCTTCCAATTAGGATGATTTTTACCCGAAAGTCTATTTTTATTTGCTTTACTTATTTTATCCTTGACTTCTTGACTACGAGATATTCCCTTATTCCAAGGAATCTTCCCCATATGGGCTTTACTTATTTTCAATTTAGTTTCTTCGGAAAGCTTTGCACCTAATCTTGGTTGTTTGCCTTTATTAGCTTCGCTTATCATTAGTTTAGCCTTCTCTGAATGATGTTTTCCCTTCATCCAAGAATTTTTTCCTTTATTAGCTTCACTTATTTTTCTTTTTGTCTCATCGGAAATCTTATGTCCTTTAAGAGTTCTACTTATTTGAGAACATATTTTCCCTTTATTCCAAGGTATATGTCCTTTTTGAATTTCACTCATATATTTTCTATAATCTTCATCTTGCCATTTTTTTAATCTGGCTTGTCTCATTTTTTCTTTTGTTTTTTCAGAATGATATTTACCATTGAATGACATAATTGCTCCTAACACTTACATTATACCACTTTTAAGAGTTTTTATCTATGTTCTCCTGTAAATATATACATATTATTTATCAAGTCCTTGCCCGAATGTCAAGTTTTATGGTTATTTGCACTGAAAGCCTTGCTCTCGTAGATGATTCAAATTTAATCATCTTACTACCTACCGTATCTATGAATCTTGTGATGTCTAAATTTTCTTGGTCTTTAGTGTAACTCCCTATCGGTAAAGAATAGGTCAAACCATTATCCCGAGAAATAGAAGGCACAATTGTTGGAGAGTTCTCCTCTTCGAAAATTCCATAAGTAATACCATGTGTATGAGCTCCACCGGTATGAGTATGAGCCGCCACGGTCACTGTATGCGTATGAGCCCCGCCCGTATGCGTATGAGCTGGGACTGAATGAGTATGATCTTTGTCAGTAACAGGGACGAAATCAAAAGCAGTAGGTAAATATCCTATATCATGAGCAGAATAACTATTAACTAAATAATAATAATTATAAGCATTCGCTGCACCGCTTGTCGGTCCACCACCACTCGCACTTGAAACTGCACCACCACTGGCACTTGTCGGAGTTTGCCCACCCCCACTTGCACTCGATACCGCACCGCCACTTGAAGCAGCAGTAGAATAAGCTCTATAATTTAAAAGCCAAAAAGCTAAATTTATCGAAACTATCTTGGTCATTTCGCTTATGATATTAAAATTCACATACATAGGATAGGTTGCGTCTAAACTGTCTTGAGCATTTATCACGTATGTATTTCTGTACTCTTTTAAATTTGCACTTCTTATGCCGCCCTGAATAGTGTCATTAAGAGTTTGGAGCTGTAGCTTGATTCTGTCTATATCTTCAAGGTCTATGTTTTCTAAACCTAATTCTTTTCTTATATCAGTTATTTCCATTATCTACTCCTTTTCTTCGGCAAATGCTTCTTCATCATAACATATCGCTAATCCGTGAATCTCAAAATGAAATTTATCTGACATATATGGTCGTGGT
>Ga0222637_1000870_pt1 | contig 11605 bp, 15 predicted proteins | sample AntAcemetagen143_FD_181149 | JGI IMG/M metagenome (GOLD analysis project Ga0222637, IMG submission 181149) | Saline water microbial communities from Ace Lake, Antarctica - #143 | ecosystem: Environmental > Aquatic > Non-marine Saline and Alkaline > Saline | place: Antarctica: Ace Lake...
GGAAGAGGAACAGACGGAAGGTTCATTAAAAAGTTAGTTCCAGGGCAGAGAGAATACAAAGCAACTGCAAAATTGGACTTGCTTGATAAAGAAGAAATCGAAAGATACTACGGAGTTGCTGATGCAACAGAACCACAGGACACAATCGGAGAATTCACAGTAAAACATATTCTGAAAAAGCCAGAGTATGAAAGAATCGAGTTAACTTTCTCAGCGTGCACATACAACAAAGCAGACATGACCGATTCACTGGATGACTTAATTACCCAAGACATCGATATTAACATCACAAGCTGTCAGGTAATGATCATTGAAGGAACGGAGACTTATTAGGTGGTCTAATGAGCTTACTTTGTTTGTTTGGGCTACATAGCTGGGGAAAATGGCGGCATGTAGGGAATCAGTACAAGAAAAAGGCAGTAGGACATGTCAAAACTGTTCTAAAGTTCAGGAGGGATTGAAATAAGCCAGCTCGAACTACGTCAAATTGTACATACAAGAGGCAACGATGGGGAGCTTTTACCCATCGAAGTCGAACTTGAAGTTTTAAGAGAATACGAAACAGTCGAAGAGAAAGGAAAAAAGAAAAGAGTAATTAAAACTCCAGGGCCTACAGTAAAAGTTACGCCAATGTCAAGAGGCGAAATTAAAGAAATGATGGCCGGAGCTAAAAAATCAAAAGAAGACGGAAAGGGATTTGAAACAACAAAAGATCAAGACGGAGACATAATCAAAGCTCACTTGATCGAACCAAAAGTTCCAGACGATCAAATCAAAGATTTAAAACAAAAGTATTCTGGAGCAATCGCAACAGCAATTGTTTCAATCTCAATCGAAGTCGATCAGCAAACCTTGAATGACGCGGGAAAACAAGCGCTTAAAGAATATGCTGAGGAGTTGGATAAAAACCTGAAAAAAAATTAGGGCCTGACGAGTCGTTGTTAGAAGCGTTCCTCCACAACAGGGGATACACTTTTTTCACAATGCCAGGATTGACTTATCAGGAAATAAAAAGACTGGTTGAAAGTAGGAAAAAGATAATGTCGGAGAAAGATTTACAATGGTTAGTTTAAGTGGAAGCGCAATAAAAATAATAATTTCTGCAACAGATCAAGCTTCAGCTGTAATTACCGGAGTAACAAAAAAAGTAGGCGGTCTTTCTGGTGCAATGAATAAACTTCGTGGACCAATGATTGCAGTCGGAGCGGCAGCGATTGGAATGGCTGCAGTTTCAGTAAAATCTTTTGCGAGTTACGAAACATCAATGGCCAAAGTTACTACTTTACTGGACGAAGGCGAAAACGCAACTGATCTTTACGGGGATTCGGTTGCACGTCTTTCTGAAGAATACGGAGTAGCAGGTGGCCGTGTTGGAGTCGCTGCTGGATTGTATCAAACAATTTCTGCGGGAATAACTGATGCGGGCGAAGCAACTGAATTTTTAGAAGCAGCAACAAAAGCAGCAGTAGGCGGAAGTGCGGATTTAGATACTGTTATTTTAGCCGGAACAAAAACAATTGCGGCTTTTGGATTGAGTGCTGGCGATACTGAAATGGTTATGGATAAATTTGCGGGAACAGTAAAAGCAGGACAAACCACTATGTCTGAACTTGCAAGCGCTTTCCCAAGAGTATCAGGAATGGCAGGCGAAATGGGAGTGAGTCTTGATGAAACACTCGGAACTTTAGCTGGACTTACTAAAATAATGGGAAGCACTGAAGAGGCAGCAACAGGAATGAGTGCGATATTTACTGGATTACTTAAACCAACTGACACAATGAAAGAAACACTTGCAAAATTAGGCTATGAATCAGGACAAGCAGCAATAGAAGAACTCGGATTAATGGGAACACTTCAAGCATTGAAAGAAGAAACAGGCGGCGATGCTGAAGCGATGGGAGAATTGTTTGGAAATGTTAGGGCGCTTAGATCTATTTTTCCTGCACTTGGAGCAGCAGCAGAGGACGTGGCTTCGAGTATTGATATTGTATCGGATTCGGCGGGATTGTCAGCAAAACAATTTGAGGACATGGACGAAACAGCAGGGCAAAGAATGGCAAAATTACAAGCTAAATTTGAAGGAATGGCTGTAAAGCTTGGAGAAGCTTTAATGCCTGTTATTGAAAAGCTTGTTCCAGTTATTGAAAAACTAATTGAATTATTTACAGGATTAGGGCCAGAGATTCAAGCAATTGCAGTTGTTGGCGGAGTTCTAATGGGGGCTTTTGCTTTACTGTGGCCAGTGATTAGCGGAGTAGCCGGAGCAATAGGCGGAGTCGGAGGACTTACGGCAGTATTAGCCCTTTTAACTGGACCAATTGGATTAATTATTATTGCAGTGGGATTGCTTGCTGCAGCTTGGTTTACAAACTTTGGGGGAATCCAGGACAAAGTGTTTGCAGTGTGGGATAAAATCAAACCTATCTTTGACAAAGTAATTGCTTTGACTGGAAGAATAGCAGAAGTTTTAATTGATACTTTAGGACCAGCTTTCGATATAGTGCTTGCAGCAATCGGAGTCTTGATTGATGTTTGGTGGAATACGCTGATTAAACCTTATTTGGATTTTCTTATTTGGAATCTCGATTTAATTATTGACACGCTTGACGCTGTGCTCTCGGCTTTCGAGGGAGACTTCGGACCATTGGCTGATGTTGTCCAGGGAGTAGTCGATGACATCACAGGATTATTGAGTGGCCTTATTGACGGAATGCTTGACGTTGGAAAAAATTTAGTTCAAGGATTGGTTGACGGAATTCTTTCAATGGGTTCAGTTATTGCGGATACAATCTGGGGGCTTATTCCTCCTGAAGTCAGAGACGTTATTAAGGGAGCAATGGACTTGGGGGGCGCGGCTTACAATGCAGGATCGGATTTCGTAGATTCAATTAATCCTTTTGACGATTTTATTGCAAGGCCTGGAATCGGAATTGCTTCGTTTAGTCCGGAGGACACAATCATCGGAGTAAAAGATGTTTCAAAATTATCAGGTGGCAGTGAGAGTTCGCAAACTGTTACTGTTTACATGCAAAATGTTACCTTTGCAAACGATTACGATGTGGATCAATTCAAGAGAAGACTTGCAGAGACTGACGAAGACAGCTGGGCACGGAGGCAAAATAAATGAGTGAAACAAAAACTTTCACAACGGATTCAATGCTTGAAGCAACGCTGACAAAAACTTTAACAGTAGACGCGATTTTGAACGTATCCGGTGAAATAACTCTTGGCAGCTTAATTCTTGACACGGACTACAACGGAATAAGTCCAGTCTATCACAATCTTACTGCAAAGCATTCTATCCTGAGTGCAACGAATTCAAAGCGCCAGTATTTAGGTCGAGATTCAACAGAGTACGAAGTAAAAGGAATCATGGTCGGAACAGGCCGAGATACAAACATGACTACTCTGAGAAATTATTATTTGAACAACACGGAAGTTTTGTTTCAAGGATACACTGATCCAAGCGTGTTAGTTAAAATAATTGAGTTAACTGAACGAAACTTTTACACTTATTGGGAATGGACTTTGAAAATAGAAGAAACGGGGAACTGATATGTCAAGAACTATTCCTGATTACGATTTTAAACTCAAAGACGTGAGCTTGAAATCATTAAATATTTTCAAAAAAATAACAATAGATTTGCCGATCACAACTCAGGCCAGTTCTTTTTCAGCAGATGTTTTCAACGAATCAGCAGACTATAATAATTATTTTGATTATCACGATGACGTTAAAATTTATTTCGGTTACGAATCAGACGGAGTAGTCGGACTCTTTCATGGCCGAGTTGAAAAATTAAAGAAGAGCTGGAAGCCATCGGGCAGCGTGATCACTGTAAGCGGTCGGGGAACGTGGACTTTAATGCTGGAAAAGATGGAAGTTAAATCTTTTTTAAGTACGGAACTTGGAGACATAATAAAGGATTTAATTTCAAGTAATGTAACGGGCTTGACAACTGTGAACGTTGGGAATTCAGGAATCACTCCGGACACTGAAGTAGTAGATCATGCTTTTATTCAAGAAAAAGTTAAAGAGTATTGTACGAAAGCAGGTTTTGATGCCTGGGTTGACTTTGACGATGACTTACATTTCACGGGAACGCCTGGTGCAAATACTGTGAGTTTGGTTGCAGGAGAAAATATTAAGGAAATCGAGTTAAGCATTGACTGGAAGAAAATCAGAAATTATATTCGAGGCTATGGAAAAAAAGTTGAGGGCGTGCAGCTTATTAAAACAGAAGAGGATGCAGCAAGCCAGGCAAAGTATGGCGTTGTAATGAAAATAATTAAGGATTCAAGCTTGGATGAAACAAGTTTGATTCAATCAATAATGGATGCTGCTTTGCTTGAAGACAAAGAGGCAGAATGGGGCGGAGTAGCGGTTATTCCAGGAGACGAAAGAATCGTTCCAGCGAAGAGTATTACTGTAACTGTTCCTGCTTTGGACGTGGACGAATCTTTCAAAGTTCAACATGTGCAGCATGTGTTTGAACCAAGCGGGGGATTTACGACAAATGTAATGCTTGTCGAAGAGGAGGTAAATACTTCAAAATTCTATAAGGACTTGTATGAGAAAACAGGCAATATAGTTGACTATGCAAATTCAGGAAACTATGAGGAAAGTTATGTTTACAAATTTACAGCAGACCAGGATTCGCTTTGGACTTTTAATAATTGTTATACTACAAATTCAACGCTGAAAATTACTGATTCAAGTTCAGCTTCTTCTGCGACGCTTACTTCTGCGATCGTTGGCGACAAAAATTACAGTTCTTGTTTGCCTTTTGTTTCCCAGGAGTACGAGGGGGCAAATAAGTTTTTTGTAAGCAACGACAGCGGTTCTTCCTGGGAGCAAGTTTACGCTGACGAAGCACATGATTTTATTAGTAACTCTGGAGACAAGAACGATTTTAAGTGCAAAATTGAATTAAGTGCAAGGCCTGCGCTTGAAGTTTCCTGCGTGGCAACAGATTTAATTTATGGAATTGACACGGACACTTCGACGCTTTGGAGTTTTGAAGTTCCAGATACAGGGGAAGAAATATGGGGGCTGGCTTATGGTGAAGCGAAACTCTGGCAATGCGAAAATAGCACAGGAAAGATTTATGAAACTAATCCAGAGGACGGCAGCAGCGAAAGCACACTTGTAGATAAAGCCTACACGTTGGGCGGTTGCACCTATCACGATTCAACAAGCAGGCTTTTTGTAGTGAACCGAACAGACGACGAAATTTCTGAAGTGAACACGTCAACGGGTCTGGATTCTTACACGCATGCTTTGCCTGCAGCAATTGACGATCCAACGGGCTTGACTTTTGACGGATCGGATTTCTGGATGGGGGATAAAACAGACGACTTGATTTACAAAATTACAACGGCTTCAACAGGCGATAATGTAGCCTGGGTTTCAACGGATGGAATGCCTGTTTCTGGAGTAACTGATCCTTATGATTTAACTTGGGATGGTGCAAATTTAAGAGTTGTATCTGGAGGCGATGGAAAAGTTTATCGGATTGGCTATGGAACTTATCTTAATCAAAGCCAAACTACTAATTCTTCCAATACTTATTTTGGAAATCATATTCTTGTTGCTCAATCGTTCCAGATTGACATGTCGAAGGACTGTTCAAGTGTCGAAGTGTATATGAAACGAAACGCAACGGCGAGCGATGTTACTTGCATTATCGCAAGCGATGATACTGGAAAACCAGGGAGCACTCTTAAATCAAAAACAAATTCTGGAGTTTCCACTTCGGGCCACTGGGAGAAATTCACCTGGGCTTCAGCGCAGGCTCTTACTGCTTCGACAACGTACTGGATTATTGTTAAATCCGAGTCTTCGGACTATAACGATTATCAGGTTTATTACAATTCAGCAGGTGGCTATTCAAGCGGTCAGGCAGCAGTAGATTTAAGCGATCAGTTTACGGAAGCATTTACTGGAACAACTTACAAGGACGCGGTGAACACTACTTTGGAATGGGACACGGCGGAAGGAAAAGCGAAAGTTTGGTATATTCAAACAAACGAAGAAGAGTTATCTGTAGCGTCAGGACATGCGGCTGCTTTTTGGAATAGTGGAACTGAGAACGATATTATTGGGTTTTGTATACATGGGGGCACTATGTGGTTTGGAATGAGAAAAGATTCAGACGAAACAACTTTGTTTACTAATTTTAGTATCACGGCTGGTTCTTACGGCGACCACGTAGGCGATTATTTTTGGTACGATGAACGAGAAGACGCTGAAAAAGTCGGAGGAGTTTGTTCAGATGGAACAAATTTATTTATTTTGAATGCTTGGAACGATCTCGTTTCAAAAAGAAATGCTTCAAATCCAGCAACGGAAGACACTACTTACAACATCAGTTCAACAATATCGGGCAATGGAGACGGGATTACTTGGGATGGAACTTATTTCTGGATAGGGGACGGGGCGAATATATATAAATTCAGTTCAAATTTTACTTACCAAAGCTCGTACATAACTCAGGACTATTGGGGCGATTTTGGGAGTGATGGAGTTTATTTAGTAGGAGCGGATAGTGTTAACCGGCGGGATATTGAACGCTGGAGTTCTGGAGGCTACAAAGACACATTGCCTTTTAAAACAAAACCGAATCAATTCGGAGGCCCGTCAGAATATGAACGGGGAGGGAAAAGATATTTTGACATAGATTCCTTAGCATACGGAATTCCAATTTATTTTACTGAATATTCTGTAGCAGACCAAGAAGTTTATTCAACTACGCTCACTCGAGGCAATGCTTTACAAAATATAACTAAGGCAACGCTGACAGCAACAGCAAGCATTCCATCCGGGACAAGCGCAACTTATTACATGAGTGCAAACGGTGGCTCGAATTGGGAAACTGTTTCAAGCGGAGTTGAAAAAACATTTACTTATCCTGGAACAGAAATAAAATGGAAAGCAGTTTTAGATCAACCAGGAGGCTCGGCTGGATTTGCAGAAATTAGCAATATTCAAATTGATGTAATGGGTGGAGCAACTGCAGACTGGCAGACGCAAACGGATGACTTGGCTTTCAAAGTAAACCTTGACGACATCCTTTACCCAATAGATAGCTTCACGCCTCCTGGAGGAACTCCGCGTGGCTTAACATATAAAACAGAACAGGGCGCGAGTGATGTTTATACTTTCGGAGCGTACTTAAAATAAATTTGATTTAATCCGGAGGGATCTAAATGGCCGAAGACAATTTAGGAACAAAAAAAGATTTTGGAGTGAACGGAAAACACACTCGGCTCGGTGAAGAATTCAGCATGAATGAATTCAAGGGATATACTCTTGGAACTCTGAAAGCGATCGATGAACGAATGGAACGCATGGACAATTATTATTCTGCAGTTGAAAAAAAGCTCGATGGAAAAATTGAATTGTGTGAAGAAAAGTTTGAAAAGAAAATGGATGGTTGTGAAGAGTCAATTGGAAATATTGAAAAATGGAAGTCAAACTTACAAGGAAAAATAGCAACATTAATGGTTGTTTTTACTGTGATTGGTACAGCAGTAATGCCAGTTGTTAATGCGGTTTTGCAAAGACTTGGAGGAAATTGAAATCAAGTAAATTAATTAAATAAATTCAGGAGGAATCAATCATGGGAGAAAAAGACTTTAATGGAACAATAGGGGCCTACAAGGGAGTCGCAGATTTTGTTGCGGCTGGAACGGCGGCAGTAATTGCAATGGTTGGAGTAAATGCTCTCGGATTAGTGAACCAGTGTCCGGAGGCAACGGTTACAATTCTCGGAGTAACAATTACTCTCAAAGCACTACTGCAGTTCTTGAACAATTACAGGAAACACAGGTGAATAAAATCACTTAATTTCTTGGAGGAATTCGATGGCCAAAAAGCCTGAGTTCTTGAAATCATTCCAAAATTCTAATTATACTTATCGACTGGTGAGAGGAGGTGAAAGGACATGGACGGAGAAAAAAAAGAAATCAGTTTCATTGAGAATCTGAGATACGTTGCTGAAGTAGCACTTCCAGTAGTTGCAATAACCGCAGTAGTGGCTGTTGCATACTTTGGAACACAAGCTATTCAAGCAATCATATAAGGCTGAGGCCTGGAGTGGTGGGTGGGATTAATTTAATTACCTTATTGAAAGGCTTTAATATTCGTAGACAAAGAAGGCGTTAAAATGATGGTACCAGGAACAGATGTAATAATTCCATATCCTGTATTTGTTTTATTTGTGGGATTGCTTTTACTGCTGATTTATGCAGTGATTTGGCTATGTCAAATGCTGAAATACGAAAAAGAAAAAAAGATTCCAGCGCTGGCTAAGATGTTCAAAGACACAAATTGGAATTTGTTTTAGGCTAATTAAAAAAAGTACATGTCTGTAACTGAGTTACGATACATTGGACTTGCCTGTAGTAGTAGTAGTAGTTAGTAGTTAGTAGTATAGTAGTAGTAGTAGAGCATTACATGTCTGTAAATCGGTTACTATACATTGGAGTAATGAATTTTGAATTAGGGCTTTTTTCTCTATCGTCAATCATTTACAGACGATTGAACTTTTTGCTTTCAGATTCCGAAATAATAGTGGAAGTGCGGGGGCTAATTTCTATTTTTGGTTAAATCGGGGCTTTCTTAGAGCAAGTTTAAGGCAACAGGGCTATGCTAAACGGGCTTTCTTTGGTTTGGGAAGTGAAAAGGAAAGATATATATAGATTGAATGCGTTAATTAAAGTGATTTAAATGACTTTAAAACATATAGCAATCAAAGAAATTAGAAAAAAAGAATTTGAGAAACGGAAAATATATCCGAGAGAATCTCACGATGAAATAATGAAACGAATTCTTGAACAAAGCAAAAAAAATCAAGAGGCGGATTCACGTGAGTAATAGATTTTACTTATTACGTCTGAAGTCAGCAATATCTTTGAAAGCTGACGGGAGGAGATGGATATGATTGAATTAACAGAAAAGGAAATGGAAGTACACAAAAAAGAAGCAGCAGAAGATTTTGAATTAGAAGTCGAGTTATCAGTTGAAACAGAGAAACAGGAATTAACTCAACACGAAAAAATCCATTTAGGAACAACAGAGATTGCTAAAAGAATCAGAGAGCAACTCAAAAAGGAATATCCTGGTTGCAGGTTCAGCGTTGTTTCAGAATACTATTCAATGGGAAGCAGCATCACAGTGGCTTTAATGAAAGCAACATTTAACCCAATAATGAAAGCTGAAGAAATTGAATTGTACGTCATTGACCGATTGGTTAACAGTGGCCACAACAAAAAAAATATTTTGGAAAACCAAAAAGGAGGAAACTTTCAGTTAAACCCGTATGCGCTTAGAGAAAACTACGATAAAACCAAGTGGTGCAATGGAGTTTTCTTAACCGAGCAAGCACACACAGTTTTAAAGAGAGCAACTCAAATTGCGGACCAATACAATTACAACGACAGCGACATGATGAATGACTATTATTCAGTTAATTTTTCGTTCAGTATTAATATTGGCAAATGGAACAAAGACTTTCAGGTGGCTAAGTAAATGGGTTTTAAATTTCATAAAACAACAACGCTGAAAGAAATGATTGATAGGGCAGAGAGAGAGCAAGCAACAGAAATAAAACGCATTCTGCCGGAGCAACGAAACTTAACAGATGTTAACCTGGGATTTCGGAGTGCGAGGGCATGCAAGAATTAAAGCAAGAAGAATTAAGCGTGGCCGTAATTGACTTACAGAAAAGAGTGCAGCAACTGGAAGCGGCAGCGTTTGCAAATTCTCCAAGCAAGGCGTTGAAACTTCAACGAATTTCAGAACTGTCGGAAGATAATCAGCAGGTAACGATTTCAATTCTGAAAACAGTTTTCAAAGTTCGTTCAAGTAACTATGTTCGGGATTTAATGCAGGAGGCTGCGAAGGCTTACGACTTGCATTTTTTCAAGGGCCAGCCTGGACAGGAAAGCTTTGTTACAAAAGTAAAAATTCAAGACAAAGCAATGCATGCTTACGCTGAAGTGTACAGAGATTTGCAAGGGAAACCGATTGGTTCGACGATGACTGAAAGTGCAATTGCTCACAGGTACGAATTGAACGGGCAAGAACTTCAAAGCGTTATTAGTAAACTTGCACAGCACAGAGAATTCTATATTATTCATGCAATTGGCCGAGCAGGGATCAGGAGAATTAAACGTGTTAAATAAAATGCTTACTCAGAAGAGTAAAAAAGTGTTGAGAGTCAATGCCGGAAGAAATTCCGGCCTGTCTGTTTTGGAAGAACTTCCAAACATTAAGATTTCCCAATCACCAAAGGGAAGGCAAGGTTCGATTCCTTGCACGGGCATTGTCGCAAAATCTTTGAAAGCGGCAGGAGGAATTTAAAGTGAAAGGAATATTACAACAAAAAACAGAAGTCGAAGAGAGAGCAACAGGTCAAGGCAAAAACGGGACTTGGGTTTTATGGAGTGCTATTTTAACTGTGGATGGCAAAGAAATCAGTTGCACTGCATTCAATGACAAAGCTGGCCTGGAGAAAGAAATTTCAGCGCTCAAACTCGGAAGCGAAATTGAGTTTGAAACTGAAATGGTTAAAGGCTACTTGAACGTCAAGCAAAAGACTAAAATAAAAGTAATCAAAGAAGGAGACGGAAAAGCGGTTCCTGTTCCAGCACAAAAACCAAAATTTGCCGATGACGAAATGGAAAAAACTTGGAAGGAAACAGCGGACTTTGTAACAAAATACTGGGAAGGCAAAGGATTAACGTACACAATCGATATGATTGGACCGAGCATTAACACGATCTACATTCAGAAAATGAAATCGAAGGGCGTGAAATAATGGAAGAACAACTCAAAGCAGAAATACTTGCATTACTTCAGGAAATTCAATCGCAGGACAGTATTGAACTCGGCGATAGCAAGGGCAGAATAAAAGTGTACGTGAACTTTGCAAACGAAGCCCAAGCAGGGGATAAAATCAGCAAAGCAATAACAATCCTGAACGACAAAAAAGCGGAGTTAATGCCGTGAAGAGACTAAAATATACAAAGTGCCCCAGGTGCAGAGTTTACACTCTGCACCCAGTGGCGCACTATTTGGATTTCCATTACCAGGAGGAAAAGAATGCTAAGAGTAAAAATTCCGTTCAAAGTAATTGAGAACTCCAGGGCCGTAGCAGATGAAATTCACAAAAACCGCGCTGGAAACAAGGACAAGTTTTTGCAAGGCGACGAAGCGCGGGCTGACAGGCTTGGTTTTCAAGTAGAGTTCGCGCATTGCTTTGCTTTCAAGCAGCCTTTTCCTGTGGTTTTAAAGGGCAAAGAGGTTGACGAATACGACTCTTTGCTTGCTGTTCAGGATAAAGAGGGCGTGCTACAGGTGCTTAAATTCGACGTGAAGACTTCAAGGGACTTTTTAATTAACGTGAGCCAGTACAAAAGAAAGAACGTGGATGCTTACGTCTTTGAATCAATGGAATTCTTGGACTACAGCACGGGAGCAATTTTCTTGAAAATTTATGGTTGGATTCTCAAAGAGGACGTACCAAGCAATAGCGAGCTTAGAGTATTTGCTCACAATGGATCGCAAGCGTATGCAGTAAATCGCAGGGCTTTGAAGAAT
>Ga0222637_1000876_pt1 | contig 11561 bp, 14 predicted proteins | sample AntAcemetagen143_FD_181149 | JGI IMG/M metagenome (GOLD analysis project Ga0222637, IMG submission 181149) | Saline water microbial communities from Ace Lake, Antarctica - #143 | ecosystem: Environmental > Aquatic > Non-marine Saline and Alkaline > Saline | place: Antarctica: Ace Lake...
GTTTCTGCACTTTTTCACAAAATTTGTAAATTTCGCTAAAAATCAAGCAAAACCATTGGAAAATTAAACTTTCTTCGTCACTAAAAAGATTAAAAATTCAGAAATCACTCAAGAATTGAATTGTGCCAGATAATAATAACCTTTATATATCATAAAATATTACTTAGAGTTAATTAGGTTTATCCTAAAGAAATGTAGGTGATGTAAATGAAAAAAGTTATGAGTGTTTTGGTTATTGCTTTAATGGTAATGACTGTGTTTTTAGTAAGTTGTGCAGTAGAAGAAGTGGATGATGCTGATCTTGAAAATCAAGTTGCAGAAATGACTAATGAGGAACTTGAAGCGGTTATTGAAGAGCCAGAGGGTAGTGACGCTTTAGCTGGACAAGCAGTAAGATCAATTCAAAGGAGAAAATTAGTTGCTAGTAAAATGTTGATAAAAAAATTGCAAGCGGAAACAAAATTAGGTGATTTATTTAAAGATGGTTCTATTGAAAAAGTAATTACTAATGGGAAAGTTAGTGCATTAATTAAAATAGATTTACCTGGTGTTGACAAAAGTATTTCTAATGCTGAATTGACTGAAAGTGTTAGTAATATGTTAGATGGTTTAAAAGGTGGTTTTGGAAAGGGATCAATGGGTAATTGGTGTTGTGAAGGTCCTGCAGGAGAGGAACCAGTTTGTGGAGAGTGTTAGGGATTTTTTTCTTTTCTTTCTTTTTTCTAATAAACAAAAATTAAATTAATCTTAAACATAAATTTTAATTAGAATTCATCTCTTATGTTTATCGATATCTCGTAACCAGAGCAAGCCCACTTTAATCATTAGCTTGTTAAACCGATCAGAAACTTTATAGGTTTTCTTGTAAAGATCATAATCAATTAAGCCCATGCCTCGCATCGGAGTCAGGATTCGATCATAGAATTGTCTTTTGTTATAGGAAATACGTGTTTCTTTGCTTATTGGAGATTTACTTTTTTCTTTAACAACGGCTTTACCCTCATGAAGAGCAGTAGCAAACAAACTCATTTCAGTCTTACCAATCTCTCCACCATTATCCCACATATATTTGATTAACATCTTACCTACAATTTCCTGTTGCTCTGTAGCAAAGATAATCTTGTAAATGTCCTCTGGCAGATTGAATTGGTCAAAGAGAATAACCATACTTACAGTATAGATATATTAATATATAAATGTTACTATAGTGTATACTGGTCGAAGTAAAGAAAATAGAGAGAAAACTTTATAAACTGGATTACAAAATAAACTAAAATATGGGAAGAATCAAAACTACATTTATTAAACGGAAAACAAGAGAACTTTTAGCTATGCATGGAGAGAAGTTTTCTAATGACTTTACTCAGAACAAACTTGTTACTAACAAATATACTAAAGTTGGTAGTAAGAAGATGAGAAATGTTATTACTGGTTACATGACTAGACTTAAAGTTCAGGAAAAGTAAATCTTCTAAATTTGAAATCATTTTAAGTAAGAAGTTAATAAAATGATTTTCTTAATCTTAGTTTAAGACAATATGGCACAAAAAATTAGTTTATTTGGAAAAGAAACGAATGAACATTTAGGATTTCGTGAATTAGCTTGGAAAGTAGATTTTCCGGAGTGGTTTGAAGTTTATCAATCATTAAAAGAGGTTGTTACAGAACCGGTTGATCTTATTAAAAATGTTTCTATGGCTGGTAATAAAGAATTAATTCCTCACATCTTTACTCGGGCAGATTCAGAGATTTATCATGTTACTGGAATGGTTAATGGTTTTGTTTATTCTGATGACTCTGATATAAAACAATCTTTAAAAAATTGTTTTAAAGGAAACCCTGATTTTGCTTATCATCTTCTTTTTGGTCGAGTAGCTTTATCACATTTTGAAGGGAGTAATCCTGACCCTCATGATTATTTATCTTTTCTTTTTCAGTTAAAAGAAGAAGTGGAAGAACATAATAAACAAGAAGGTAGTGCTGGTATTGTTTCTATTCAGTCTACAACAGAAACTCCAGAATTTCACTTTTTAGCAATTGATCAAGGGGCTTATATTATTGGTGAATTGCCTCATCAAGGTTATGATTGGGTTAGAGACAAATTTGAAATGTTTGATGCTCAACCTGCTTACGAAGTAATTAAAAATCATTATCAACAAAGAGCTGAAAAATTTGATGCTAAAAGCTTATCTTCTATGAAAGATGTTGATGTAGTTAATTTAGAATCTTTATTGACAATGTTATAATTTAATTTTCTTGTTTCTTTTAAACAAAACTCTTATATATCTATTTATATTTATTTAATTAAAAGACAAGCAAAGGGATTGCTCCCTTTTTGCCTTTTTTTAAATCTTCGTTTAAAAAAAGAGGTAGATTGAGTTGGACTTAAAGAAAGATATTAAAGATATTCGTAGGTTTAAAGAGATTCTCTTAGTTTTCTTTGAAGAAGGATTGGGATATTATTTAACAAAATCTAAACTTCATTTTCATTTGCCTTTTTTTAAACGAATTAAACCAGCTCGAGAAGTTAATGATAAACAAGTTCAGGCAATAAATTTAAGAAAATCTTTTGAACGTCTCGGTCCAACTTTTGTTAAACTTGGACAACTATTATCTTTAAGACCGGATTTAGTTCCTAAAGAGTTTTCACAGGAGTTTGAAAAGTTACAAGATGCAGTTCCACCGTTTACTTATAATCAAGCCAAGAAAATAATTGAGAATGATTTTGGCAAGCCACTTAGTCAAATTTTCAAAAGTTTTGATAAGAAACCAATTGCTTCTGCTTCCATTGCACAAGTGCATAAAGCAATTATGAAGAATGGTAAAGTTGTTGCGGTTAAAGTTCAACGTCCGAACATTAAAGAAACGATTGATGCAGATTTAGACATTTTATTTTTTATTGCTAAAGAATTGGAAAAATATTTTCCAAAGTTAAGAAATTATCGGCCAGTAGATGTTGTTAAAGAATTTGCTCTTTGGACCAGAAAAGAAATTGACTTTGAAATTGAAGCAAGAAATGCTATTCGTTTAAAAGAAGAATTAAAAAATGATTCTAATGTTGATGTCCCTCAAATATATTCCAAATTATCATCAAAAAAAGTGTTGGTGATGGATTTTGTTACGGGAGTAAGAATTGATGATGATAAATTTTTGAAGAAATCGCACATTAACCGTAAAAGTTTAGCGACTACTTATTTCAATTCTGTTTTAGAACAGGCATTACTATATGGATTTTTCCATGCTGATCCTCATCCGGGAAATATTTTTGTTAAGAAAAGTGGGAAAATAATTTATCTTGATTATGGAATTATGGGTGAAGTTAAGCCTCAAGATAGAGAAAAAGTTGTTAAATTTATTTCTACAATCCCTGATAAAGATCCAATAAAAAGTTTTAATATCCTTTTAAGTTTGGCAAGAGAAGTAAAAACAAATGACATTTCTGAATTTAGAGAGAAGTGTATTCAAGTTATGGGAAAAGTTTATTTTAATTCCATTAAAGATGTTAGTTTTGGTCATGCACTTTATGAAATTATTTCTGATGGGGCTAGGTACGGAGTAATCTTTGATGCTAATCATGTGATGTTAGCGAAAGCAGTTTATCAAGCAGAAGGGTTAGGTTATCAATTAGATCCTACATTTAAAGTTGTTGAGGTATTTAAAATTTTTACAAATAAGTTTTTACAAGAACGATATTCTCCAGAAAAAATTATTAGTAAAGTTAAAGATACGTTTTGGAAAAATAAAGATTTATTGCTAGAGTTGCCTGATCATATCGTGAAGATTATTCGTAAATTGGAAAGAGATGATCCTCCACCGCAAATTAACATTAATCAACTTGAAGATATCGAAGAAGATATTGAAGAAATGCAGAGAGAAAGAAATTTAGGGTTCATGGTTTTAGTATTATTTTTGGCATCAACGTTTTTATTGTACATTGAAGGATATACAACAATTTTAGGATTGCCTTTAAGTTATATTTTAATCATTACAACAATAATTGTTTTTTTATATTTTATGTTTTCACATCGTAAAAATAGGAGGTTAAATTAAAAATGGAAAAAATTGTAAAAAAAGCATTGAAAACCGGTTACGGTTTAGGATTGTTAACTTTAGCAGAGGGAAAAAGAGTTGCAGCTAAAGTTAAGAAAGATTTAGGTATTAATGAAAAAGAAAGTATGCGTTTAGCTCGGGAGTTAGTTGCTAATTCAGAAAAGACAGCTAAGGTGGTTTTAGGAACTGCTCAAAAACAGTTTGAAATGGCTTTAAACAAGTCCGGAATTGTTAAGAAAGGAGAACTGGCCAGAGTTAAGAAAACTATTAAGAAACGGGTTCGTAAAGTGTTATCTAAGAAAGAAAGTTTGAAAAGTAAAATTAAAAGAAAAGTTAGCAGAAAGAAGAAATAATTAGTGGATATACATTTTTGTTTCTTTGCTATATTTTTTTCTTTGTTCAAACATTTCCATAGTACTGTCTGCAGCATTCCACTTTAGAGTTCTAGTTTCGCATTCGTACGAAGTACGGCTTGAAGTATGAGTTGAAGTTACAGGATCAGTTCTTTCTTGTTTAAATTGTTGTAAATAAGAATCTGAGGGAACATAACTAGGGAGTTGATTTCTAGCCGGTTCATATCTAACTGCATAATCTATTGATGGGACATTGTTATTCATTAGAACTAATAATGTTTCTTTGCTTTATGAGTGTTATGGTATAAAGTGAGACATAAAAGTCAATAAGTATTTTTCATAATCTTTTTTATTTCTTCTAATGTTTTTGCTCTTCCTAACAAATTTCTAATTTGCCCAGCTCCGGACATTCCTTTAGTAAACGCTTGCGCATGGAATTTAATGTTCAATAATTTGATATGATATTTTTCTGCCAATTCTAAATATTCAAAGAAATCTTTGATCTGTTGTTTTTTATCTCGTTCAGAATATTTACCTGTTTTATTATAATCTTCAATTTGTTTAAACAAATAGGGATTGCCCATGATTCCTCTACCAATCATCACATAATCGCAACCAGTTTCTTTTTTCATGTGCAGATAATCTTCTACTGTTCTCACGTCACCATTACCGGAAACGGGAATAGAAACGGATTCTTTAACTTTTTTGATCCAAGTCCAATCAGCTTTGCCAGTATAACCTTGCTTTTGGGTTCGAGCATGGATAGCAATCATACTAGCGCCAGCTTCTTCACACAGTTTAGCAATTTTGATGACATTGATGTTCGATGTTTTTATTCCTAATCTGACTTTAACTGTTACTGGTATTTTTACAGCTTTAACAACTGCTTCGACAATATCTTTAAGTCTGTTTGGTCTTTCTAGTAAAGCAGAACCAGAACCTTGACGAATAATCTTAGCGGCAGGACAACCAAAATTCAAATCTAGAATTTCACATTTATCTTCACAAAATTTTGCTGCTTTGGTGAGATTATCAATATTTTGTCCAAATAATTGAATTACTCTTGGTTTTTCTTCTTCAACAACATCAATCATCGTTAGAGTTGCTTTATTATTTCTTGCAAGAGCGTTAGCAGAAATCATTTCTGTTACTGTTAAAGCTGCGCCGTACTGTTTACATAAGAGTCTGAAAGCTACATCTGTGACGCCGGCCATAGGGGCAAGGATTGTGTCTGATGGTAATTTTGGAAAAAGCATTTTGTTAATAATGTGGGTAAGTTTTATAAATATACTGCCATTTTTAGTATTTGGTATTTGAGCGTGTTCTATAATAAAAATGGCATTAATAGATAATTTAATCATTAGATATCATAGATTAGAAGATAGAGTAGCAATTAAAGATATTTGTGCAAATACCGGTTTTTTGGGAAAACCTATTGATCCTGTTTTCTCTGATAGAGAACTTTTTGCAGACATAATGAATGGTTACTATTTAAAAAAAGAACCAGAGCATACCTTTGTTGCTGAGGTTGATAATCAAGTAGTTGGTTATATCACTGGTTCAGTTAATAGATTTGCTCATCTTGGTTTAGCATTAAATGCAATTAAACCAACAACTAAAGCAGTTAGTCGTTTATTAACAGGAAAGTATGAAAACTCACCTCAAAACAAAGAATTTTTGAACTGGTTGTTTACAAAAGCAGCATTGGAAATGCCTAATCATCCAAAGAATGCAGCTCATGCTCATTTTAATATCATGGATGGATTTCGGTATGAGGGAATTGGAACTGCATTAATAGAAACTGCTTTTAAAAAACTTAGTCCAGATTTACAAAGTAGAGGAATAAAAAATCTTTATGGTGAAGTGTTTACTCATCGAGAAAAACCAGAAGAATATTTTATAAATGCAGGTTTTAATATTTATGATAAAAAAGAAAGCACTCTGTTTAGAAACCATATTGAAGGGCCAGTTCATTTTCTTTGTATCACTAAAGAGATTTAATCACTAAAACTTTATAAATGACTCGTATTTCTAATCTTATAGATGGCTAAGAAGAAAGAAACTACTGCAAAAGAACCTAAAGAACCAAAAGCTAAGAAAGCTTCTCCTAAAAAGAAAGTTACTAAAAAATCTACTGAGAAATCTATAAACAGCTCAAAAGGGGTTCAGCCAGAACTTAACTTAGCTTTAGTTGGTCATGTTGATCATGGTAAAACTACTTTAACAGAAAGATTTTCTGGAAAGTGGACTGATACTCATTCTGAAGAATTAAAAAAAGGAATTACCATTAGATTAGGTTATGCTGACTTTTCAATTTACAAATGTGATAAATGTGATTATTATACTGCAAAAGAAAAATGTATCAAATGCAATTCTGAAACTACTTTTTTAAGAAAAATATCTTTAGTTGATGCACCTGGCCACGAATCTTTAATGGCAACAATGCTTAGTGGAGCGGCAATAGTTGACGGAGCAATCTTAATGGTTGCAGCTAATGAGAAATGCCCACAACCACAAACAAAAGAACATTTGATGGCATTACAAATTTCCGGAATAAAAGATGTTATTGTTGTTCAGAACAAAATTGATTTAGTTAATTCTGAAGAAGCAATGAAAAATTATCAACAAATAAAAGATTTCCTTGCCGGAACTGATTACAAAGATGCTCCTATCATTCCTATTTCTGCAAGAGCTAATGTTAACATTGATATGTTACTCAAAGCTGTACAGGAATTTATTATTACTCCAGAAAGAGACCGAGATGCTAATCCAATAATGTTAGTAGCAAGAAGTTTCGATATTAACAAGCCTGGAATTTCGCCAAAAGGTTTAGTAGGTGGTGTTTTAGGTGGAACTGTTAAACAAGGTACATTCAAACTAAATGATGAAATTGAAATTGTTCCCGGTTACATGGTTGAAGAGAAGAATAAGAAAGTTTGGAAACCATTAAAGACAACTATTACAAAAATATTTTCTGGTGGTGTTCCAGTAGATGAAATTCATCCTGGTGGAAGTATGGCGATTGGGACTACTTTAGATCCGACAATTGTTAAATCAGATTCTTTAACTGGTTCATTAGTTGGAATTCCTGGAAAATTACCTAAACTTTATAATCAAATTTCTTTATCAACAAGTTTATTGGAGAGGGTTGTAGGGATTAAAGATGAAATTGAAGTTAAGCCTTTAGCCAAGAATGAAGTTTTAATGCTTAATGTAAATTCTGCAGCGACAGTTGGAGTTGTAATTGATCCTAGTAAGAAGAATACTACTTGCGTTTTAAAGAAACCAATTGCTGCTAATCCGGGGGATAGAATTACTATCTCTAGAAGGGTCGGAGATCGGTTTAGGCTTATTGGTTATGGAATTCTTAAATAGAATTCCAAATGAAAAAACTAAAAACTATTAATTTTTTAGTCTAGAAAACATATCTTTGTATGTTTTCTGAAATCCTCGTCTGTGACTGCGGTTACGGCATCTTGAAATAAATATTCTTATTTTTTTAAGTTAATTCTTTCAGTTAATTTTATTAATACCAATTGTTTTCTTTAAATATTAAAAGAGGTTATGATGGTTAAACTAATAAGTTATAATATTGAATATTGTGAAGGTATTCCCGGGAAATGGTACCAATACTTAAAATTCTGGAAAATATTTTTCCCTCCAAAGAATCTTGATCAAAGAATAATTGCAGCATTGAAAAAGGTTAAACCGGACATTCTTGCTTTAATAGAAGTTGATACTGGTTCTTTTCGTAGTAGAGGTAGAGATGAAGTAAAATATTTTGAAAAAGAGATGGGTTTCAACTCGTTTGTTGAAAAAGTTAAATATCCTATTCATGGTTGGTTAAAATTATTTCATCATTTACCTATCTTGAAAAAACAAGCTAATGCTATTGTTTCTCGATTTCCTCTTTTTGGAATTAAATATCATGTTTTCCATGAAGGAACAAAAAGGATGATCATAGAATCAACAGTTAAATGTCCAAAAAAAGTTACTCTTCTTGCTGCTCATCTTGCGTTAGGTAAGAAAACAAGGGCTAAACAGATTAAAGAGTTAATTGGGATTGTTAATAAGATAAAAAATCCAGTGATTTTAATGGGTGACTTTAATACTTTTAATGGTCTTGGGGAGTTGAAAGAATTAATTAGAAAAACACATTTGAAAGATATGATCAAGCTTGATAAAAAGTCTTTACCTTTAACTGAGCCGGCTTGGCATCCCAATAAAAGATTAGATTATATTTTAACTTCTCCTCAACTTAAAGTTAAGAAATATTCAGTATTGGACTTTCATTTTTCTGACCATTTACCCATTATGATTGACTTTAAGTTTAGGAAATAAATTAATGAGAATTATTTTTTATTCTTTTTAATATTTTTTTTCATGCCCAATCCTTCTTCAATATACTCAATATCTTCTTCTACAATCTTAATGTCTTTTTTTAATGTTTTTAATTCTTTAAAGAGGAATTTTTTAATTGGTTCTCTAAATACCGCTACTAAAATTAAGATTGATGTTAAGATCAAGACAATAATTGTTTTTAAACTAAAACCAGAAAAGAGATCTTCCCCTAAAGAATTGATGATTAAGAATCTTGGAATATGTCCAACAATAACTAAAAGCAAGAAAGTTCTGTAGCGCATTTTAGTAAATCCTAATAAAGCGCTTATTCCATCGCTGGGGAAAATTGGAATTACATAGGAAATAAAAGCAACTATCCAACCTCGTTTTTTAAAAATGTGGTTGAAATGTTCAATGTGATGATGATCAACAAGTTTTTTTAATAATGGTTGGCCATATTTTCTTACCAACCAAAATGATATTGAAGAACCAATTAAGACTGCAATTAAAGCTAAGACACTTCCAACTATTGTTCCGTAAACATATCCTCCAGCTAAAATTATTGGTGTACTAGGAATTGGAAGGGGTACTGCCAATAACAAAATGACAATAAATGCTAATGAACTTAATATTCCAAATTGTAATAAGAAATTTCTGACTGCGGTGGGTGAAGTTAACTGTTTTAAGTTTGGAAAATAAATTGAAGCGAGAATTATAGTAACGATTAATAAGATTAAAATAATGTATCCATAATGCCTATGTTTCTGTTTCACTTAGTTAAGTAAAATTTAAGGGTTTATATTTATTTTGTTTATTGATACATGAAAAAATATATAAACACCAAAAATATACTTGGTAATATGAATAAAATTATTTTAGCGATAATCTTAGCTGGTTTTGGTGTCCAGGTAGTTAAATTAATTGGCCTTTGGTTTAAACATAAGAGTTTAACTTGGAGCGATTTAGTTGTTACTGGAGGAATGCCAAGTTCTCATTCTGCTTTTGTAGTTTCAATGGTGACAATAATTTATCTTGTTGAAGGTACTTCTACAGCTTTCGCGATAAGTATAGTTTTTGCAATGGTAGTAATTAGGGATGCTTTTGGTGTACGTCGAACTGCTGGTGAAGAAGGTTTAGTTATCAACAAGATTGTAAAGAAGTTAAAAATGAAAAATGATTCTCATTTTGCAATGGGTCACACACCATTACAAGTTACAGTTGGTTCTGTGTTAGGTTTCTTGATTAGTATTGGCGTTTATTATTTGTTGTAGGTTTTTCTAAAATAAATAATTAATTGCTTTTTCAAAAAAATTACTAATTTCAGGGGTAAAATAAGCAATACCTCCAATTGAAAGTAATGATGTGCTTGCTTGTATTCCACAATAAGAATCTAATTCTTTTTTTACTGGGAATGGGTTATGCCCCCTTCCAACGTCATTAAGAGTTTTAATATAACCAATAATTGGAACAAAATGTTTCCAGGAAACTTCTTCCACTTTATTCTCTAAATTTTCCATTTTAAATATTTGTTTTTTAATTAGATTTAAATTTTTCTAATCTTACTTCACAACTCGCCGCCCATTTGCAAGTCCCATAATCTTTTATACAAGCCACCACGTTTGTTAGCAAGATCTTTATGCGTACCTGTTTCAACAATTTTACCATTTTGGATCACTACAATCACATCTGCTTTCATAATTGTTGAAAGTCGATGTGCAATCATGATTGTAGTTCTACCTTTCATCAACTTCTCTAAATCGTTTTGGATTTCTCGTTCGGTTTCTGAATCTAAAGCAGACGTTGCTTCGTCTAAGATTAAGATTTGTTTATTAGCAAGTAGGGCTCGAGCAATTGAAACTCGTTGTTTTTCTCCGCCAGATAATTTTACTCCTCTTTCACCAACAATAGTTTTTTCTTTCTTTGGTAATCTAGCAATGAATTTGTCAAGTTGAGCAAATTTAATTGCTTTCCAGATCGCACGATTACTGGCTAGGGGATTAGCGTAAGCAATATTGAACCAGATAGTATTATCAAACAATAAAGGTTCTTGTGGAACAACACTCATACTGTTATGTAATGATTCTTGAGTCACTGTACTCACATCTTGTCCATCAATTGATATTTGACCTTGATCAATATCAAATAATCTGTAAAGTAATTTGATGACAGTAGTTTTTCCTCCTCCAGAAGGTCCAACCAAAGCAATTTTTTGATTTTTTTTAATTTTTAAATTAAAATCTTTGATTACTTTTCTTTGATTTTTTTGTGGTTGTTCATTTACAGGATAGGTGAAATATACATTTTCAAAATCAATTTTACCATCACTCACTTTTATTTTTTTTGCATCAGGTACATCCACTACTTCATTCTTTTCTTTGAATGTTTCAAAAAGTGCAGAAACGTCAACGTTACATCTAATGAAATGTCGATAACCATGTAAAAAGTTAAATAGTTGTGGTGTTAATTTCCAAACTGCAGAAAAGATTAGGGTAATTGTTCCTAAAGTCATTTCTCCTCTAACAAAACCCATAAAACTAAAATAAAACATAAATGCGGTTCCGAGAGTAATAATAAACGATTGGATTCCAATGTAATAGGAAAAAATGTCCCAAAATTTTAGTCTGGCACTTTTTAAATAATTTGAAAGTGAAGCAAAATAACTTTGTGTTCTTTTTTCTTTACCAAAATATTTTACTGTTTCAATGTTCATATAAACATCACTAATATTTTGTTTTAGTATATCTTCTCGGTAATTGGCTTCATTTTGGGGCTTTTTTTGTTTGTTAGTAATAATTATCCCAGAAATAATAAATACAA
>Ga0222637_1000883_pt1 | contig 11496 bp, 13 predicted proteins | sample AntAcemetagen143_FD_181149 | JGI IMG/M metagenome (GOLD analysis project Ga0222637, IMG submission 181149) | Saline water microbial communities from Ace Lake, Antarctica - #143 | ecosystem: Environmental > Aquatic > Non-marine Saline and Alkaline > Saline | place: Antarctica: Ace Lake...
TAAAAATCAAGCAAAACCATTGGAAAATTAAACTTTCTTCGTCACTAAAAAGATTAAAAATTCAGAAATCACTCAAGAATTGAATTGTGCCAATACACACCTCTTTTTTTAAATTGCTATACCTTAATGATTTAGCAATTTTATTTGTATTGATTAATAAGAGGGGGATATTTTTAAAGTTATGTTACTATCTCAGAATGGAATTGGTTGATTTAGGAACTAAATTTATATATAGTTTTGTTATTTTTTGGTTTACATGCCAACATTAATTGCTTGTTTATCATCTGGAAAAGGAACGTGGAGTGAAGTTGTTAAGATTATGAATTCTCAACAGTGGGATAAAGTTTATTTAATTACCAATCAATTCGGGAAAGATAATTTTAAAGCAGAGGAGAATGTAGAACTAGTTCTAATTGATTCATTTCAGGAAGTGCCTAATTTAGTAGAACAAATTAAGAAACAGATAAATGTTAAAGATTTTGAAGTTGCACTAAATTTAGTTTCGGGAACAGGCAAAGAACACATGGCAGTTTTAGAAGCAGTTCTGGAATTAGGATTAAATTTTAGGTTGGTTAGTTTAAAGAACAATCAAGTTGTAAGTTTAGGATTGGAAAGAAATTAAAAACTTATTCCATAATTCCGTACCATTGGTAAAGTAATCGATCTACAGCTTTAACAAGGCCATATTCCCAACCGGAAACTTTGATACATGTGCCTTCAACAACTATGCTAGGTTCGTCTGATAAAGATAATTCTACTACTGGTTTATTATCTGGATTATTTTCACAACTGATAAGGTCTCTATCTAAACAGCCATTACCAGCTTCTGTACAAGAACCAACAGGAATCCGATCCATGCCTTTAACAATGTTAAAACTTAATTCAGATACTGATAAAGTATAATATTTGTTGACTACTTTTGGATCAATGGCAACGTATACTTCTTCGCCAATATTAAATAAAGGGTCAAACTTTCCTTCAATATCAATTTCTTCAACTTCTTTAGGGGCAAAGTGTAATGGTACTTTTAGTGTTGTTCCAAATTTGTCCATTTCTGTCCACCACAGACCATCAACTTTAACAAAACTATAACCATTGTAAACATAACCTTCGTCTTCGTCTAAGTTACCATTTAAGTTATCTTGATGTAATTGATCAACATCGATAACTGCGGCAGAAGTAATTCCATTATAAAAATTAAATCCTCCAATTAATAAACCAAATATTCCTAAAATAACAAGAATAGTTATTACAATACTTTTTGCATCTGTTTTATCATTTTCTGGATTTTCAATATCTTCTTCAATTGCTTTTCCAATCTCTAAGATTTCTTTCTTTTCAAACTCTTTTTCCATGGCTTGGCCAAATTTAATTTCATCCATTTTTTAACCACCTATTCTTAATTATAATACTCATAGTTTTATATTATTTTCTATTATTTTCCATTCTCTTTAAATATATTGTGAGCTTATCTTTAACTTCTTGCTCTAATTCTTTGTTTAAGCCTATATCTTCTATTTCTTTATTCCAATCAATTTTTGGGAGGGTGGTGATTGTTCCAGTTAATTTTCTACCTATTGCTTTAATGTCTTCTTCAATCTTGTGAGCTTCTTTTGTTCCAAACATTTTAGTAGCGGGAAATTTAGTGAATGCATTTGCTCCTGCTTTTAATAATAAACCTACTTCTTCATATCTTCTGGCGGTAGTGCCAGCAATAATTTCTAATTTAGGGAAATTGATTCTTGTTTGGGCAATCCACCACAAATAATCTTCAGTTTCTGGACCGTTTGTATTTTCAAAGATTGTGCCTTTGACTGGTTTTAAAGCATAGAAAGTTATTCTTTCTAATTTATGTTTAGTTATGAATTCTTTGAGAAGTGAAAAGTCTTCTTTCTTTTCTCCCAAACCAATAACCATTGTCATACTTTTTTCAAAGTCTTTTGTTTGTTGGAACATTTCTTCATAAGGTTGAATGGGTTTATCTGGACAGATTTGGTCATGTAATTTTGGTTCAATAGTTTCGATACTTGAAACGATTCCTTTCACGTAGGGTTTGAACAATTCTAAATCTTCTGCTTCTATTACACCAATGTTCAACCAGATTTTTTCTCCGTAAACTTTACTGATTAATTTTATTCTATCGAGCATTTCTTCTTTAGGGAAGATTCGATAACCGCCAGTTAAGAATTCTATTCGCCAGCTCAGTTTTTTACAAAGAAGTGCTTCTATTAAATCTGAACTTAATGATCGCTTAGCAGTTTTTGCATGTTGAATTTTATGTTTGATTGTTGAGCGGAAACAAAATTGACAAGTGCCAATGTCACAATACCAACTGAGAAAGATACAGCGACCATACCAGGTAGTGTTATCAAAGTTCTCTTGGTATACTTGATTCGCTTGTTCGATTAGTTGTTCTGTTTCTTTATGCATAGAATGGTTATTTTGGAGGGATATTTATAAGGTTTTAGTTATTTATTTTTAATTAATTATTAGCTCTAAATTCATAAGATTTATAATGATTTATTCTTTAAAATAATCAAAATGAAAGAAATATCTGAAGATAACTATATGCAAGATCAAATCAAGATGAAGTTAGGATTTATCCCTATACGTTCCGTATTTACGGGTAGAGAATCTCCTCTACAAGGAGAGGATATAACTGGAAAATTAGAATATGATTCTGGTAGATTTTACATTGCGACTTCTGAAGGGGAAAAGATTCCTATTATTGGAAATGATTGTCTTTTAACAGATCCAGCGTGGAGAGAAGAAGAAGGATTTGGAAACATTACTGGAGCTAAGATTAGAGATCGATATGGTAATGGTAAAGAAGTTGTTTGGCATGGACAAAGACAAGAAAGCGGTTTTCTTCCTTACATGACTAAAGTTTGTATTGATGGAGATACTGGGAATGATAAATTTTATTCTGGAGATAACTCCTTAATTTTTGGTGTATTAAAACAAGTGTTGGAAAGATAATTCTTTTTTTAATTTTTGGAGTTATATTTATAAGGTTTTAGATAGAAAAAGCATTGACTTCTAATTGCAACTTCTTCTAGCTAATCTGTTTAAAGCTGTTCTTAGTTTTTGATTATTTCCATTATAAAAAACTAGCTCTTTTCTTTGGTCTAATAAGTTGGATTTTTCAGCTAACATTCTGGTATAAATAGCCAAAGCGACATATTGTCCAATCAAGCCCATTTCGTCTTGTTGAGATTTTTCTTTTATTGATTATTTTACTTCTTTTGGAATTATTACATCTAAATAATCAGCCATTTGCCAAACCAATTCATCTTGTGTGGTGAGATTAGATTCAATTCTTGTTATCAGAGTTCCTTCAACAATTTTTTCTATATTTTGTTCAATAAATTCCCTTGCTTCTGTTGGAACATAATCTGAAAATTGTTTTGTGTTTATTCTTCTTTCAGGAGATGCCGCTAATACTTTTTTCCCATCTAAGTGATGTAGTGCTCTTAGATAATTTATATTGCTCATTTTAATTAGAAACCCTTAGATAGTTAATAAGAATTTATCTTTTTAAGAATATAAAAGCCCCTGGAGGGAGTTGCACCCTCGATCTACTGCTTTCTTTTCTGTGGATACGAGGCAGTCGCTCTAGCTACTAAGCCACAGGGGCATTATATCTCTAATTAGTTTGATTACATTTTAAAGATTGTGGTATTAATTTAAATTCTTGAATCTACAAATCTTTATATACTTAAATGAATTACTAATTTTTATGTTTTCTTTAGAAAAAACAATCAGTCGTTTAGCTTATCCATTACCAGAATTGAATAATCCATTTTTACCTCACACCATAATTGAAGATGAAGATATGGTTTCAAATTTTGTGGTGACTTCGTTAGATCCACCATTTTATCATAATAATTTTGAAAGATTAATGAATAAAGGGATACTGGGGTTAGTGGTCATTAATAAATATCAACACGGGTCAAGAGTTTTTTATGAGTTTTAAACTATTTAATTTCTTTTAACAACTCTTCATTACTCTTAAATTTCTTTTGGCATTCGAAACAAACTGGATATTGTTTACTCTTGCCTGGTTTCTTTACGATTGTACCTTTAAGTTTTTCTAAGAATAGTTCAGCGATTTTGTTTCCACATATTGCACATTTAGCCATTTTAGGAGTTAATATTGTTTATTTAATTTAAACTTAACGTTAATTTACGAAAATAATATAAAACAAACAATCAAATCTACTGCTATGAAGAAACGAATCGCAATTATTGATAAAGAGAAGTGTCATCCTAGCGAATGCGGTGATTACCTTTGTGCTAAATTGTGCCCCGTTAACAGAACAGGGAATGATTGCATTCTTCCGCATGAGATTCATAAGAAAGCGAAGATTGACGAATTACTTTGTACAGGTTGTTCTATTTGCAGTAATCGTTGTCCTTTTGAAGCTATCCAGATTATTAATCTTCCCGAAGCATTAAACAAAGAGCCAGTTCATCGTTATGGGGAGAATGCTTTCGAATTATTTTCTTTACCTACGCCTATCTTTGGACAAGTAACAGGAACATTAGGTAAGAATGGGATTGGGAAAACTACAGCTTTACAAATACTTGCAGGGTTATTAAAACCAAATTTAGGAAGGTATGGTGAAGAAGTTGATTACAAAGAGATTATCAATTATTTCAAAGGTACTGAAACGCAGAAGTTTTTAATGAAATTACATCTTGGTGAAATCAAATTATCTTACAAATTACAACAAGTAGATTTAATTCCAAAACAGTTTCAAGGAACTGTTCGTGAATTGTTAAATAAAGTTGATGAGAAAGGAAAATTGGAAGAAGTTGCCAAAGAATTACAATTGACAAGATTCTTGGATACTGAAGTTAATAAGATCTCTGGTGGGGAATTACAACGAGTAGCGATTGCGGCATCGGTATTAAAGAAAGGTAATATTTATTTATTTGACGAGCCTACCTCTTATTTAGATATCAAACAGAGAGTTAACATGTCTCGGTTTATTCGTTCGTTAGCAGATGAGGATACTTCTGTTATGATCATTGAACACGATTTAATTATTCTTGATTACATGACTGATTTATTAAATATCATGTACGGGCAAGAAGGAGCTTACGGAATTGTTTCTGGAGTGAAAAATTCTCGAGAAGGAATTAACGCTTTCTTGGAAGGTTTTCTGAAAGAAGAAAATGTTCGTTTTAGATCTCATCCCATTAAATTTGAGAAAGTTCAGGAACGGCAAGTGGGTAAAGTTGAGAAATTAATCTCTTGGGGTAAATTGAGCAAGAAATTAGGAAATTTCCAATTAGATGTTGAAGAAGGTTCCTTAAACAAGAATGAAATTATTGGTGTTCTGGGAGAAAATGGAATTGGGAAAACTTCATTCGTTAAGATATTGGCTGGGTTAATTGATCTTGATTCTGGAGAGATTGATGCAGAAGTAAAAGTTGCTTATAAACCACAGTACTTAGACACAGATTCTTCACAGTTAGTAATGGAATATTTAGATTTGGCTGTTGAGAATTATCAGAATCAATTAATTACGCCTTTAGGGGTTGATAAATTAATGATGAAAAAGTTAAGTGAACTTTCTGGTGGAGAATTACAAAAAGTTTCCATTGTTAAATGTTTAAGTCAGGAAGCAGAATTATTTCTTTTGGATGAGCCATCTGCTTATTTAGATGTTGAACAGAGATTATTAATTTCGAAAGTAATTAAGAATTTAACTGCAGAAAGAGAGATCACAGTTTTAGTTGTTGATCACGATTTAATGTTCTTAGATTATTTATCTGACCGGTTAGTTGTCTTTACTGGTGAGCCAGCTAAATCAGGATTGCTACAAGGCCCTTTTGAAATGGTAGAAGGGATGAACTTATTTTTAGAAGAACTAGGAATCACGTTAAGAAGAGATCCTCATTCCCATCGGCCGAGAATTAATAAAGTTGGTTCTGTTAAAGATCGTGAGCAAAGAGCAGAAGGGAAGCTGTATTATAATTAGCTATTTTAACCATGGTGGTTTAGTTCCTATTCCAGAAAATAGAAATAATGTTGGAAGGTTAGGGAATATTTCTTGATATTGTGGACAATTATATGTAAAGAAAGTTGATTCTGCAAATTCTTTTTTGATTATTTCTGCTTCTTGTTTTCTTGTTTGGTAATATTTCTTAATTCCTTCATTTATATTTCCTTTAAACATCTTTTCTGCCCCTTTAATTAGTAATGGTAATAATTCTTCTTTTGGATTAAATGCAATTAAATTAATATTGGTCATCTCTTCTTTATTTTTCTCTCTTATTTCACTTAACATAAAATAATTAATAAATTTGTAACTAGAAAATAAATTTTTGATTTCTTTAACATATCTTTTAAATGCCTCTTTTCTATAACTATTCATTAATGCGTGGGAATCAGAGATTAAGAAAGTAATCTTAATTCCTAGATTATAAATTTTCTTTACTCTTTCATTCATGTGTTGTAAAACATTGAGTGCAGTTTTATCTTGCTCATTAATTTTTTCTTTGTTAGTAATTCCCCAATATCCAACAATCGGGATGGGTTTATTATTTTCAACAGCACTAGAAACTTTAGTATATAATGCTTTTTTATCATTCATCTTATGGCGGTTATACTTTCTAGAAGATAGTATGTTAACCAATTCTTGCACATTTCCTGTAGAATGTGTTTTGTTTACGTTTGGGCGTGTTTTTTCTGAAAACTTATGGTATCCTGCTTGTAGATAATGTTGGAAATAAAGTGCTTCTTCTTTGGTTTGTATTTGTAAGTGAGGAAATTCTTTTTTGTAGTTTTCTAATTGTTGATTAGAAATTTTACTAGTGGCAATTTTTGTAAATAAACCATCCACTAAAGAGTTTCCTTTGTATCCCATTCCTTCACTAAGGACAACTTTCTTTCGGTTTACAATATATTCTGGAAGTCTATCTGCGAGAGCTTTTCTTAATATCCATTTTGTTACTTTTCCTTTTACTTTTAGTCTTGCTGGAAGATTAAGACCATATTCAACCAAAGCGAGATCCATGAAAGGAACTCTAACTTCAAGAGTATGATTCATTGCGGTTTTATCTACACGTTGCAATTGTGTTCGATATAAATTCTTAAAAAAGTTACGAGATAATTGTTGTACCTCTTGCTCTTTGATTCCAATAAATTCTGGATAACCAGCAAATACTTCATCAGCTCCCTCCCCACAAAGAGCTACTTTAAAACCATTGTTTTTGGCAACCTTTGCAAGATGATAAGAGAGGGCTGATTGTTTGATTAAGTTTGGTTCAAAACTTTCCGTAATTTTAACAATCTCTGGAACAAGTTCAAATAATTCTTCTTCCGTTGGTAATTCCTGATGAATTAATTTAATATTATTTTCTTGGCAATAACGTAAAGCGATAAAATAATCTGAATCTTCACTTTCCCATTTTCTTCCCAGACAAATTGCAGTAATATTGTTATGATACTTTTTTGCTGTGGCTAAAACTGCGGTACTATCTAGACCCCCACTTAGAAAAACTGCAATCGGTAAATCTGTTTGTACTCTTTTTTTAACAGCTTGGTTAAATAAAGTTTGTATTCTTTCAATTGCTGATTCTGGAGAAGGTAGAGAATAATACTCTTCTTTTCCTTTGTTATTAACGAACGTACCCGGTTCTACAATTTCAATCTTATCAACAAAATTAACTAGCTGTTTTAATTCTGAAGCAAAGTAAAAAGTGTTTTTTTGTTTTGAGTAGAAAAGCGGTTTTATGCCAAAATGATCCCTTGCTGCAAGAAATTCCTTGCTTTTGTTGTCATAAACAACGAAAGCGAATTGTCCGTCTAGTTTTTTTGGTAAGTTTTCTTTCCATTCTTCATAGCCATGTACTAAAACTTCTGTATCGGAATCTGTTTTGAAGAGATGCCCTTTTTCTATTAATACTTTCTTTAATTCTTTAAAGTTATATATTTCTCCGTTTAATACTGCAAAGATTGTTTGATCTTCGTTAGTTAAAGGTTGTTTTGCATTATTTTGATCTACTATTTTTAAGCGATTACAGGATAAAGCAACATTTTTAATTATAACATGTTCATTAAAAGATTCTCCTCTTTGTTCTACGGGCTGCATTAATCCAGTTAATTGTTCAATATTTCCGTTTATTATTGCGCCAATCCCACACATTTTTCATTTTCTTTTCATTGTTTTGTAAGTTCATCAATTATGCTAAAAATTGCTTTTGTCATCATTCCTCTTTCAAATTCTTTTGATTGTTCTGAAGAATATGGTGGAAGGTGGACGAACATTGCTTGATATTCTCCTAAAAGGGTGTGGTAATAAGTTTCATTACAAAAATTAGTGCCACAATTTGTAGAAGTTGTAGTGTTGAATCCCATTTCACTTAATGTTTCTTCTAATTCTCTTACTGGGATTTGCGTTTTAAGTTCTTTTGGCGTACTAGGAACAATTTCTCCTGTTGGTGGTTGATATCCTGTGTTATCATACAAATCTTCTTTAGTATAATCAACATAATTTCTTGCTAATGATTCCAATGTAATTCTTTGTTCGGGAGAGAATGCTTGTCCTAACATGATTACTAGTTCTGGTTTGATCCCCTTAATTCGATCCAAGAGATTTTCTTTAACTCTTCTGGAATCATAGGGTATTGTTAAGCCAATAATATTATAATCATTAATTATTGATCCAGAGAGCTTTCTAGCAACATCTTCTGAAGAATTTGCTGTAAAATCTCCAAATGGTTCAATTCCTGTTACTAAAACGTATTTTCTCATTTTAATCACAAGATAGTGATAACACTTGTGTGTTATAAACATTTATCCTCTCAATTGAGACGACTAACAAAAGATTTAAATAAAAGAGAAAGATTGAGGATAGAGTGAACACCGCAATTTTAGAAGATCTGGGATTAACGCAAGCAGAGATTAAAGTATATTTAACTTTATTAGAATTAGGCACAGCAACTGCAGGAGAAACACTAAAGAAATGCAAACTACAAAACTCAGTTATGCATCGGGCTTTAAACTCATTAATAGAAAAGAGTCTAATTAATTTTATTTTAGAAGGAAGAAGAAAGATTTATCAGGCTACAGATCCAGAACATTTCTTTAATTTTATTGAAGATAAGAAGAGAAACTTTGAGCAAATTCTTCCGGAACTAAAGAAGAAACAAACTTTTGCTAAAAAGAAAGAAACCGCTACTATTTTTAGGGGGATTAGAGGAATTAAAGAAGTATATTCAATTATGATTGATACTAATGCAAAAGAGTATAATACTTTTGGGGGAGGACACCCTTGTGTTGACTTGATGGGTGAATCTTGGTGGAAAAATTTACATCTAAGAAGAACTGAAAATAAACTGAAATCGAGACAGGTGTTTGATGCTACTGTGAAAAAACAGGGTGATGATTATAATAAACTTCCACTCACTCAAATTAAATTTCTTTCTAAAGATTTCTTTCAAGCTCAAGAAACAGTTATTGTTGGTGATAAAGTTGCCATTGCCGTGTTTACAGATAATCCCTATGCTTTTTTGATTGAAGATAAAGTTGTTGCTAATGGCTACAGAAAACATTTTGAAGTGTTATGGAAGTTAGCTAAGAATTATAACTAAGGAAAAATCATTTCTCCTTGTTTGTTATATACTGGGATTGCTAACTTTGGACTTCTTTCTATAAGTTTTGTCATTAAATGCTTTATTTCATTGACGGCGTATCCTCCAACAACAATTCCAATAATTGCTGAGAAAGGGATAGGGGGTACAGCGAAAAATTCAAAATTATGGTGTTTTGGAAACTTTTCATATTTTTTGATCTTTATTCCCTTTGAGTATTGAGCAAGGTAATTTTCAAAATAATATTTATTCTCATCAGTTAGAAAGTAATAAAACTTACCACTTGCTTTAACATAATCTGGATTGATAATAAAGTTTACTCTTGTTGCATATTCATATTTATGTCTAACCATAGAAAATGAAATATAATCTGGATTGAAACTTGCCATATGACCTCCCTGGTCTATCTTGCCAATTCTACTTGGAGATTCTAGACCAACGATTGGAAATTGTTCAACTTCTTTTCTAGTCCAGTTTCGTGGAGTGCTATGAATCAATAACCCTTTTGTATAAATATCAATCTTTTTTGCTTCACAGATATTTTTTGCTTCTTCCCATACATCATATTTTATTCGCCTCTTCTTTGTCTCTATCTTAAACTTAAGATATTCTTGATCAAAATATTGACAAAAGTCTAATTTTTTATTGATAAATTTTATGAGGATCTTTTTCAATTCACTTTCAGCATAAGGAATCTTTTTTTTGCCAATAAGATAATAATCAGATCCCCATCGATTTATTTTTGTAACTTTATGCTGGACGATGAACTCGTTTAGTTCTGCTAGCGAAACAAAATAATCTGAAATTAAACTTACTTGTTTCCATAACCAACGTCTATATATGCACCTAAATAATTTTTTTCTCATAAATCTTCTTCTAAAGCCTACATTTAAAGAATTCCTAAAATTATCAAGTTCTTTGATAGAATAATGTTTAAAAATTTTTTTAATACCCTCAACATCAACATTTTTTAGAGGTATGTCATTTAATATTATTTCAAATTCGTGTATAAACTTACTAAATGTTTTCCATTTTGGTAATCTTTCTTCAAAGAATTCTCTTTCAAGTTCCAGTTTTATTAATTCCTTTGACTTTACCATAATTATTTAGCATTCATTTAAAGTATAAAAACATACTGGAAGCTGTATTATAATTAGCTAAGAAATAAATTAACCAGATTCTGGGAAAGCGATTTCTGTTTCGGGAGTTTCTCGTTCCATTCGTTCCAACCGTCTCCTGACTAACTCTTTTTCAACATCTTTACTATTTCTATAGCTTGTTTCTCTGGTTACACCTAAATGATATCTTCGCCAAACTTCTTTAAACGCAATATGAATTTCCTTTCCCACATTATCTGGGCAGTTTAGGAAATTTCTTTCTGTTTTATAAAATAATATGTTCTTAAATTTATCATGGATATCTTGAGAAATTTTTTCTCTAGTAATATATAATGACATATGCAAATTTTTTGCTAAAAATCTGCCTTCTTTTGAAGTGATCTTGGGGTCTTGTAATGCTTTAAGTGATAAATCAATTAGGGCAGCATATTGGCCAACTCCTATTTGTGTTTCTGGTTCTAAAGAAATAAAATTAATTTCTTTTAATTTTTGATTTATTCTTAATTCTGCAATTTCTTTTAATGTTGTAGGATTAACTTCTTTTTTTTCTTCTACCCATTCAGACTTTACTATTGCTCCAAAATATTTCTTTACACGTTGTGAATAAATTATTTTTGCTTTAAGTTCCAATTCTCTGGGAATATCTTCCCAGATGTTTTTATAATTCATTTTCTCTTTATTCTTTTGATTTTTTAAAAGCGGACCATATTTATCCATCACAGAATCAAATCCGATTAAGAATTCTCTTTCATTTTTTCTTTGTTGAATTTTT
>Ga0222637_1000884_pt1 | contig 11495 bp, 16 predicted proteins | sample AntAcemetagen143_FD_181149 | JGI IMG/M metagenome (GOLD analysis project Ga0222637, IMG submission 181149) | Saline water microbial communities from Ace Lake, Antarctica - #143 | ecosystem: Environmental > Aquatic > Non-marine Saline and Alkaline > Saline | place: Antarctica: Ace Lake...
AATTAGACATTGATTTACCATAATTGATTATTCCAATAGAGAATACAATTACTATCAAGATTGTTGCAATATAGTTCCAGTCAAGTTTCATTTTTTTAATTTCCCCCCTTAGGTTTTTGATGAATAGATAATGGCGGTAAACTTTTACCGATAAATGGTCCGTTTGAATAATAACTATTCCCGTCCATATCATAAACTAAAAATCTTTCTGTAGTATATGCAAGACATACATGTTTAGGCAACTCTTTAATTTTTGTCCCCCACTCTTTCTTATCAAGATTATAAATGTTACATATATTGTTTGCATCAGTAGGATTATTAAATGTAAATATATATTTCATGTTTGACCTTATCCTTAATGGGATTTTTGTATAATTTTGTGTAGCTGCAACAATACCTAACCTTTTCGGCCCACCTTCAGTAACAACCCTTGTTAAGATATCACTTGCCATAGATTTTTTCCCTAACTCAGTACAGGCAATATTAAGAAGTTCGTCAGCAAAAAGCCAGGTTTGAATATTTTTCCTCCTGAAAATTTCATCATCCGATTGTCGATTAAAGATGTCTTCAATGAAATATTTAAAATAATATTCAAAATAAGGTGTTGATAACAAATGTGAAGTTTCAAGGACTGGAACAATACCTGCTAAAACTGAAGCTGTAAATGGATTATATGTTCCTGTAAATTCAGGATGTTCAATTTTCCATGTACCAGATATACCAGTATTTGCGTCAACAACTTTTGCATCATATAATTGTGTAATGAAGGACATAACTTTATTAATAGTACCTTGATTAACCTCATTATCTATTAAGATTTGATAAATTGAATCAAGTGTCCTATCACTTTCAAGGATTTCTTGCTTAAACTTTTCATAATATGAACTTGATTTACCTAACTGGAAATATTTTGGTAGGTTCCCTATAACTTCTTCGAAAGGTAAAGTTATTTTTAATCCAGGGTGTAATATATCCCCATCCTTGAAATCAATCACATTAGGGTGAAGAAATACACAAGGTAATCCAATAGGAGTTTCATTAATCTTTCTCATTTCAAACATCCCCTTATGAGAAAAATTAGGAAGTACCCAGGGACCACATTCCCTTAATGAATCATTAATTATTGCTAATCTTTTCGGCCAGTAAGGATTCCAATACGTCCTATCTGCAAGACCATGAAGGAAATAACTTTTCCCACTTCTTTTTGAACCAAGAACTAATATACTAGGTTCATCAGCTTCATTAGGCAGACAAACTAATTCGTTATCAATAGTAAATATTAAAGGGATACCATTAATTTTATTAAATGTAGATTTAGGGGAAGAACCAGTCAATTTTTGTTCAATATGTGCTAAAAGGTCGTCTGGATCTTTATGGAAATCTGCAACACACTTTTTCTTTTTCTTAATATTATGTTGTTTATTTAAAGTTACCCATTCACCTACTGACCATCTCCCAGCATTCCTACCAAGTAATCTGGCACTTCTTGTAGATTCATCATATTCTACATAATGTTTTCCTCGCCTAGAAGGTAATACTTTCACATGCTTCTTACTAGAAGAATAAGGTTCTAAGGCATATTTCATTTTTTGTCCAGCAAAAAACCCTTTCCCCCGAATTCCAATAACACAAAATCCTGCTTTAATTACATCATTATGGTTGGTAAAATAAATAGTGTTTCCACGCTCAATAAAACTTTTCCCTACCCTAAATCCAATAGGTTTACGAGTAGTGTCAAAGATTCTCCCAATTGATTTAAGAATGAGTTTATCTTGAGAATATAACTTAACTTTTTTATCATCAAGAACTTGATTTGCTAAAGTAGATAATTGAGTAACTTTCATATAACTTATTATAACACCCCTATTTTTATAACATACCTCGAAAATATTAGTTTAAGTATATAAAACTTTCTATTATTTTGGTTCAGATACTTCAGGAATATAATAATATCCTTTATCATCTTTTCTGTAAAATCTTCTTGTTCTTGGAATAATATCAATGCTTTGAAAGGCCTATCCCTCCTTCATTAACAACCCAATCATCAAGATATATTTTCTTTCCAGTTTTATCCTTTACACCACTATATTTTTTTATCAATCTTCCTCACCTTCTCTAAGATTTCAATTATCTGTGGACTTCTATCATAAGATATTTTTTGTTCTTCACCCCACATCCCGGCCATATCTTCAATCCAACCACCTATTATCATTATAAGCAATAGAACTATGACTATAGGAATAAACCAAATCTTAATACTAAAATTCCATCCAAATTCTTGTAATTTTGCTAATACTAAAAAAGCAATACCTAATGTTTGAATAATAGAAGCGTAACTCATTATTCGTTGAGCGAAAGATTTTGCATAAACTATTTTACTCCTGAATCTAACTAAAATTGGATATTTGTCAAAACATTTATTAACAGTGTTTCTTAACATCTCTCTCTCCATTTTATATCTTTTTCTTCCATTCCATCTTTTTCCATTATCTTTCTCGATAGGTCTGATTTTGGACAAAGTTTACATTGTATTTCCTTAAGTTGTTCAATAGACTTATACTCCATACCCCAATAACCAACATCATCATAAAATTTAGTGTCCTTACTATTTCTTAAATACCATGCCCCTATCTCAAGAGCATCTGATAATACTTCTGCTTCCCCTATTTTACCTTGTTCCTTGTATTCAATCAGATCATCAATCCCTTCTATAATACCTCTTGTAATTACTTTTTCATATAGATTGTCATTACAATTGATATAAGTTTCTACAATACAAAATCCAAGTAATAAAAAGAATCCAATTGCCCATAAATTAAGTTTCATTTCCCCCTCCATTACAAATACTCACTTAACTGTTCCATTAAATCTTGTTCAATTTCATCATGTTTCCCTATCAAATTATTATGTTCGTTTGGATCTTTTAATAAATTATATAACTCCTTTTTCTCTGTTGTCAGGTTAAATATTAATTTCCATTCATTTGTCCTGATACATTTAATGTTAGGTTTTTCAGGTGATGGGTGAGGCCCTATTAATGCAGCAGTTTCAACAAACGCAGTCCTATCTTGAATTTTATGTAAAGGTAATAAACTTTCTCCATCCATATCATATTTAGGCTTAATCTTAAGTAAATCAAGTAAAGTAGGAAGGATATCAACATTTCTTACTGCTTTCCCAACATTAACATTATTGTTAAGATTATTACTGAGAATATAACACCACGTTTTTATTGAATAATCATAAGTGTATACTCCGTAAGCTAATTCACCAGGAACTTCACCTAAACTGCTTCCATGGTCAGTCATAACAACTACAATACTGTTATCAAATAACCTTAACTTACCAATATAATCTATCATCCTTTCTAGATAATATCCCGCTTCAATAACTAATTTATCATACCTAGCATGATTTTCTTTCTCATTCCCAAAATAGTTCTTATCAAAATCATCATATTTTTGGATAACATTTTCAACAATTTCTTTATGAATCTTCGGGTAATGAAGAAATAAAAAGAAAGGTTCATCTTTCATAACAGTTTTATCAAGGAGTAATGTATGCCTCCTATAAATATTTTTAACTGTATTTTCATCATATAAATTGAAATCATCAACACCTTGAGAAGGGAGTAAGATTTCACTGAAAGTATCAATACAAGTATAATAACCGTTCTCCTTTAAGTATTGAGGTAAAGTGTAACAATCTTTAGCATTTTTATTCCCATACATCCCTGTAAATACAGCATGCATTGAAGCTAAAGTATAAGGTGCATAGGTAATCATTTGAGAGAATAAAGCACCCATTTTTTGTAAGGTATTAAAGATAGGGTGAAGATGGCGTTTATCGTTCCTTAATTGATCAACTAATAGTACTATTATATTAGGTTTTGTGTTAAATGTCATGTTGGTCCCCCCTACTAATTTGTTAGTTTATTATAATATCTACCTATTTAAAACTTTCTATTCAACAGTTAGTTCGTCTAAATCATGAAGGATTACTGGCTTTCCTAATTTATTCATTATATCTATCATATGCTGTGTCCCCTTACTATTATTTTCTTGGATTGCTATTAGACCATCTCCATAATCACCCATTTTTAAGTTTCTCCTGTATCCTGCTGATTTACCATATTTATTCCAATCTGCTGGAAACTTATGTAGGTTTAATGAGTTCTCTATTGCAAATCTTTCTCCTAATTTATCAACCCCTTCTGCTCCCCCACTTACAACTTCTTTTATTGAAAATCCACTACTTTTTATTACACTTTTTACTAAGATGTAATTTTTTATTGTTCTTGAACCAGCAATTATGATTTTCACTTCCCAGCCGCCACCAGAATTATATTGTTAGGTTTTGTATTAGTTGAAGATTCATAAATAAATGGCCGGAACATCTTTTTAATGAATTCAGGCAAAACATTAACAAGATTTTTATTAAACCTTACTTCTGTATTAAGGATAATTTCTTTGATATTAAAACCGCACTTCACTAATAATCTATCATAATCAGGTAGTCTATAATAAAAAGGTAAAATCCTATTATTATATTTTCCTGACAAATCTATAGCGGACATAATAAATATACCCTCAGGTTTAAGTAACCTTTTAATTTTCTTCAACATTTTTATTGGGTCAGTGAAATAATAAAATGTTTGATAACATACAATTAAATCAAACTTTTGTTTCAACTCAACATCCTCAAACCGTTTGTTATGAACTAATAACCCATATTTTGACTTACAATATTGTGCAAAACTTGGTGAAGGTTCTACTCCTACCCCTGCATAAAATCTATTTAATACATTACCTGTTGCAGAACCTATCTCTAAAACTTCTTTATTCTCCATATGAGGAAAATGTTTGTTTATTAATTCCATCTTTTTGTCAGTTTGCGATTCATTATACCCATCATACTTTCTTAATTCTTTCTTTGTTAAGTAAAATTCATTTGTATTCTTCACATTCCCACAATGTCTTAGACCACAATTTTCACATTGAAACATATTGTAAATATAATCATTCTTTTTCTTTTCTTCAAAATATTCCATTCCCCATCCACATTTCGGACATTTCAACTTAAAAACACCTCTTTGGACTTGTCCTCTTTTTTAACCACCATTATTATCGATTGACCCTTAGTTGGTCTAAATCCATTACTAAAATTGTGCGAGATATATTTGAATCCTACTGAATTACATAACCGAAATAATGTCAATTTATCCCAACAATAATAATGGTCAGTTTGAGTACCCATACCCCTTTTTTCCTTTTCTATATATCTTAAATTTTTCCAATGTTTAATATTTAATAGTATATTTGTCAAACTTATTGCGGAGGGAGTAATAATAATAAAATAGCCACCAGGGGAAACCAAATCATAAATCTTTTGAACATATTTTTTGGGGTTATCTACATGTTCAATAACTTCAGACATAAGTATTACATCATACTGTTTCTCCATATCAAATAGAGACTTACATTCAATTTTATCATAAACAAATTCCCTTCCAGCTTTAACATAATCTTCATCGATATCTATTCCCTCGACACATTTAAATTGAGGTTCTTTTTTCAGATGATATAAAAATATTCCCAGCCAACACCCAATATCAAGAAACTTTACATTTTCCATATTTTTTGTAAGTTCTTTAATTGTTGTTAATTTCTTCCCAAATATTTTAGGATTATTCTTAAGTCTATCAATGTACTCAATTAATTCTTCTTGTGTATTACATCCTGTCCTTTCATATATTTTATTCATTTTTCTGCCTCAATAGTCATTGTTGTAAAGTCCCAATATTTACCTTTAAATCCAGAACGCATTTCGTTTATATCTTTATCCGATGTGGTTGTATTATCTACCAGTTTTACATTTTTAAATCCAGACAATTCAAGTAAATGTCTAAGATATTCAAAGTCGTAGATATATTTTATTGCATGGAAAAGATGCGATATATTATTAATGAATGATGCAATATAAAAGTTATCATCTAATGATACATCCATATGTTTTTTTGAGATAATTACCATTTTATTATATTCTTTGTCAAAATAAAAAGTTGAAACAATTTTTTTAATATCAGGGGTATTGAGGATTAACTTACCATCAGATTTTAATACTCTATATGATTCCTTCAGGAAAGACATCAAATCTTTTTTATAGATGTGTGCAATAACACTATTCCCATAAATAGTGTCCAGTATTGAATTTTTAAAAGGAAGTTTTTTTCTTATATCTAAGTGTATTGGTCCACCGATAACATTAGAGTTAAGAAACCCAGGACAAAGTTCACCTCCAGAACCAATCTGTAGTTTCATATTTTCATATTTTAATAAATAATTTTTGATATAGTTTTTCCTTATTATGTGACCATATTTAAGATAGTTAATAAAACATAACAATTCAAACAGTGAAGCATCTATAATTTTGTATAGTAAAGTTTCTCTTCCCGTATATTTAATCAATTTTGTTTTCAACCCCAAGTTCACTCACCTACTCGTTTCTTCAAGATGATAATAATGCAAAAATCTACTTTCCGAATAATTCTTATAATTGAATATTGTATCCCCTAATCTTTCAACCATTTTTACTTCCCCTTGATTATTATCTCTACTTGTTTTTTTATCCACAAGAATATTTTATATTCATATGGTAGATACCAAAAGTTTAATTTAAGTCTAATCTTTGATAATAATGTAAAAAACCATATCCCTTTGGAAGGTGCTAAGTTCAAAGGTGTTAATCCGAACTGAGTATACAAGCTTATTGCATATACAAAGTTTGCATCCTTTTTTTTAATCCAAGGATAATCAGAAAGGTCCTTAGCACCTCTGAACGAAACCAAATCTTCGTTTGCCCATCCAATTAAGGAGGTGGGATCTTTATATCCATAAGTCAGGCATTCTTTATATATTTCTGAACCAATATATGGTCTTAATATGGCAACATTAGAAAAAAAGATTTTATCATGAATTGAAACTAATTTTTTCATTATATTTACTGTATTCATCATTTCCTTTTTTGTTTCTGTTGGAATTCCAGTCATAAATGAATATAACCCAGTAATCTTTGTATGTGACAACATTTCCGCCGACCTGATAATATCGTCTGTTGTAATTGCTTTTTTCAATTTTTTAAGGATTCTGTTTGTACCTGATTCAGATCCAATACCAAAACCAATACATCCATTTTCTTCTAATTGTTTAAGATATTCTTTATCAATAAAATTGTCTCTAAAATAGTTTGCTCGGCAATTAGCTTCCCATTTTAAACCATATTCTTTACAGATTTTAGCAATTTCAAGAGCCCTGTTTTTATCAATGAAAAAGTTTTCATCTCTAAAAGCAATCTCATCAGCGTGTAATTCTTCCTTAGCAACTCTTATTTCTTCTCTGACAGAATCTATTGGTCTCACCCTCCATTTATTATAATTTGGGAGGATAGTATTAACACAAAATGTGCACTGGTAAGAACACCCCCTACTAGTTTGTATTTGGACTTGACGAAGATTACCCTGATATGGGAAATATGTCTTAAGATATTTCTCTATTGGTAATAGGCTCCATTCTGTTAAGGGTATTCTCCCCATATCAAATGGTTCACTATTATTTGTCTTAATTATTTTATTTCCATCATTATAGCAGATACCCTTGATATCTTTTAATTCCTTTTTCCCTTCCACTAAGTCGAGGATAGGTTGTTCCCCTTCACCTATAATAGCATAATCAATACCCCCTTCTACGACTTGTTCAGGAAGTATCGATGGATGGATACCACCCCATATGATTTTTCCGTTAAAACTTTTATTAGAATTTATTTTTTCACACCAATAAATTGCACTACTTATCTGTGCTGTCATAACACTCATCCCTACAAAGTCTGTGTCTGGTAAGTGTTTTTTTAGGATATCGTTAACATATTCGATGGAATACATCCTAGTATCTATTAATATTATATCATAACCATTCTTCATTAAGAATGAACCAATAACGTGCAACCCCATAGGTGGTGCAAGATTAACAGAGGTGGTTTCCATAATTAAGTTTGGATTTGGGTTGATAAGTATTATTTTCATTGTTTACCAACTACAATTTTGTATCTTTCTGCTTCAAGACTTGATAATTTATACCAGTCAAACTTTTTTGAGGATTCTAATGATTTGTTGCTAAGTGTTTGTTGTAAATTTAGATCATTTTTTAGTTTCAAAATACATTCTTTTAATTCTTCAGGTTTATTTGGATTAAAGAGTAGTGCATTATTATGATTTACAATATCTTTTGTTTCAGGAATGTCTGAAGCAATGATTGGAAGCCCCGCAGCTTGGAACTCTACTAATACTATTCCAAACCCCTCGGTATAAGATGGCAAACATGCACAATTAACACTTTTCATATATTTAGGTAATTCTGTATCATGGTCAAGTTTTTCAATATATTTTATGTTTGGCCCCATTCTTTTAAGAACAGATTTATCCATTTGATTCCGACCAACAATTGTTAGTTCTATATCATTATTGAGTTCGTTTATAACATCAATCAATGTCAAAATGTTTTTTTGCGTATCTAATCTCCCAACAAATAAGATACGGAACTTGTCATCACTTTTTGTCTGTTCTGGTTCATTGTTAAAAATATTAAGTTTTACTTTGTTTGGATTAAGCCATGTGCGTCTTGCTAACCTATCTTTAGCGTACTTTTCAAGATAAGATGTCAATACCCAAACTTCATCACAAAACCTCATAGAAACTCTTTCTGCAATCTCTAGCCCATACCTAATAATAATGGGCAACTTTTTAGTAATCCATAACCGATGATAATCATTATGTATAGAAATTATCAATGGTTTTCTAGTAAAAAGTTTTATTAAAATTCCAATAATGCCACATCTAAAATTATTGAATCCCCTTATAATATCTATATCATATTTTTTTACAATTTTTATCCCATCAATAACCATCATGAATTCTCTAATTAAAGGTAATCCAGAACGTTTATGAAGATACCATCCATATTTTTGCTCGTTAATAGTTTCATGGTAATGATATAGTAAATGTATTTCATTAAAAACATTTTCTGGATTATAATAAGATGTTTTATAATCTAAAGTATATCCATTAGCAAACTGTTCTTCTACACTTTCATTGGTTAAATGTAAAACTTTCACTCGAAATCCTCATAATTTACAATATATATTTTACTGTCATTAATCATCTGGAGCATTTTGTTAAAATCAAATTTATGTGTATCTTGTGGATCAAGATAAATGTTCAAAAACATATCATTTTTAATTCCAAGCAATAAAAGTTTCTTAAAAGTTTCCAAGAAATTTTTTGGTGAATGTCTCGCAAAATTTGACCTGAATGCATGACTTGAATCAAAAATACAAAAAGGATGTTTTGGGCAGCAAGTTAATGGAAATTCCCAACATTCACCTTCTTTGTATGGTTGACCACCTAACTTAGTTTTACAAGCTATTGTTGATGAACTATAATCATACCCAATTTTTGATAATATTAGATATATTTTGTCAGTGAACTGATTCCCAAAATGAGGTATCCTGAATCCTCTAAATTTATACCCTAAAATATCCAAACCGACTTTATGACATTTAATTATTTCAGTTTCAATTTCTTCAGGACTAAGTTTATCAAAATTAGTATCTGGGTGTGAATATGTATGATTAATTAGTTCATGCCCATCTTTAATTAGCTGTTTATGAATAGCAGGGTATTCTTCAATCAATCTACCGACAATGGCAAAACTAGATTTAATTTTATGTTTTTTCAAAATTTTTAAAACATTAGGTAGATTATTAATATCATTCTCGTCATCGACATCGAAAGATAAAGAAAGTAGAGGGGACAATGAACTAGGTTGCCTTTTTTGATGAAACATTTTAGAATATAAAGATCCACAACAAACATTTACACCTACTTCAAAGATTTTACGGATTATCATTATTTCACCATCCTTTTATTAATTCATATTGTATATTTTTATCGTGCTTAAAATATTCTTTAATAATCTTTTTTTCTCTAGTTTCAATCTTCATATAATCTTTCACATAACTTTTATGAAATCCAATAACAAATTGGTTCCAAATAAGTTTTCTCTTAATATTTTCTATAGCATAAAAAAATTTAATGATATTATCTTCTTTATCTATACCAACATGTTTATTGAAAGATTTTAATAAAGTAGACCAGCATTCCTTAACATCTATTGAATGTTTTAATGATTGAGCATACCTAATTATTTTATTTCCATCTTCATTTACTTGGATTATCCCAACAAAATAAGGTAAATCTACAGGGAGGGTTTTATCCTGTATAACTAAATAGACTTCATCACAAATAGTTTGGTAACTATTCAATTGAGAATATAATCTGTAATAATTATCTTGGTTAGATTTTACTTCAAAACCAATAATCTTTGCAACTTTATTATCATTAATGAATGCAAGACCATCAGATATACACCCATCAATTTCTACTTGTGTCCTGAAATTGTAAACTTCATAATTATTTTCCAATAAATTTTTCACATTAGAAATAAGTTCTTTTTCAGATAAATAAAACTTTTCCTCTTGCTTTTGTATTCCTTTAAGGAGTGGAAGTTCAAACTCTTCCTTTTCCATTAAGAAATATGTATTAATCTTTTCATGCTTAACAATTTCACGTTTTCTTCCAGGTAAGGTGATTACTTCTGTTCTAAGATAAATCTTATTACCTAGCTTAATGTGGTAATTTACTAGAATTTCAAAATCTTTATTAGCGACTTGTTGAGGAGGGATACTTCTAAATGCCATACCATTTAATGTAATAGGGGTATCTCTAATCTTTTGATTTTCAAATACAATATTTCTATCCATCTCTACTTTAACTACTTTTGCCATCGTTCAAAAATTTATGCATTCAATAATCTTTTCACAATCTTCACATTCATACCTTCCATTGTGGCCTTCAAAACCACGTTTAGTCATTACACCTTTACAGTAAGGGCAGATAAATCTTCCACAATTCTTGCATTCTATTATTTTCTTAAAAAACATTTTTCCTAAAAATCCTCCCTATGTTTATAATAATATATAGAAAATCCACTATTAACATCTAAACCATATTTATAATATACCATTTTACCTTTCCTTAATCTTTTTAATCTACTTATCAATGAACTAATTTCACAGTTGTATTTACTCAATTTAAAAATCTCCCTACTAGTAAACCATTTTGAAGGATGTTTCGCAAGAATATTAAGTTCGTCAGCCCGTTGAACCAAACCCATCACCTTCCCTTTCAGTTTGATTTAATTTTTTGCCAAGAAGTCTGATTCCAAATCTTTGATTTGGTGTCAGATGAATTGGCCTCCTTTGTTTATTTTTGTTCATCCTGAGATTACCTCATACTTAAAATGATGCGATAACCAAGATATCTTCTTAAGCATCTTACCTTTTTGATAAACCTTTCTTTTGCCGCGCATCTCGAAATCTTGATA
>Ga0222637_1000886_pt1 | contig 11482 bp, 16 predicted proteins | sample AntAcemetagen143_FD_181149 | JGI IMG/M metagenome (GOLD analysis project Ga0222637, IMG submission 181149) | Saline water microbial communities from Ace Lake, Antarctica - #143 | ecosystem: Environmental > Aquatic > Non-marine Saline and Alkaline > Saline | place: Antarctica: Ace Lake...
TGCTTTATTTTTGCTTCATCAATCTGGCTTTTTATTTTCATTAAGCGCTCGGTACTCATATTGGTTTTCCTTAAATTAATTATGGGGCGTTTTGGTCTGTTGTCTCTATCAAATCGGGATCAGCAAGAGTATATGTAAAATCGCCATAATCAACAGGGCATGCCACTGGGGTTTCTACTCTTTCCGCATACAAACCCCGCAAATAATTCTTTTTAACAAAAACCCCTTTTGTCGTCATTGCTTTTATTGCCCTGCCCTCGGCAATCATCATTCCTCTTTCAGATGTCACCTTTCTTTCTTCAATATCAATTCGACCGGCACGGGCAAGCCCAATGGAAACCGAACCATCCGGATCTTCCATAATACAAATCGTTTCTTCCGCATAAGGCGTTTGATAAAATTTTGTTTTTAATTCTGTAATTTTAACAGAATCAAGAGTAATCTTTTCCATGTTTTCTTCCTCCTGTTTATAATATTCTTTAACTTCTTCTTCAAGACTCTGTGTCATATTTCCTCCTTTGTTAAAAATTATTTAACTGCTTCCCACGTTTTTTCAACAACTTCTTTTTTTGTTCTGTATTTTTGAAAATATCTTTCAAGGTTAGTCTCAAACGAAAGCTCAACTTCCGTATCCGAATTAACCCTGGTAATAAACGCTTCGTTTCGATTTTCCCGTTCTTTGGCAATATCTATATGCGTCCTACTAATTACGCCTTGCTCAATCGGCAGATACACAGCCTCAATATCATTCGTATCTGCATACCACAAATACACCCTCGGCTTGTGATCTTCCTGCGCAGCGGTGGAGCGCATAAGCGATCCCGGGTTCACCAAGTGGCGGCCTTCGTGTTCAACGGTAAAAGCTTGGTGGTTATCACCGGACAATATGATTTGATATTCCGGGAATTTCTTTAGAAGAGAATGGCCTTCGGGGGCTTCTTGATCGGGCCAAAGCCTTTTGTCGTCAATCACCATCTGATGCGTCATGGCGATCAATGGCCAATTTATTTCTTTTTTTCTTTCTCCATAAAATTCTTTTATTTCTTTTCCGTAGGGGAATGCAGCAATTTCTATTGTGCTATTTTTATAATTATGTGTAAAATCATTTAGCCCAATTGTTTTAATTGCCTTGGCTGCCGTTAAGACACCAAGGCCAGATTTTTCAAAAAGATCAAGGCGATGATTAGGAAGATCGTGTTGCCCGGGGATGCAAATGATATCGTGACCTTTAAATTTATGAATTGCCCACTCCAGAAGCCAATTCGGCCACTGGGCTTTATGCCCGAGATCTCCCGCAATTAAAATAGGGCAATCATGCTCTTTAGATAAATCTAAAATGAAGTCAATTTTTTTCTCCATTGCGGCAAAGAAATTATCCTGCCGGCAAACAGGGGTGTCGGGGCGTATGTGCCAATCGGCGCTGAGAATTGCCGTTGCTTTTTGGGTTTTTCTTTTAAATTTTGTCATAACCTATTGTCCAAATGGGCAGTTTTCGGCATTGGCAGATGTGACATTATCCCTTTTAACTTTTAGCGTTTCTAATATTTTTTTATAAATTAATTTTTCCTTTTTAAACTGAGAGATTATTTCGGCAAAACCCGCCTTGTATAATTCTATTGTACAACCGTCCCCCCATAAAGGCGAAGATGGACCGGGCAAACAAAACACATAGTCTTCTTTATTCTTTGCGTCTACAATAGTTATTCCAATATCCGGGTCACAGCCAATAATTAACCCTTTATAAGTCCCTGAAAAGTTCTCGTCATCACAGATTATTTCTTTTCCTTCAAAATCTTCATAATCTTCTTTCATTTTAATCTCCTATATTTGGTTATTATGCTGCATAGGCGGATAAGCTTTATCATTTTTTATTTTCTTTTAGAGTGGTTCTTTTCTTTTTTCATATAGCCCTAATTCCTTAGCATACTTGCTTTCGTAATTTCTACTTATATCGGATACCCACCCACATTTAGAGCATTCATAGTTATAATCTGTTTTTTCTTCAGAACCAAAATATAAATCAAGGGTGTGCCCACATTTACATATTTTTTTTGTTCCATTTGGCTCTAAAATAAAACCATAGTATCCATAATCTTTTTCATTTACAATTTTAAAATCTTTTTTGTCTCTTCTTTTAAATTTTGTCATTATTTTTTATCAATAACATTGGTTATGTTTTGTGAAAATACAAGAATACCCGAGCTAAGAAGCGCGAAGAAAACAGATGATACAAAATACCCTATAAACCCTATAAATGAACCTGACAGGGCATTAAGGACACCACCAATAAGCCAAATTATTGCGCAAACATAATTAAAATTCATAATAATCCCCTTATTTTCCGCAAAGCGGGCACTGATCCGGCATTAATTCCACAAATTCCTTTTCATATGTTATCAAAAGATCCCCGGTTTTATTATACTGTTCATCCAATTTAACGCCGTTTTCATAGAGTTCCTGCAAAGTGTTATACTGATACACCCCTTTGGCTATTAAATCGTTTAAAACAAGCAATGCTTTAGTCTCATCACTATATTTAGCAATGCCCCTATACCATTTATCATCCTTTTGGTGTTGTTTTATCAAAGCTATGTATTTTTCCAATATTTCTTCTTGGTCAATGCCGCTATTAATTTGATTTGATAGTTCAATTAGATAATTTATTTTTTCATCATGTTTAATAATTTCTTTTAGTTTTTTATCCTCTTTTACAAAAGAAATAGCCCTATTGGTTAAATCAAATAATTTTTGTTCCTGTTCTTTTTTAACTATAATTTTATTGGATTGTGTTTCAAGATTATTAACCGCCTTTTGATGCTTTGTAATTTCTTGTAATGCTTGATTTTCTTGTTCAAGAAAACCCAAGTTTTTAATCAACCCTGCTAATTCTGACCATTGGGAATTCAGATGTTTTACATATCCTTCTAATTTTTCTAATTTTATTAAATTTTTGCCTGCTTCATCCAGCCAGTCATACTCTTTTAGTTTTTCTGTTTTTTCGTCCACTAATTCTTGCTTAACTTTTAGCTCTCTTTTTTCTCTTTTTAGTGCAACCGATATATTGGATAAAGAACGGTCAATTATATCAAGATTTACCAAACCATTGTAATGCCTGGCCACCTCAACAGGTTTTTTTTCTAACAAGAATGGGCCATCAAACTGGAAACCAATATTTATATCAGAAAGGTTTAAATGCTGTTGTATAATTTCTGGAACCTTGCCCCTGCCAAAGGCTTTGAATGGTTCTGATTCTCCAGACAAGGTATAAAGATTTTTTGTGCCCGCTTTCCATATCTTTTCTTTTTTATTAAAAACGGCATCCCGATAACGCCCAACTGATTTGCCAGCAATAGTTAATTGAACATCACAATCCCCGCCGGAATTGGAAATATAATCATCGCCATCAGGAGAATTATTGACTACCAGGTCAATAGCCTTGCCAATGTTTGATTTTCCGCTATCATTTGCGCCTACAATAACATTTAAGCCAGGATGAAAATCAATATGGACATCTTCATAACTTCTAAAATTTTTTATTGAAATTGAATCAATCATTTGTTTTCTCTAAAATCCTTTAATCTATTATAAGATTTTTTTAATTTATTAAATATTTTTTATCTTATCCCCGTAATCCAATTAATCGGGAATGTATCCACGACATGAAACCAAAATAAATCAACCATAAAATTTCCATTATCCCAATATACAGCAAAAAGGCTCCGATTGATTTCCCTGCTGGTATCCTTAACTGTCCCAAGCCAAAACCCAAACAATTCATCTAAAAAATAAAAATCTGCGCCAAATAAATTAAACGTCATTTTATTTTCCTTTCGATTTTATAATCCCCTTTGGTGGTTTTGTCCCTGTACCACGAACTAAAGAATGTAAATAATTTGCCCATTCAAGCATATACCTAAACTCTTTATTCATTTTCCCTGACTTCGGGTACACAGGCAACCTTCTTCTTGTAGGAAACATTTCAAAATAATATTTGCAGATTCGTTTGTAGTCCCGCTTCAAAAGTTTCTTGGCCTTCGGCCTTTCGTTGGGATGTACAATCTTTTCTCTCAGCGGTGGGTTGTCAATATAATCTGCTAAATTTCTCAATGCTTCCGATAATGATATCCCAAGTTTGTGCATACCGTATCGTTTAAAAGAATTGGCACACTTACCCTCCCAGGAATTAGCCTGAAAGTGCAATACCCCCCTTAATAACCCCTTGCCGTCTTCGCCAACAGGCTCAGATTTGTTTTTATGCTTGTGGTCGAAGACGGCATCCTCATATGCAATTTGCTGCCTTAAAATTGGGCAAAACTTATCTTGGGCAAGCCATTGTTCTTTGCGCAGTTTTATAAATTCTGCGTGGGTTATTTCTTTGAATTTAGTCATTAGTAACCAATAAATATTTTCTATCGCTATTGTGTTGGCCCACTTGATATCCATCTATTTCTTTTGTATGAAGTAAGAGCAAAACCCCTGTTGGATGTTCTTCCAAGTCTTTTTCTGATCTTTCAATAACCGTATGGGCAGCAATGTTTTTTCCTTGCCAATATGCTTGGGCCAATTCATAATTTTTGGCAAGAACAATTGATTCAACCTTTCCCTCGTATGTTTTGGCTATAAATATTGGCACCTTATCTCCTCCAATTTATAAGTTATTTGGCTATAAACCGGGACGAACCCTTATTTTATTTCTTTGCCTTATTCCCAAAATCTAAAGATCAAATTTATAGCCAAAAATGTTAACGAAAACTTTTGTTTTTTATCGGACAAACTTCTTTATTACAATTCCCCTCATAATGGTCTTTATTTTTAGGATGGTTACAAAATACCAAAGATGGCTCACATTCTCTATAATCCGGGCCAACGGTATATTCATTTTCTTCCCATTCTGCCAAAAGATACTTGCACCCCTTTCCAAAACCACTTCTTCATTTTCGGCCTCCTCTCTGATTGACCAAACTTTCCCACAAATTGAACAAATGAATTTTTTGTGTTCATCTTTTAAAAATTCAATAAATCGCAAATCGCCCTGACAATAAGGGCAAAAGGCAATAGCCATTTTTATTTTTCTATTTTTTACCATCTTTAATCTACCCGCATCAAAGCCTCTAAATGGTCAATTTGTGTTTGTGTTAATCCCGCTGTTTCTGCTGTTCGCATATAATCGATAATCTTTTGCCGATATTCTTCCGGCCTTTCCATCCAATCAATGAAAAGCATTAAAGCTTGTCCCGTTGGTAGCCAATACCCCTTTTTCATATATTTAACACACCGATACATTGAAGAAATTGGGCAATGAATATTTTTAATTCTTAATATTCTTTCTTCCTCATCATGTTTAAAATCAGCGTCAACCTTTGCCATGAGTGTAATATCTGTGAGTTGTAATTCTCTTGCAGTAAATACCTCAGGAAGTTTTGGGTCTTCCTTCCAAAATAATCCCGCACGAACAACAGTGAAATCAAAATTGCTTAAAATTTCATCCATTGTACCAGCGGCAACAATTGCCCCTTCTTTTATTGGCTTAATTAATTGAATGGGCGGGTATCCTTGGAATTCTTTAGCAGGCTTATATGAAATACAAATATTATTTTCAAAGAGAATTTCCAGATCACTGAAAACCTTTTTCATTTCTTCAAAAGCCTCTTCATCAGAAGAATAAACATCAATATCAGACGGAGGGGCAATTTTATCATTTGAAGAGCACATCCACCGAACATAGCCGCCGCAAATAACAACTTTTCTGTCTGCTATTCGTTGCATTAATAATGTTGCCCCATGTATGCCACGCAGTGGCCTCATATCAACGAATCCATTTTTTGACACATATTTAGGCTTAATTTTCTTTTCTTCTTTAACATTTTCTTCTATCATCTTTTACCACCTCTCCTTTGGTACTCTTTCTCGCTCTTTTTTGGTTGATAATGCGAAAATTTTTTCCCACAAATCAATTACAGCTTCTCTCAATTCTGTTTGTTTGTTTTCTCTTTCAATTATAACAATTGCTTCCTCAAGTCCCCTACCTCCGGCAAAATATTTTGTATCTTTTGTTTCTCGTTTATACCAAACAAGGTTCGCCCTTACATCGTCAATTCCATATTGAGGTAGTATATATATGAGGGCCGTTCCATATGCCATAGCGACACTTGATTTAACAATAAATGCATCAACAACCGTGCCATAATTTTTTTCAGTTTTATTTGTAATCGCCTTTCCTTTTTCATCCTTACGCCCGGTGTCGAACTCAACTTCCCTGGTTAGTTTTTCCTTCATTTGTAATTTAATTCTTAGAGATGAATAATACCCAATGGCATTCCCACCTGTTGCATCTTCAGATGGCCCAAAGGAGTTTCCTGTTGCCCGCATTTGATTTGAACAAACCATTAGAAAATTATTTTGAACGAGGGATCGGCAAACCTTTCTGCACTCTTGGGAAAATTCTTTGGCCCGCCGCATTCCCATCTTATCACCCTTTTCTCCCATTTCTAATTCACTGGATAAGGCGGCCAACGAATCAGCGAATATACCATTTACAGTGTCCGGATTTTTAGGTTTCCATTTTCGAACAGGTTCAAAAACCTCTGGAACAGTGTCGGGTGTGCTATAATCCAGTTCATCTGGCTTGACTCCGAAGCGGCCGGCAAACTGTTTATTTAATCTGCCTTCTGGATCTTTAAACATTACTTGCCCGCCCTTACGCTGCACATTGCCAGCTATCTCACAAAGGAGAACAGTTTTGCCAACAGAATTTTTGCTGTAAATTTCAACCATGATGCCACTTGGCAACCCACCACTACGAACCCTTTCACCACTGATTTCCAGATCAAGCAATGTTGATCCGGTAGAGGTAATCATATCAACATTGCCGTCATATTCTGCCTGACGCTCAATAACCATATCCGCCGATGTCTCGACTTGCTCTGCCAATGTTTTATGCCCTTTTGGTTCGGTTGTTTTATCTGATTTACTTCTTCGCTGCCGCATTACCATTATCAATTTCCTTTTTTAAAATTAAGGGGCAAGCCAGGCCCGGATACTTAAAACACGAATAGTGATCTTATCTGTTATCAATTCATATGTGTTTAAGAAGACGGCCGCCCTATACCTGGCGCTTTATTCTCTTACGCATCGTTAAATTTGCCCCTATTTTAATTATGCCTACAGGTACCATTCATGCCCCCCATGTTAATTCATGGTTTAAACCGGCTGCTACGAGGTGAGTCAATCCCCCAACTAACCAGCACATGCGACCTCCGTTTCGGTATGACTAATCCTCAGTCCGTGGTACCCAACCCGCGTACGAGTAGGCATAAGGTTTAATTACCCTGTCTGCCTACGCCTACGCCCCGTTGGGGCCGAGGCCTCTTCCTTCTTTGGCTCCTCCTTTTCCATATCGTTTTTCATTTCTTCCGCCATTGCTTGTTTATCTGCCATAGCCGTACATGCATCAAAAGTTTTTTCTGGGCAAGCTTTACACAGGTCATTATCACCCGGATCGCCAAATATCATTTCATCATTTGGGCAACCATCGCCTTCTTCCCATTCCTGTATTGACGGGACATCTTCGGGCTCCGTCTCTTTCGGCTTTTGCCGACCACGACGGGTTCCGGTAGCTTTTTCTTTTTCGGGCTCAACCTCTTTGTCACCACCTTCTTTCTCTTCTTCGTTAAGGCCAAGGTGGGCTTCTCGGAATTCCTCATAAGTGCAGATTTTAACCAAGGCATCGAACGATACGGTGTCGTTTACAATGTCTTCCGGGTATGGATCACGATCTTTGAACTCAATATTGCCTGCTTCGGTAAAGGTATTTTTTTCAAGCTTTTTTTCCTTACCCTTAATTTCAATTGATTTTCCTATTTCAATATCGGAAAACAATATCGTTTCTTCTCCCCCATCGGCTTCATTTAAAATCTCTTTTTCAAAACAATAATACGATGCATCTTCCCAAATACCAAAAGCGCCATCCGGATTATTTTCTTCGCTATAATCATAAATATTATACCAGCAACGCCATGATGGCTTTAATGGCTTTATAACCTTATCGTCTGGTTCGGCCTTGCTGTATTCTTCAAACATATCTTCACACCGTGGGCATCTTTCTCCGAATGCCAACCTGGGGCAAAGAAAAGTATCGTTATTTTCCCCCACATTTTTATGCACTGGCAATTCTAATTTATAATCCCAATCGCCGACCTCAAGGTTGGTTGTTAAGCCAGAGAATGTTTTGAGCTTTTTATACCATTCTTGTGTAATTACAAATGGAAGAAAATCGACCAAATTTAACTCCTTGCCCACTGTTGGTGTAAAGCCTGGTGGCCTTGTCCCAACAAATCGGCTCCAATCCAATACCGATTTTCGGCCAAGGCCTTTTTGGTCCTTTGTTTCAACCGCCTGTTTTTGTCGATTTCTTAATTTTTCTCGTCTTAATTCTACTGCTGATTTTGGCATTTTGTTTTCCTTTTTTATTTAAGTGGTTTTAAATCCATAATTTCATCCGGAATAAATATATCAAAAACCGTTTCGTTAAAATATTGAGTGTCAACCAACCATCTATTTAGATGGGCAATATCAACTTGAATTGCCGCATTTTCAACAAAGCTTAAGGAATCAAAATTATTTCGAGCATTTTCATATGTTGCCTTTGTAATTTTGAATTGTTCAATTTCGCTTCTTATTGTCAAAATATTCGTGGGAAGGGCTATTAAGGATACAAGCAAGGCCGCCCCTCCAACTACGGCTAACACCCCACCAAAAATTTCATAGTCATAACCGAGTTTATAAACAATAATCCCCACAATTAAAAAAACAAATGATATAAAAAAAATTAACATTTTATTTTCTCCTCCTCTTATTTATAACTTCTCTTTGGGTTTCAGCCACCTTATCCCTTGCTATATCCTGTTCCAAAATAAACTTCTTACCCCCTTCCGCCATACGCTCTTCCCGTGGTGTAGCAAAATAATTTCGTGTCCAAAGCTTCACTTCGTCTTCAAGAGCAGTTTTTTTATCATCAAAGGCTTTTACAGCATTCCAGGCCATTGACAACTGGTATTCGGCCTCAATTTGTTCCTCCTTGGCCTCTTTGTGATCTTTATGCTCCCGGTAATGCGCTTCCCTTAAATCAGCACTGGCCAATTTGAGTTCCTTTGCCTCTCTGATGAGCCGGGAACGAGTAACCTTGACTTTTTCATGGGCCTTTTTAGTCACCCTCTCAAGATAGGAAATTTCATTAGCGTATTTATGCCGGGTTTGCGCATGCTTTTGCCACTCTTCGTGAAGGTTGTCCAAGTCTATGGCAACGTCTTCGTTGAAATTAAATTCTGTCATTATTTATTTCCTTTTGGCATTTTAAATTATTAATTTGTTCTTGTAAACTTTCTACTAAATCACATAGAGAATCTATTTGGTTTAAATATTCCCATTTTAATCCCACCGTCCATATATTTTTAAACCCTTGCCTTATTTCCTGTGTATCTATTTTCTTCATTGTTTTATTTTCTTTTTTAACAGGGGTTCTTTTCTTCTTCTGGGATTAATGCCCCTTTTATATTATTATAAGATTTAAGCCAATTTTTAAATATTTTTTATTTTAAAGCGTCGTGTTGTATGCCGCAAAATCTATACCGGCACGGCCAGTGTAAAACACCGTCTCTCTAAAGCAGTCGAATACAAGGGCCGAGCGTGCCGCCACCTCTTCCCATTTGGCTCTATTTTTTTTGTTATATCCATTCCTATCCAAAGCAACGGAGGCAAACCAGCCAATTATCGCTCGGCGCATTTGCTCGGGCTCTACACCCTTTATTCCCTTCAGAATTTCCGCTAATTCTGGCCAAGAAGCCCCTTTCAACATTGCTTGGCAAAGTTCCTTTGTTTCCTTTTCTGCTTCTGATTGCTGAATGGCATCAATCATTTCCCCTGGCTCAAGGTCGATTATATCATCTAAAAGTACCAAGGCTTCCCGAGGGCTTCCGTCGGCCGCCTTAATTATTTCTTCCTTCACATCATCAGCTATTTCAAAAGTTAAATCGGGATTGGCGGCAGCTTCCTTTTTTAAAACCCAATCAAGCAATTCTTTTATTTTTTCATCAGGCAATAACCCAACCTTCCATTGGGTGCATCTTGATTTAACGGTTGCCATAATTTTATTTAATTCAGTGGTACATAAAATAAAATAACAGTGTTTTGGCCCACTCTCCAGTGCCTTTAAAAGTCCTTCTTGGAACTTTGTAGAAGATCCGTGCGCCTCATCAATAAGCCAAACACGGCACTTTGATTCTGAATCCATTGGTAAAAAATTCATATTTTGTCGAATTTCTCTTGCTGAATCAATACCGCCGGTTTGTACAGCGTCAAGCTCAACAAAATCATTACTGCTAACTTTACACCCTAATTCCTTTGATATTATGTAAGCAAGAGTGGTTTTGCCGCAATTATGGTGGAATATACCGTTAGCCCAATAATTGTTATAAACAGGAACATGAAAATCATAATATTTTTCCTTTACAATTTCTGTTATTTCTTTTATATAGGTATATCCGGTTATTTTATTTTTTTTATTAAGGGAGGGAGAACATGCCAAAGGGGATTTACCAAAGGGAAAAGAATTCAAAAATTTATCAGTCAAGGATTTTAACTGAACACCAAGATTATAAAATTTCTCTTTTTTATAAACAAGGGGCAAACCAAACCGAAATTGCCCAGAGGTTTGGTGTTGATAGGCGGGCAATAAGGCGTTCTTTAAGGAGAACGGATACACAAATAGACCCCAAAAGAAAAGGGTTGTCTGGAGAAAAAAATCCAGCATGGAAAGGGGGGAAAATTTTAAGAAAAGGGGGGTATGTTTCTTTACATCGACCAAATCATCCGAGCGCAAACCAAGGCGGATATGTCGCAGAGCATCGTCTTGTAATGGAAAAAATGATTGGAAGAATTTTAAAAAAGAAGGAAGTCGTTCACCATAAAAATGGGATTCCTGGTGATAATCGGCCTGAAAACCTTCTTCTTTTTCGAAACAATGGTGAACATCTTGGGGTTGAACTAATGGGGAAAATTCCCAACTGGACAAAAGAGGGTAAGAAGAAAATTGCTTCCCGATCAATTCCTTCAATGAAAGGTATTCCCCAGAAACTAAACGGAAGCGGTGTTCGTATGTTACGTAGAAAACAGATTCAGAGGTTTCTACACGAAACATGCGATCTTCAGAATACTGGACCGGTGGCAGAGCTTGGGCAATTACCCCCTGGTTATCAGAGGCGCAAGAAATAACATGGAATGGTTTTTTATTTTCCCATCTTTCTTTTACAGTTATATTTGATTTATCTATAGGGTCAAATATAACTGTATCCCCTCTTAAACAGCCCCTTGGCCCATGTAAAAGAATAGCGTGGGGCGGATCACCCCCTTCAACCTTATTCTTTATTTTTTTAACCGTGGTTTCATTTCCGATAATTTCAGAAAGTTTATCTGGGCGGTGAACCTG
>Ga0222637_1000890_pt1 | contig 11466 bp, 14 predicted proteins | sample AntAcemetagen143_FD_181149 | JGI IMG/M metagenome (GOLD analysis project Ga0222637, IMG submission 181149) | Saline water microbial communities from Ace Lake, Antarctica - #143 | ecosystem: Environmental > Aquatic > Non-marine Saline and Alkaline > Saline | place: Antarctica: Ace Lake...
CAACCTACTGGCAATCTACATATTGGCAACTATTTAGGAGCGGTTAAAAATTGGCTAGAATTACAAAAAAACAACGAATACCAAATGTATATCTTTGTCGCTGATTTACATTCTTTAACAGGCAAACTAAGTGCTGAAGAATTACACAGACAAACAAAAATAACTATTGCGGAGCTATTGGCTCTAGGCATAGACCCAAACAAAGTGACATTTTTTAAACAATCAGACATTAGAGAACATACCGAATTGGCCTGGTTTTTTAGCTGTGTCACTCCAGTTTCTGAATTATACCGCATGACCCAATTCAAAGACAAGTCAGAGGCACAGGTCAAAAATATTAATTCTGGACTACTCACTTACCCGATACTCCAAGCTGCAGACATCTTGCTTTACAAAGGCGACACAGTCCCAGTTGGTGAAGATCAAATTCAACATGTTGAAATCACTCGCGACACTGCTCGTTGGTTTAATAAAAAATATAAAACAGACTACTTCCCAAAAACCAAACATCTTTTGACTCACATCCCAAAAATCAAGAGCCTGCTTGAGCCAAATAAAAAAATGAGTAAAAGTTTGGGCAGTGGCCACGTGATAGAGTTAGCCGATGAACCAGAAGTAATTCAAAAAAAGTTAAATAAAGCTGTTACTGCTACTGAAGGGGGGAATAATTCACTGGGAGTTAAAAATTTATTATTACTACTCAAAGAATTTGGCAATAAAGAAAAATATAATTTTTTTGTTAAAGCAGAAAAAAATGGCGACATACGTTATGGAGATTTGAAAAAAGAATTAACCGAATCTATATCTCAATATTTTGCAATTTTCAGACAAACAAGAGACGAGCTTTTAAACGATGAGAAAAAAACAGAACAAATCATGAATAGCGGTGCAAATAAAGCCAAAAAAAATGCTCAAAAAAACATGGAAGAAATTAGAAAAATAATCGGAATTGCTTAGTATGTTTGGATTTATCTCATTATTACCTTTACTATTAATTTTATTTTTAATTTATATTTTTATGGAAAAATCTAGCACAAAAGATAAAGTTGCTCTTTTAAAAAACTTTTATCTTTACACTGTATCGTTTGTAGCTTTGATGATGATTATTGTTTCATCTTATAGTCTAATAGATTTAGGACTAAAAACTTGGGTTTTTACTGATGCTGAAAATTTTAACAGATATTACGACTATGACTATGAAAAACCTGTTATAGATGCAGACGGCACAAAGATAGAGATGACACAAGAAGAAAAAGAGCAAAAAATACAAGCAGCCAAAGAAAAAGAAGAGCAGAACAAACGCTCCCAAACACAAAGAGACTTGTCTCAATACATTGCAATGCTAATTGTGGCAATACCAGTATTTACCGCTCATTGGATGATGGTTAGAAAAAAAGAAAAACAAGCTTAAAAATAAATACAAAAAAATCGCCTTTTAAGGCGATTTTTGGTATAATAAAAGCAACTTAATGTATGACTAAATAGTTATGAAAATAAAAGATTCTCTAAAAACAGGTATCAGTTTTGGACTAACTTCTGGTTCAATCACTACTATTGGCTTGATGGTAGGCCTGACCTATGGCACCAACTCCAGACTCGCGGTTATTGGCGGTATTATAACAATTGCCGTCGCCGATGCCCTGTCAGACGCACTAGGAATCCACATCTCAGAGGAAGCAGAAGAAAAAAATACAACCAAAGAAATATGGGAATCAACAATTGCTACCTTTTTGACTAAGTTCATTTTTGCTTTAACTTTTTTAATACCAGTATTATTATTTTCATTAAATATAGCGATCCTTATATCTATTGGATGGGCTTTTTTAATAATAGGAGTATTAAGTTATTACATAGGAAAACAACAAGATGCTCCTACCTGGAAAGTTATCGCCGAGCACTTTACAATCACCGCAGCAGTTATTATTATCACTTATTACTTAGGTACCTGGGTAAACAATACTTTTAGATAATATGTTTTGGAATGTAATTTTAATTTTTTTAGGAGCTAGCATTTTTGGATGGATTTTAGAAGTAATCTACCGCAGTTTTGTGGTCCAAAAAAAATTAGTCAATCCAGGTTTTTTAAACGGACCCTATCTACCTCTTTATGGCAACGTCGCCATTATTTTATTTTTTATTTCTTCTTTAAGTATAAATTTATATCTAAAACTTAGCATCTTGATTCTAACCCCCACGATTCTAGAACTATTGACTGGGGTATTCTTTTTAAATTTTTACCATATTAAACTTTGGAATTATACAGACAGAGCATTAAATTACAAAGGGATAATATGCCCAATTTTTTCTTTTTATTGGGCTTTAATATCTTTATTTTTTTATTATTTTATATTTCCTTTTTTACAATTAATAACCTTGAAACCAAAGCCTGCATATTTATTTTTTACAATAGGTATAATAACCGGCCTTATTTTTGTAGATATTTGGAATTCATTTGGATTGGCTCTCAAAATAAAAGAATTTATCAAAGAATTTAATCAAAAACACCAAACTAAAAGTTGGCTTGACTACAAAATACTAAAAAGCGACATTACCCAGCAATTTAAAAACAGACAAAACAAACTTAAAAATTATCTATTACCCCTGCAAAGTATAAACAAAGAAAAAATAACAGAATTTCTCAAAAAACATACAAAATAAATTATCCACGCTCACCTTGCCTTATCTATTGACAAAACTATTACAATTTAGTATAATTCTTGCTACTATAAATATGTGGGATCTCGGGACCCATCCCGAGAGTTTGCACCACTTAAATTCAAACTTATGTCAAAAAGAATGAAGGAAATGTCAGGCAAAATAGATGCCGACAAAAATTATTCTATTGATGAGGCAGTTGCCCTTGTCAGAGAAACATCAAAAGTAAAATTTGATGCTAGCGTAGAGGTCCATGCCAAACTAGGTATTGATATAAAAAAGAGCGACCAACAAATTCGTTCTACTATTGTTTTACCTCACGGAACTGGTAAAACAAAAAAAGTTGCCGCTTTTATAAATGCTGATAAAGAAAAAGATGCTAAAGAAGCCAAGGAAGCTGGCGCTGATTTTGTTTATGGTGAAGAAGAAATTAAAAAAATAAAAGATACTGGAAAAATAGATTTTGACATTGCTGTTACCACTCCTGGCATGATGCCTAAAATGGCCATGATTGCTAAAATTTTGGGTCCAAAAGGTATTATGCCTAATCCAAAAACTGACACTGTTGGTCCAGATATTAAAAAAATGGTTGAAGAATTAAAAAAAGGAAAAACTAGTTTTAAAAATGATGATACTGGTAATGTACATTTGAGCATTGGAAAGATTAGTTTTGACGATACAAAACTAAAAGAAAACTTTGAGAAATTCTTAGAAACATTGAAAAAAATAAGACCAACTTCTACCAAAGGCACCTATATCAAAAACTTGACCATAACAAGTTCCATGGGGCCCGGAGTCAAAGTTGAAATTAAATAATTTACAAACGCCCTCAAATTTGAGGGCGTTTTAAGATGTAAAGATATAAAAACATGTCTAGTTGCAGACTCTGTTTATCAGAACAAATAGAAAATGAAATAATATACGAAACAAAAAATTTCTATGTAGTACCCGCATTAGGCTCTTTTATACCTTATTATTTTTTAATAGTATCCAAGCAGCACATAAATTCGATGGCTATGGCTATTAAAAACTCAGATTTGAACAAAGAATACGACAAAATAAAAAATAAGATAATAAAATTTATAAAAAACAAAGCAAAATCCGATTATCTAATTTTTGAACATGGAGATTGTGACGCAAAACAAACAACTTGCTGCGTGTGCCATGCCCACGTCCATATATTACCAAATAACAAAAAAATATTTAATATTCTAAAAGAAACATTAGGAAAACCAACAGGTGAAGTTAAGCAATACACACAAATAAAAAATAAGATAAATCCCGAACAAGATTCATACTTATTATTAGAAGAAAATAATAAAAAATTTATTTGGAAAAATAAAATAATATTACGACAATACATCAGGAGGCTCGTGTCTGAACAGTTGGGAAAAGGATCAGAATATGATTGGAAAAGATACCCATATCACGAAAATATGCAAAAGACAATAACTGAATGGCTAAAATATAAAAACTAAACCCATGTTTATTATAACAACAGCATCAAGATTATCTTCTAATCCGCAAATTTTAAAAAAAATGATATTGTCTGGCAGTGACATAATGCGTTTTAATTTTTCTTACGGGACTATCGAAGAAAAAATTTTATCTATAAAAAAATTTAAACAAACTTGTGTCGAACTTAACGCTAATATTAAAATACTAATAGACTTACCAAACCCAAAAATAAGACTGGGAGGTTTTAACCTGCAGTCAGTACATCTTGAAGAAGGAGAAAAAATCACATTAAAATCCAAAGATTATTCAGAAAATACTAACAGCTTTTTTCCTGTTAAATACAAAAACATCGGCGAAATATTCTATCCGGAGCAAACTATAATAATAGATGAAGGTGAAATACAATTAAAAATTATAAAAATACTATCACAAGACACGGTCGAATGCATATCTTTAAATTCTGGTTCAATTTATCCATACAAAGGATTAACATGGAAAGAACAGACTTACGATCAAACAAAAATAATAAAAGAAAATGGTAAAAAGATACTTGAAGACATTAAAAATCTACATCCTGAATATATTTCTTGTCCCCTGGTAAGCACATCCAAAATTGCAGATACTTACAACAAAATCATAGATGAAATTAATTGGCAAAAAAAACCAAGAGTAATTTTTAAAATAGGCGACCAAAAAGGTTACAACAACTTAGATAAAATTATTAATCTAACAGACTACATATTAATCGAAAGAGGTAACTTGGGTATTAATATACCTTACCAGAAAACTGGGATATACCAAAAAGAAATTATTAAAAAATGTAAAAAGAAAAAGAAAAAAGTGATAATATCAACACAAATTTTAGAAAGTACTATTGATAATTTCATACCTAATCGAGCTGAAATATCTGATCTAACTAACATGGTCATAGAAAAAGTAGATGGAATAATGCTATGTCATGAAACAGGGGTTAGCTCTAGGCCAGCTTATTCAATCTCTGTAGCCAAAAATATTATAAACGAAACAGAGAAATATCTTAATCAACAAAAATGCCAATAACTCAAATCATAGACAATAAAATGCCCTCCATCACCGAATGGATGGAACAAATTAATCTACCAAACATAGATGAATTTAGATCTGAAGATAATAATAAACGGGATCGTTTAGAAGTACTATACGAAGTGTTGGGCTTAGCCTATGATCGTCCAGAAAAAATGACAGCCCTAGACATCGTTAATCAAACAGAGAAATTCAAAGATATTTTAAAAAGAAAAGGAGATGAAAAATGTGCTCTACGTCTAGTACCAACTATTTCTGGACTACCTAAACTTAGGGTAAGAGGAAAAACTTTAAAAGAAAATCTAGTTTGGTTTTCCCAGTTAAAAATAAACCCAGAGGATTACAAAGCTGAGGTAATACCTCATTGCGACGAGACTCTATACTCGGCTATCTTTGTAATTAATGATGAAAATGTTTTTGGAGAAATAACTCCAGCCCCACACTGGGAACTAACTCAAGGCATATATAATGAAGGCCCAGTTTTATTTAATTTTAATTTTAAAAATTGGAATTTTAATAAAAAAAATGATTTGGATATACAAAATATCATAAAACAAGCAGTAGAAAAATTAAAAATTAATGATGAAAATAAAATTTCTAAATTAAAAAACGACCTACAGTCAGAATTTACAAAAGACAACTATCTAAAAGGTTATTTTGAATTTGTAGTCTGGCCTAAAATAGGTACTTCTTTTATAGACTACAACCGCATATTATACAAAATGCTGAGCAACACAAAAGTTAGCCAAGATCCTAACAATACGAACTTATCTGGTATTTGTGCCAGCCCAGGAAAAATTAATGGCATAGCCAAAATTATCAACGACCCTAAAATAGAAACCATAACTGAAAAAGAAATTTTAGTCTGCCCTATGACTATGATTAGCTATATCCCATTAATGCTCAAAGCTAAAGGAATTATCACTGATCAGGGTAATATTCTATCTCACGCCGGCATTGTGAGCCGAGAATTAAAAAAACCATGCATCGTAGGCACCAAAAACGCCACAAAAACACTAAAAAACGGCGACAAAATAGAAATGAACGCTGATACTGGTGAGATAAAAATACTAAATTAAACAACAAAAAGTACAATAAAAGACCCTTGCTCAAAGAGGTCTTTTTTGTTATTATAAATACACTACTGTTAGAAAAAATATATGGAAAAAGCACGTGAAAATTATATTTCTTGGGATGAATGCTTTATGCGCATGGCCCATGTTATCTCAGAACGCTCAAAAGACCCCTCTACCCAAGCTGGGGCAGTAATAGCTGATCAAAACAATGTTGTAGTAGGCTTAGGCTACAACGGCATGCCTCGCGGTATAGACGGAAATAATTTTCCTTGGGAAAGAGAAGGTGACTTTTTGGATACAAAATATGCTTATGTTTGTCATGCCGAAGAAAATGCCATTTTCAATTCTAATGTCCCAACAAAAAATTGTAAATTATACTGCACCCTGTACCCTTGCAATGAATGTGCTAAAGCCATCATTCAAAATGGCATTACTGAAGTTATTTTTGAAAGCGACAAATACCACGACAGTGAAGTTTGGGTTGCTTCCAGAAAATTATTAGATTCAGCAGGTGTAAAATACCGTCAATATATTTCAAAAAATTCAAAAGAATAAATATGAATAAAGTTATTTTTGGTTTTGTGGGTCAAATTGCCAGCGGCAAAGGTACAGCCACTGAATATCTAAAAACAAAACACAGCGCTAGTACTTACCGTTTCTCTACCATGTTACGTGATGTTTTGGATAGAATGTATATAGACCAAACCAGAGAAAACCTCCAAACAATATCCCAAGTTTTAAGAGAAAATTTTGGCGAAGAAATAATGGCTCGTGTTATGACCGAGGATGTTAAAAATGACAAAGATAAATTAGTGATAATAGACGGTATTAGACGTCCAGATGATGTAAGAAATCTAAAAAAAATTCCGGGTTTTATTTTGGTTCATATCACAGCCGACATAGAAAAAAGATTTGAAAGAATTAAAAAAAGAAATGAAAACTTAGATGACCAACAAAAAACTTTAGAAGAGTTTAAGGAAGACCACAAAAAAGAAGCTGAACTAAAAATAAATGATATTGCCAGTGAAGCTAAAGAAATAATTGATAACAACGGTAATTTAGAAAACTTATACCAAAATTTAGACAATCTACTTAAAAAGTATCAATCTTAATTATTTTATAATGAAAATCAAATTTAAAAAATTAAAACCCGAAGCTAAATTACCTATATATGGACATCCAGGTGAAGATGCTGGTTTGGATTTATTTTCTTTAGAAGACAAAGAAATAAAGCCTGGTAAAAGAGAGCTATTTGAATTAGGTTTTGCTTTAGAGTTTAATAACAACTATGCGGCGATTATAAAAGACAAAGGCGGCCCTCCCCTAAAACACGGATTGCATACCATGGGCGGGGTATTTGATTCTGGCTACAGAGGTGAATACAATGTTCTGCTTGTCAACTTAGGACAAGAACCAATCACAATAAAAAAGGGACAAAAAATTGCCCAACTAGTAATTTATCCTATCGCCATTGCCAACATTGAAGAAGTAAATGAGCTAGACAACAACAGCTCCAGAGGAACAGGGCAACATGGCAGTACTGGGGAATTTTAAAAAATAAAAACATGCAAAGCTATTTAAATATCGTAAAACAAATTCTAGAAAACGGAATTGAAAAAGAAGACCGCACTGGTACTGGGATAGTCAGTGTTCCTGGTGTTATTTTTGAACACGAGATGAAAACTGGTTTTCCTCTTTTAACTACCAAAAAAATGCCATTTAAAGTTATGGCTACTGAACTAGAATTTTTTATAAAAGGCATTACTGATAAAAAATGGTTACAAAACAGGAGCTGTCATATCTGGGATGAATGGTGTAGTCCAAAAAAAATCCCTTATGCTCACGACGAAGAAACAAAAAAGAAAATGGCCGAAGAAAGAGACCTGGGTCCAATTTACGGTTTTCAATGGCGACATTTTGGAGCAAAATACAAAAACTATGACAGCGATTATACTGACCAAGGAATAGACCAGCTTAAAAAATTAATAAACACAATAAAAAATAATCCTATTGACAGAAGAATGCTAGTTTGCGCTTGGAATCCAAACATGTTGGACGAGATGGCTCTTCCCCCTTGTCATTATAATTTTCAAATAACCGTAACTGATGGAAAATTAAATTTGTTATGGAATCAACGCTCAGTTGATATAGGACTGGGTTTGCCATTTAATATTTCTAGTTATGCCCTACTCTTACATTTGTTAGCCAAAGAAACAAACTTGCAAGAAGGAAAATTAGTAGGATTTTTAGGAGATACTCATTTTTATTCAAATCACACAGAAGGCTTAAAAGAACAGCTAGCAAGAGACCCTGATAAATTTCCTTTACCAAAAATAGAAACTCCAAATTTTACTAATATTTTTGATTGGGTCGCCACTGATACCAAGCTTATTGGTTATGAAAGTTATGATCGTATAAAATTTGACATAGCTATTTAAAGCACAGTCCTTGGAATTAAATATTTGTAAACAGATAAATAAAAATTATTAATATGATAAATTTAATAGCCGCAATCGCAAATAATAATTGCATCGGTAAAAATAATAAAATCCCTTGGAATATACCAGAAGATTTTCAATATTTCAAAAAAACCACTACAGGCAAAACTTGTCTAATGGGACAAACAACTTTTGAATCTATTGTAAATTATATTGGCAAACCCTTGCCTGGCAGAAAAACTGTAGTTTTAAGCCGAGATCCAAAATTTATTGCTCCAGTAAATGTTAGAGTTTATGATGATCTAGACAAGGCTTTCGATGAATTAAAAAATGAAGAGATTTTTATTTGTGGTGGTGCTAGTATCTATAAACAAACTATAAACCGAGCTGACATTTTATATATTACTCATGTTGATATGGATGTTGATGGTGATACTTTTTTTCCAGAAATTGATAAAAATATTTGGCAAGAAGATTGGCGTGAAAACCACAATGGATTTAGTTTTGTAAAATATAAAAAAATTCACAACTCATAAATATATAAAAAATATGGACAAAGAACTCAGAACTGGTTTTTTTATAATGCTAGATGGCATAGATGGGTCAGGCAAAGGAACAATCATTGAAACGTGGAAAAATTTTCTGTTATCTCAAAACAAAACAATTTTTGATCTAAAAAAATATTGGCAAGAAAATAACAAATACCCAGAAATAGATGAAATAAAAAATTATGATTTTATTTTTTCTTGTGAACCAACTTACACTGGCATTGGTAAGGTAATTAGAGAAGAACTAATAAAAAATGGAACTAGCTATCCTGAAATTACAGTTACTCAAGCTTTTTCATTAGATAGAATTGTTTATTATAAAAAAATAGTTCTACCGCTTTTAAAATTAAATAAAAATATCATTCAAGACAGAGGTATCGCTACATCACTTGCTTATCACCCAATTCATGATCCACTGTCCACCATCCAATCTGTAGCATCACTCCCAGGCAATCGTCCTGCTATGGATAATTTACCAAATCACTTAATTTTGATGGATCTAAAAGTAGCCGAAGCCCAAACTAGATTAGGAGGTAGAACAGATAAAAAAGACAATGCTGTTTTTGAAAAAAACGAACTGCAAGAAAAAATAAATGAGAATTACCACAGCGAAGAATTTAAAAATATCTTTGAAAAACAAAATACTCTCATACACTGGTTGAATGGAAGCCAAAAAATTGATATAATGAAACAAGAAGGAGTTAGCCTTTTAAACAATATTTTAAATATAACTTAACAATATGATGCTTACTATTAGCGACATCATAAAAAACAGTTGGAATTTTTATATTAAAAATTTCAAAAAACTGTTTATATATATGATATTAATGTTTCTACCTACTTTAATTTTAACTTTAACTGGAGTTATCTCTATTTATCTTAGTTATTATCTACCCACTACGACAATCATAAGTAATATTATAATTGTAGCTTTATTTGTTGCTAGTGCTCTGTTTAATTTTTGGGTATTTATTGCTGTTATTAGACATGTTAAACAAAGTTTATTAAAAGAAGCAACCGAAGATTGGAAAACTAATATTAACAATAGTTCAAAATTCATTTGGCCAATGTTGGTAGTAGCTATATTAAACATTATCTTGGTATTTTTTGGCAGTTTATTACTCATAATACCTGGCATAATATTCAGCGTTTGGTTTTCATTTATTTATTACATTGTTTTATTTGAAAATAAAACTGGAACTGAGAGTTTAAAAGCAAGTAAAAAAATGGTAGTCGGACGATGGTGGCCTATACTTTGGAGGATACTTATACCAAATTTATTTTTTGGAATCATAATAGTTTTTGCTACCGATATTGTTAGCTCTCCTATCAAATTAGCTTTGCCAGAAAATATGTGGCAACTAGCTTTATTATCATTAGTTAGTGCTATTATTAATAGTATTTCTACTCCTCTTGTAACTACAGCCAATGTAATGGTTTATTTAACTGCTAAACAAAACCCTCTTACAGAAATACCCACTTCTACAGAACCTCCAACTGATGCAAAAATAAAATAAACACACCCCCGTTTTAACCCCCGTTTAAACGGGGGTATCAATACCTAGATAGCATTCTTAAAAAAGAGTGCTATTTTATTATTTTAATAATCATTTATAATATATTTGCCAAAAACCTCATTTTCCGCTAAAATTATAATATACAATAAGATAAAAACCTATGAACCTAACAACTATTATCGGAATGGAGATACATGTGGAACTCAAAACTGATTCCAAGATGTTTTGTGGTTGCAAAAACGATCCTAACAATTCAAAGCCCAACACTAATGTCTGTGAAATCTGTTTAGCCCACCCTGGAACACTACCTGTACCAAACAAAAAAGCGATTGAATGGACTGTTAAAATAGGTCAGGCTTTAAACTGCAAAATAAACGACACTTCCAAATTTGATCGCAAACATTATTTTTATCCTGATCTACCAAAAGGCTATCAAATATCACAATATGACGAACCAGTAGCAGAACACGGATTTATAAATTTAGAATTTAAAACAGAAAAAAACAGTCGCTCAACAGCCAAAATAGGCATAACCCGTGCTCACTTAGAAGAAGACACTGCCAAACTAACCCATGACAAAGAAGGTAATACTTTGGCTGATTTTAATAGAGCTGGAGTACCTCTCGTAGAGATTGTGTCTGACCCTGATATCAAAAGTTCTACTGAAGCCAAAAAATACTGCCAAGAATTACAGATGATTTTTAGAACTCTA
>Ga0222637_1000891_pt1 | contig 11464 bp, 9 predicted proteins | sample AntAcemetagen143_FD_181149 | JGI IMG/M metagenome (GOLD analysis project Ga0222637, IMG submission 181149) | Saline water microbial communities from Ace Lake, Antarctica - #143 | ecosystem: Environmental > Aquatic > Non-marine Saline and Alkaline > Saline | place: Antarctica: Ace Lake | collected...
CAATCTGGGGTAAACATCCTGCAGCCGGATTTGCTCCATGACGACGATAGAGCTCCATTTGAGCTTTGGCTAATTTCTTTCGATCGTCTTTATATTTACTTTTTAATTTTTCTAATTCTGGAGCCAGCTCTCTCATTTTCTTAGCCGCTCTTAAAGAAGGTAAAGTTAAAGGAACTAAAACTAATCTTAAGGCGACAGTTAAAGTAATAATGGCCAAACCAAAGTTATTGAATAAAACACCATATAAAAAAATTAAGGCGTTTAATAATGGCTCATAAAGCAAAAAATTCCAAAGTTCAATCATTTTTTTATTTTAAACTGGGTCGTAGCCACCCTTATTAAGACGGTGACAATGTAAAAATCTTTTAATACCCTTAAGTCCTCCACGCATTATACCATACTTTTTTATGGCTTGATAAGAGTACTCAGAACAGGTTGGAGTAAAACGACAAGCGGAGTGAGAAGATAGGGGAATCTTCTGATAAAAACGAATCAAAGATAAAACTAAAGATTTAATCATTTAAGAGGTGGGCCTTTTTGAAAAGCAAACTTACTTCTTTCTTAACTTCTTCAAAATCGGCCTCAATAATTCCTTTTTTGGCTAAAAAAACACCCGCGTAGCCTTTTTTAATCTGAGGGAGAAAAAAATAAATAGCTTCTCCTAGTAATCTTCTAGCTCTATTTCTCTTATTAGCTCTCTTATGAATCTTATTAGAGATAATAAAACCAAAAGCAGAATTTTTATCCTTAGCCCCAGGACCAACTAATAAACCAAATAATCGCCCTTGGAAAATTTTACCTTTTTTTTTGAGGCTGTTGAGTTCTTTTCTTAGTGGTAAACGATATTCTTTTGGAAGCACAAAATTAAACCGCAAGCTTGGTTCGGCTTTTTAATCTTCTTCGCTTAATAACCTCTCGACCACCTCTAGTCTTCATTCTTTTACGAAAACCATGCTTTCTAACTCTTTTTAATTTTTTTGGTTGATAAGTTCTTTTTGGCATTGTCCTTAACATCATACTAAAAAAACTTCCTAAAAACAAGGTAAAAATCATAAAAAAGGTTATTGACTTATTGTGGATAACTCTGTTAAATTTAATCTTGTTACCCCTGCTCCACTTTCAGAATATTATGGATAAAGATAAAGTTTGGACCACTGTTTTGGAAAACTTAAAAATTACTTTATCGGCGGCCAACTTCGCCACCTGGTTTCCACTGACTTTTATTATTCAGCTAAAAGAAATTGATAAAGAAAGACAGATCGCCGAGATTGGTTGTCCTTCTATTTTTGTCAGCAACACCATCGAAAATCGTTACTATGGATTAATTAAAGAGGCCCTTGATCAGATTACTAAAAAGAAAAATGACCTTGTTTTTATTATCAAGGAAAGCAAAAAAAAAGAAAATCAAGAAACTGAAGAAAAACCACTTTTTAGAACAAAGGATAAGGAAAAAAGCAAAGAAGTAGCTGAAGCCATTGAAAAAGTAGGTCTAAAACTAGAATTTAACTTTGATAACTTCGCCGTTTCTCCAACCAACCAAATGGCTCATGCGGCTGCTTTGGCTGTCTCTAAAACACCAGGTAAGAGCTACAACCCTTTGTTTTTATATGGAGGAGTCGGGGTTGGGAAAACCCATTTAATGCAAGCTATCGCTCATGTTGTCTTAAATCGTAACCCTCGATCTAGAATTATTTATTGTATGGGCGAAGAATTTACTAACGAAATTATCAATGCTATCAGGGAAAAAACCACCAAGGAATTTAAACAAAAATATCGTTCAGCGAAAATACTAATGGTTGATGATATTCAGTTTATTGCTGGAAAAACAGCCGTCCAAGAAGAATTCTTTCATACCTTCAATGCCATCTGGCGTAGTGGAGGACAAATTATTCTTACCTCTGACTGTAAGCCGGATGAGATTAGTAAATTAGAAGATCGATTACGTTCTCGATTTGAGGGCGGACTAACAATTGATATCCAAGAACCAGATTTTGAATTAAGATCGGCTATTTTACTTATTAAAGCTCAGCAACGAGGATTTCAACTCCCCATGGATGTCGCCCAATTAATCGCTGGAAATATTACTTCAACCAGAAAACTAGAAGGATTTTTAGTCAGACTTTTTGCCGAATCAGAAACCAAAAAAGAACCAATCACCCCTGATTTTGCCAAAGCCTTATTAGGGCAAAACAATGATGTCAATATTATGAAAAAGGTCGTTAAACCAAGAGAAGCGATGAGTGTTGTTGCTTCTCACTTTAATCTCAAAATTTCTGATCTTTCCGGACCTAAAAGAAACAAAATTATTGTTGTCCCTAGACAAATTCTAATGTATCTTCTTAGAACTGATCTAAAAACACCTTTTATGGAAATTGGTCGTTTTTTGGGAGATAGGGATCATACCACCATTATGCACGGTGTGGAAAAGATAACTAAACTGCTCTCAGAGTCTGAGGATTTACGTGTTAATCTTATGGGGATAAGAAAAAAGCTTTATGGATAAATATTTAAGCTTTTACACTTATCCACAAAAAGTATAAATTTATCAACCGAGTTTTGAACAAGAATAAATCCCAAAACTTAAACTTTAATCAAGATGATAATACACTTATCCACAAGCCTACTAATACTACTAATTAACAAAGAAAAACTATCGTCCAATAAAATTACCAATTGATGAATTAGTAAATATTTTATAAAATTGAACAAACTGCTCCTTATTTAAAAATATGAAATTCTCAATTCTTCAAGAAAATCTAAATAAAGGTTTAAATATAACCAATCGCTTTATTGTTTCTAAAGCTCAATTGCCGATCTTAAGTAATATTTTAATAAAAACAGATCAAGGAAGAATTAAACTTTCAGCTACTAATCTAGAGATAGGTATCAATCTTTGGTTAGGAGCTAAAATTCAAAAAGAAGGTGAAATTTGTGTCCCGGCTAGAATTTTAACAGAATATATTACCTCTCTACCACCTCAAAAGATTGATTTAGAAAATAAGAAAAATCTTTTAGAGGTAAACTCCGATTCTTATAATGCTAATTTTGTGAGTTTACCTTCAGTAGAATTTCCAGCTATTCCTACTTTAAAAAAGAAACCGGAAATATCCCTAAATTTAAAAGATTTAGCTAAGAGTATTTCTCAAGTAACTTTTGCCTCTACTCAAGATGAGGGTCGACCGGCCCTAACAGGAGTTTTAATAAAAACAACCAAAGATGGGTTGGTTTTAGTAGCCACTGATGGTTATCGCTTAAGTTTAAAAGAAATTAAAGGAATTAAGGGTTTAGATAAATTAAGTAAACAAAAAGAAATTTTAATTCCGGCAAGAGCCTTAACTGAGGTAGGAAAAATTATAGGTGAAGATAAAGAAAATAATGATTTGGGAATGAGTATTTCTAAAGAAAGTAATCAAGTTATTTTTTCAACCTCAAATGTTGAAGTAATCTCTCGTTTAATTGAAGGAAAGTTCCCTGACTTTGAAAGAATAATTCCTGATAAAAATATAACCAAGGTTACTGTTGATACGGAAAGTTTTTTTCAGGCGGTAAAATCAGCTTCTATTTTTGCCAGAGAGTCATCCAATATTATCCAATTTGAAATTAATAATTCACAAATGGAAATAATTTCTAATAGTCCACAGGTTGGAGAAAATAGAATTAAATTAGAAGTCAAGACGGAGGGAAAAGGTGGTAAGATTGCTTTTAATTCTCGATATCTTCTAGATCTGTTAAATAATCTTAAGTCTGAATTATTAACTTTTGAAATGTCATCTTCTTTAAGTCCTGGTGTTTTTAAGCCAGCCGACGATAAATCATATCTTCATGTCATCATGCCAATTAGAGTCCAAGAATAATCAGGGATTTAAAAGGTAATCGTCTTTAACTGCTGGAAGATATAGACTTATTTCTACTTGTTCCCCGTTTTTTAAAGTCCCTTTACCGCTAATTAAAAATAGAGGAATTAGATAGTTTTCTTTTTGTTTTGTTTTCAAATAAGTAACTTCAATTTTATTCAAACTTACCGTTGATAAATTTTTTATTTCATCGGAAGTCACGTAATAACCCTTTTTATCTATATAATGGAGAAAATTAATTGTTTCTAACTTTTTAATAATTTCTTCTTTTGTTTTTAAAGGGTATAAACCAATATTTTTTATTTCTTTAAAACTAGGGTTGTAAATGAGTCTAAAAATATCATTATTTTTGGTTAAATAAACACTAATAAAAGTTTCTAAAAGATTTTTTTCATTAATTTGATATTGAAAGTCTAACTGTAATAAATTGGCCTCTTGAGGAGATTTAATTTCATTAAAATAAACCTCATTTATTTGGAGATATTTTTTAGAAATTAAAATAAGATCAATATTTTCAGGTGGTAAAAATTGGAAGTCTTCTAGAAATTTTCTAGCGATTTCTTCAGCTTGATCAGGGTTTAATAATACACCTTTTTCTTGAGATATTGATTCTAGATTATTTTTTTGATATTCAATCTCTGCCATGGAAAGATTAATAGAAAGGTATTTATCTTCCTCAGACCATTCATAAAAAATATTGTTATTTTCTTGATCTTGGTAAACTTTGGGAATAATTTTAAAGTTAAATTTTTGAGCGATACTGATCGCTTCCTTATCAGAAATAAGAGTGTTATCTACTTCGTAGACATTTTCTTCTTTAATATTTATTTTTTCTTTCTGTAATTCAGAGTAATTTAGACTTGTATTAAGAGAGAATTCTTTGATTTTTGGTGAAGGGATTAAGGAAAGGTCTTTTTTTATTCCATCTCCTCCAAATTTATTAATAGTGTAGAAACTAAGAAGAGTTCCGACAATTAGAGCCAGAATAATAAATAGCCAATATTTTTTAAACAATTTTTTTATTGAATTCATCTTGATACGTCATACTCTGAAATAACTGCTTTATCGCATTGTGCGCTACTATTACATGTTCTGTTTATTACTTCAGGAATATAATCAGGTTCCATCCTAAAAGGCTCATTAGGTCTTTTTGGTCTGAATTCGTAATGTAAATGGACACCACCCGTTCCTGAATTACTCATATAACCAATAAAGTCTCCTTGTTTAACAGGGCCTGATACCCTCCCTTGATTTGAAAGATGGAAATATTTCGTATCAAAATCAATCCCATCGCACGTTCCACTAATTGTAACATAGTAACCAGCTCCCGATTTTTGTTCGCCAGTAGTAGCAGAACCTTCGTGAGTGGCATAAACAGGTGTACCTCTTGGTCTTTTAGCAATATCGATAGCTTCTTCACTGTGACACCAAGTTTTGCTAGGTTCGTAATTACAGTGTGAGGTTGCTCCTTCTGGACCTTGGGTTATTCTCCCACTTGTGGGCCAACCTTCAGGACATTCTCCAGGAGGGTCACCAATAATAACTCTTGCTGAGGCAATTCCTTCACGTCTTCCTGTTTTCCCTTTAACTTCCAGGCCTAAAATGACAGTGTTAATAATAGCGGTATTTTCAAAGCCACTACCAAAACTTTTAACACATTCCTTAGTTAAAATTGTTGAAGGATTTATTTCATCTGGAAGTTCGCCAAAATTACAAGAACCTATTGAAGGAGGATTCCCTTCTGAAGAGGTAGAAAATTTATCACTTATTTCAGGATGAATTAAAACATAATCACCCTTAGGTTTTATGGTAATAATATATTTTACTTCAATTGGTCCTTCTTCCGGTTTTGGATTATCGAATTTATTCTTTCCCTCTATTTTTTTTGTTAATTCAAAAAATTCAGATTCATAAGGAGAAATGACTTCTGCTTGTGTTTCACCTATTCCTTGGGGAAGAATAAAAGCCCCACTAACAACCATAACAATAAATATGGTTAGTCCGGCGATGATTGCAAATATGGTAATAATAAAAGGGCCGACAGACAAAGCAACTGGAAGAGTAGATATACTACTGAAAAAAGTTCCAATTCCTGAACTAATGATTCCAATGGTTGCTGGAGCAGCAACAAAACTAACCAAGCCAATAGCGCCAATAGAAAGAGGGATAACTCCTATTAAAGCAAAAGGCATTGAAGCAAGAGATAAAATTGTACCCCCAGCAATAGCAAACAAAAATGCTTTTTGAGGGTCACGGATAATTCCCTGTATGAGGGAAACGCCTTTTTTAGCTAAAGCGATTACAACATCAGCAACTACAGAAATAGCCGCTACTATCCACCCTGGTGGACCTGTAGCTGCTCCAACAGCAACAACCCCAGCCTTTATTCCTAATTTTAAGGCTATTTTTGTTCCAACTTTTGCTCCAAATTTTTTAAGACCCGATTTGAATGCTTTTCCAAAGGCTGTTTTAGCTAACCATTTAGCCGCTCTTCCAGTAATTTTACCCTTAATAAATTCAATCGGAGTTTTATATTTCCCTCTAGTTAAAAATTTAACAAATTTTTGAGAAGTGTTACTAATAAAACGGAAACGATGAAGCCCTTCTTTGAGATAATAAGAATAACTCCCCTTTTCTTCATATAAGGCGTGTTTGTGAAGAGGAAGTTTCATCTGCAAGGGTTCATAATAAACTTCCTTTCGGCCAAGAAGCTTATCAAGTTCAGAATATCTTTCGATATTTTTAATAGCATTAGCATTAGGAGCTCTTTCACCAAGGTCTTTTGATACCTTAATTGCATTCTCAAGATATTTTATATAGGGGTGATTTTCTGTTAGGCCTTTTTCTTTTAGAACTTTAAAAGTTAGTTCAAGATCTTCCGTAAGCAATCCTTGCTTTATTAATTGATGATATTCTGGGTTTATATTATTAATGGCAAGTCTTAAAGAAGCAATTCTGGGGGCGTAAAGACCTCTTTTAGCTAAAGATCCCCATAATCTGGGTTGTAGGATAGTAAAAGTGGTATTAGAGGTTAATCGAGACGATTCTGCTTCTTGTTGAAGTTCTATTTTTATCTTCTCAAATTCTTTTATTTGTTCATCTGATAAGGGATAGCCCTCAGATTCTTTTTTGGATTCTTTTGACTTTTCAAAAGGGACAAGTCTCCTAGGGATAGTACTTAAACTTTTAATTTCTCCAGAAATGTCCTCTGAAAGAATTTCTTTTTCTTGAGGGGTGATTTTATTTTCAGAAAAACCTAAACGACTAATAGTCTTGTTTATTTCTGGTTCAGATTTATTGATAAGACTCTGATATTCTTGAGGGGTAAAGAGGGTTACTTTGACTTTTGTTGGAGGAAGATTATCAATGATTTTATCAGTTAAATTCTTGGCGGCAATTCTAACTAATTCTGGGTTTGTTTTTAATCCAGGTTCCTTTGTCAAAAGACAACCATGAATCTTCTCAAAAAGGCTTTGGCGAATTTTTTTAATTTGTTCGTTTAAAGTCGGATAAGTGTATTCAATTTTTTTCTGTTGGAAATTATCAAATCCCTTTTCTAAATCGGCTTCGAGGATACTTTTAGGAGGGATATTTCTTACTGGTTGTTCGGGTGGTTGAGATAAAATTTCATAAATCTTTTTTTCGATCAAAGAAAGAAATTGAGGGTTATCTGGACTAAAACCTAGATTTAAAGAAGGCTCTATAATGATTTTGTTAAGGGCTTCTTGTTTAGCTAGGTGTTCAAAGGGCCATCGATCGTCTTCAAGTTGGAGAGCGTAAACTAGGATTTGAAGATTCTCATATAATTTTCTGTCTTGTGGAGTCATGAGATATTTTTATTTTTAAATTCTTTTTCTAATTCTTCTCTTTTACCTTTTTGTTTTAGAAGCTCAGATGGTTTGGTAGTAATAAGCTTATGTTCGTCAGGGGAAGCAACAACTCTGGCGGCAACGTGATTAGGGCCGACAAAGAAAAGGCCTTCGCCAACGTCGGCTGCTAAAAGAAATTGTTTTTCTCCTTCGGACAGATAAAAAGTTTGGGCAATTTTATCAATAGCGGCTGGGGATTGTTTCATTAAAATTTGGATAGAAGAGTTGGTAATGATGGCTTTACCAAAGTCACTGACCAAAAAGTCTTCCACATCTTGGGTAATGGTGGTTAGGCCCAAGTAATATTTTCTGGCTCTTTTGGCGATGGAATAAAGGAAATTAGCCGAGTCAGGATATTTCATTAAATACCAAGCCTCATCAACAACTAAGATTCTTTTTTTCATTTCTTTTCTAATCCTAGTCCAAATATAATCAAGAATGATAAACATGGCAATAGGGCGGAGGGCTTCTTCCATATCTCTTAAGGAAAAGACTGTAAAAGGATTTTTAATATTAATATTTGAATGTTGATCAAAGATGCCCACGAATGATCCTTTGACAAATTTTTCGATACGATCAGCTAGGGTCCGAGCTAGAGGATCTTCCATACCGATTAAAGCCTTGTAGAGATCTTCCATGAGAGGCGGTTCATTTTTCTGAGTGGTTGGATCACTGGTGATTCCTTTCATCTTGTAGGTTAAGACTAGGGCTCGGTCTAAGGTAGCCTCTTCAGAAGCAGAGATTTTACCCATAATAACTTTAAACAAAGAATGTAAAGAAAGAATCTTTCTCCCTAGTTCATTTTCTCCTTCTTCATAAATTGCCGATAAATCAAAAGGGTTAATTTTAGCTTGGCTCCTGAAGCCAAAGGTAATATATTCTCCTCCAACGGCTTCAGATAAGGTTTTATATTCTGCCTCTGGGTCAACGACAACAACTTCGGTTCCAAACATCAATGATCTTAAGGCTTCCAGTTTAACCATGTATGATTTTCCCGCTCCTGATTTGGCAAAGATAACCGAATTGGCGTTTTCTAAAGTAAAACGATCAAAGATTATTAAAGAATCATTGTGTTCATTAATCCCATACATAATGCCTTCATTGGCGGTTAGTTCAGAAGAAGTAAAAGGAAAGGTGGTTGCTAAAGAAGTGGTATCCATATTACGAGTGATCATTAATTTATCAATGCAAGTAGGAATGGTTGTTTTAAGACCATCTTCCATTTGTAAAGTAGCCTGTTTAGCAACAATGAGTAGAGAACCCAAAGTAGAAATAACTTCTTTGGTAACCTTATCTAATTCTTCTAATGATTTAGCTGGAATAGTGACATAAAGGCCGAATTGAAAGAATCTTTCAGCACCTCTAACTAATTGTTGTTGTAGACTACGAGCATCTTCTAGCTTGGCTTGGGTTGAAGGATTAATAATTCTTCCTCGTTCTAGATCAGTTTGGATTTCTGCTTCCATCTCGGCTGTTTTACGTCTCAGATTATCTAAAACACTTTTTCCTTCCACAGGATAGATATACATAGAGATTTGCATGGAATGATCGAAATTGATTAGAGGGGCTAACCAATTGGCCGAGACAAAGCGGGGATAACCAGCCACAAACAGAGTTCTAAAGTAACGATTACCAATCTTCAGATGATTAAAGTCAACCTCAATGGCTGGGGGAGCAATAAGGTCCTTAACATCAACCATACCTTGGCCTAACTCTTTTTGAGGTGGTGGTGTAGGTTGTTGTATTGGTTCTGGTTGTTTACCCTTTTTTAGGAACGGTATTTCCATGGTTAACTAAATCACTAATTTGGTTCTGAATATTATTTATTTTTTTCTTAGGTTGAGTTTCTTTTGGTTTTTCTTCTCCCTCTTGAGTTCTAAAAACAGCCTTGACCATTGGGGTTTGATATTGAGAAACATCGGCCATTTGTTGTCCAGCCGATTCGGGATTATAAATATCATAAAAAAGTCTAACCAGTTCATGATTGCTTAGCTGATGGGCCTTTAGGCCTAATCTTGAGAGTTGTCTCAAGAGATGATCTCTTTTAGGGTAAAGATTAATCTTAGCCTGTTGAACAATATATTCTTTATCCAAGACAGGGGCTTGTTTCTTCTTTTTACCAAAAGGAGAAAAAGCTAAAAGAGGAGGAAGATTTTTCTGAATACTTCCCTTGTTTAAGCCTAGTTCTAAAGCATTCATAGGAATAATTAAAAAGAATTTTTTATCTAAAACATTATTTTTCTGAACCGTTTTCTGAATAAATTCTTTGTATTTAGTAATTTGCTCTTTCATTAATTGTCTTTTTTCTTTTGCTTCTCTTTCAGCCAGTAAGGCTAGATAAGAAGTGATATCTTTTCTGGTTGAACGAATAAAGATTTGAATAGGAAAAGTCAGTGAATTAAGCAAGGCCGCATAGGCAAAAATAGTCGCTTCCTGTTCTTTTTCAGAAAGTAGGCCAAAGTTAATGGCGGTGGTGCCAATAATTAAACAAGACGAACCGTTTTTGAGAATGACAACTCCCTCTAGAATATCTTCTATTTCAAGATGTTCTTGAGTAGAAGCTTTGATGGCAATTTTAGTTGGATCAGTCATATTAGTTCATAATTTGAGGATTATTAACTCCTCCTTCTATTTTTTGTTTCGCTCTGATTTCTATTGGTTGGATGATCTTTCCTTTAGTTTCAAGGTTGATAATATCAAACAAGAGCCCTTCTTTTTCAACTTCAATTTCGTATTGACCATTTTGTAGTGGAGTGGCGATTAAAAATTGACCGACTTTATTAGTCTTTAAGGCTCTGACAGGTAATCCTTGAGGATCTCTAATTTCTAAAATAGCTCCTTCAACAATCATTCCCTGATTATCCAAGACCATCCCGACAACAATATTGGGTTTTTCTGGTGTTTCAGGAATGGGTAAATCTTCATTAATTTTAGCCTCGACAGTTGGTTTTTTAGGACGCTTTGGTTTTTGAGGTAAAATAATCTCTGGTTCCACTTGAGTAGAAAAAGGTCGGGGTTTCATTTCTGGTTGTGGTGTTGGGACAACCTGTGGTTGAGGAACAGATTGGAAAAGATGATCAACTTCATTTAGAAATTCTTCCTCCTTTTTATCTAAAGGATCTTTGTCTTCTTCAGCGTAAGGCAAAGAAGTAAGATACTGATCAATATTTCCTTTTTTTTCAGATATTGGACCTTCAGGTTTTGTTAGTGGTATACCTATTTTTTGAGAAGTAGGTTTAAAAATATCAGGTCTTTTAGTTCTTTTTGTCCAAATAAATTGAGTCGGTGAAAAAGTTGCTTTTAGAAAAGCAAGAAACCAAACACTAAGTGGTCTTTCATTGATAGGCAAAAAAGCAAAGGCAAAACCCAAAAAACCAAGAAAGATAACCAAAGGCCATTTTAAAATTCCAGATATAGGAAGAGCATAAGCGGCAATGGCAAGGACCCCTCCAGCGGCTAATTGAGCAAACTGTTTAAGAGTCATATCTCCGATTAACCGGAATTCGTATGAAGCTATATGTTGTGGGACAGGATGTTGTTCCATAGGCAGGGCCTCTTAGTTAATAATGATAACTAAGTTATAGCAGTAAGTTCAACTGCATAAAACATGATCAAATTACAAGCTAAACAGAACATTTATTTTAATGATTGGTATTTAATTGGTATATTTTGTATAATAACTTAGAAAGGTTTATATGGAGCACGGAAAAGAAAATTTCCCCCTTAGAAGTCCAGGTCCAA
>Ga0222637_1000894_pt1 | contig 11407 bp, 10 predicted proteins | sample AntAcemetagen143_FD_181149 | JGI IMG/M metagenome (GOLD analysis project Ga0222637, IMG submission 181149) | Saline water microbial communities from Ace Lake, Antarctica - #143 | ecosystem: Environmental > Aquatic > Non-marine Saline and Alkaline > Saline | place: Antarctica: Ace Lake...
TTTTACTTTTGCAGCATCTGTTCCGACATTACATCTTCCGGCTTTTACACATTTAGGAAACCTTCTTGTAATTACTCTCATCCCTAAATCTCTTGCTTCATGACCAACTCCAGTATAAACATCAATCTTTGGTAATTTTTTGAATGCTCCACCTGTATCTTCTGCTATATACCATCCACCAAACATTTCTTGTGCTTTTCCTTTTCTATCTGGGTCATTTGGAACGTTTGGCCAATCTACGAAAACTAAAGAGCCATACGGAATAAATTTAGGATTAACAGCAATTGTACGATGTTCAAATATTGATGTTCCTGTAGCTGCAGTCCCCCTATAATCTTTATCAACAATTTCGCCACCATCACATTTGTTTTTTGTTTTTGTACCTTTTGAATTAAAATCATTATGGGAATATGCTTTTAGATTACCATCACAATCACAGATACCGGAACCTTCCATTCTTACTCCGCCACAAAAGACATCTCTTCTATGGCTGTCACAAGCTTTTCTTGTACTATTACAGGCTGCTTCTAACCCACTCCAACATTTATAATCTTTACAATCAGATGTGAAATAATTAGTCATTTCTGTAAACCCATAATTATGTGTTGGATTGGTGATTGGTTTAGGCAGATCAATATTACCTTTAGGATATTTCTTAGCAAGCCATCTTGCGGTTTTTAACTGTTGCTTAAGACTGAATTTTTCATAAACTTTTGAATGTATTTTTGTTGTTTTTTTTGTTTTTGTTTTTTTATTTTTATGATTAAAGTAGTTCCAGGGGTCTTTAGTTTTATTAGTTGGTGTGTAAAGCAGTCCTTCTAGTTTTGGGTCATTATCTTTTTTCTGATTTTTTTTTAGAATGGTGGGTTCAAGAACTTCTTCAATCTTAGGGCTTGGAATGTTTTGGTTATTTTTAGGATCTTGCTCTTTCTTTCCATCATTTAAACCAAGAACTGAAACAATAGCACCCACAGTAATACCAACACCTATTGAAGTTATAAGATGATTTTTTTTAAGATAGTCAACACTAGTGTGATAATTATTTCTAATCTTCCCTACAAGTTTATTTTTCCACATTTTATTCACTTACGTTACTTTCCGTCACTCCCTAAAAGTAATAACTTTTGTTTATGGTATATAAATGTTTCGGGATTCAAATGTGATTATCTATAAATAATCATGAAAATATCTTTATTAAAACCAATTTTGGGTGTATTCTTAAAGATATTTTAGATAACATTTAAAAAAGGAATTCTTATTTCTAGGGTATGGTAAAAACAACAACTAAGAAAACAAAGAAGTCTTCAAAGTCTAAGAAAGCAGCAGTGGCTGAAACTTTATTAGATCAAGAAAAGGAGACAACATCTAAGAAAGCTAAAGTAGTTGTAAAAGCAGTCTTAGGTGGTGCAAGAGTAGTTACGGAAGTAACTGATGAAGCGAGAGAATTCTATAACCAATCTCGGTTTGGAACTTTAACAGAAACTGGTAAAGTTGAACTATCTTTATTAGAAGCATATTATTTAATGGAAAAAGGTAAACTTGATGTTAAAAGTGAAGCGGGCAGAAAAGTTAACTTTGAACAGTTTGTTAAAAAAGCAAGGAAGTTGGAACCAAACTTTCAGATTAGATATTGCGTCTTTAAAGATATGCGTAATCGGGGTTACATTATTAAAACGGCTTTAAAGTTTGGTGCAGATTTCAGAGTTTATGATCGTGGCGTTAAACCAGGAGAGGATCACGCTAAATGGATTGTCTTTCCGGTGAATGAAGCTTCAACTTTAACTTGGCACGAATTTTCTGCTAAGAATCGAGTTGCGCATAGTACTAAGAAAAGATTGTTAATGGCAGTTGTTGATGCTGAGAATGATGTTACTTATTACGAGATTGCTTGGAAAAGACCTTAATTATTTTTATTATTTTTTATTATTTTTTTCTTCTGGACAGAAATCCCACATGAACTGAAAGAATTTTCTATAACCATCAGCTAAAGTTTTACTCTTTGTTACAAATTGTAGAGGTTCATTTTGTAACTTTCCAACATCTACACCAACAAAAGTAACTACAAAATCTCCGAAAATATCAATAGCTATATTATTAGAATATTTCTTTGGTAAAAATTTATATGGTTTTCCAACCAATTCTAAGATCTCTGGCTTTTTCTTTTTAACTTCGTGATCAAACAAGTGGACAAACTTTATTCCTAATCTCTTTCTTTCCTTTTCAAATCTTGGTAAGAAATGTTTTAATCTTTCATCTAACCAGAATGCTTTTGCTCCAATAAAATAAACCGTTTCTTTAGTGTTTAAAATATCTTGTAAATAATTTTTAAATCCTTCAATTCCACGATAAACGTAAGCTTCCTCATTTTCTTCTGTTTGGATATATTTACTTTCTAAATCAGGAAGTGATTTGTTTAATTTTGCTTCTTTCTCTTTTAATAGTTCTAATAATCTGCGTGGATGAATGGCTTTAAAATTCTTTTGACTCTTGATGATTATCTCTGAAGCAAGCCCTTTTTCAATTAATTTATTTATAGAATCATAGACATTTCTTCTGTGGATTTTTGATTTTAAAGAAATTTCTTGGACTGAAGATTCTCCTAATTCTAATAACGCTTCATAAATCCTTGCTTCATTTACACTTAGTCCAATTTCTCTTAATAATTCTTCATACATACTTATTAAGTAATTTTTTCCTTTTAAATACTTTTTGGTGGTGATGACCACCACCTACATTTATATACCTCTTATGATTACTACTACTAAATGAAGGTTAAATAAGGTAAAACTTAAATACAAAGAAAAAACATTAAACATAAAGAATTAAAATAAAAAATGAGGGATAAAATAAAATGGCATTTATAACAGCAGCAGCAGGATATTGGTTTTTATTAATATTTGGAATTGCAATGGTACTTATTACGTACTACTTTGCTAGATGGAAGAAATGGGACACTAAAGAGGGATTTTTAGTTGCTAGTCGGAAAGTTGGCTGGTTCTTTGGGGGTACAAGTATTGCTGCTTCCTGGATTTGGGCACCTGCACTTTTTGTTTCTGTGCAGTTAGCATATCAAAAAGGACTCGCAGGAATATTCTGGTTTACATTTCCAAATATAATTGCTCTTGCTTTATTCGCATTCTTGGCTCCAAAAATTAGATCAAGATTACCAGAAGGATATACGCTTCCTCAATATATTAAGTACAGACTTCAAAGTGATAAAGTTCACAAAATTTATTTGTTTCCCTACTTTTTTTATCAGTTAATGGCTATTACTGTTCAGCTTTTCGCTGGAGGAAGTTTAGTATCATTATTAACAGGAATTCCACTTACTACTGTAATGCCGATTCTTGCATTAATTGCTTTAGTCTATACATTAATTTCTGGATTAGAAGCATCAATCGTTACTGATTTTGTTCAGATGGCATTTATTGCTATTATTGGAATAATTATTTTACCTTTCACGTGGATTGCTGCAGGAGGAATGTCTGCAATAACTGCTGGACTTCATGGAATTGAAGGGATAGGAAGTATCTTTGACCCAGGAGTTGCTTTTGGATTGGGTATTGTAACTGCAATTGGTTTAATCGCTGGTGCAATTTCAGATCAACAATATTGGCAGAGATCTTTTGCAATTAAAAGAAAGCAGCTTGTTAAAGCTTTTATTTTTGGGGCTTTACTTTTTGGAATAGTTCCAATTGCTCTCTCAACTTTAGGATTTATTGGGGCAAATTCTTCTTTGGGAATTGCTTTACCAGCGGGAGTTGATGTTTCTATGATTGGAGTTCAAGTAGTAGCAACTTTACTTCCAGCATGGGCAGTATTCTTATTCGTGGTGATGTTATTAGCTGGATTAAGTTCCACATTAGATTCAGGATTATCTGCAGCGAGTTCGCTTTGGGTTACAGATGTAAGTAAAGCAACAACAGATGTTGCTGCGATAAAATCAGCAAGATGGTCAATGGTTGGAATTATGGGACTTGGATTAGCAGTTGCATTATTAGTAATTTCAATTCCACAGTTTGGATTATTTCATTTATGGTGGATATTTAATACCATTGCAGCTACGGTTGTTGTTCCAACAGTTTTAAGCTTGTATTGGGATAGACTAGATGCCCGAGGAGTATTTTGGGGAGTCATAGTATCTTTTGTAATTGGTCTTCCATTATTTATTTATGGAAATCTAATTAACAGCCCAGTATGGACAGTTGTAACATCAGTTGGAATTGTTGCAGTAAGTACGCTTTTCTGTTTAGCTATGCCAAGAAAAAAACCTTGGAAAGCAACAGTTTAATAAATAACTGGCACTTACTAAGATAAAAATGCCATTTCCAGAAGATGAATTGTTAGAATTTGTAAGAGAAATTAAGAAGAATGCATTATTGCTTCAAATAGAATCTAGGAAAATTTACAGTCTCGATAAAAAGAAAATAGAAAAGAAAGGAAAAAAAATCCACACTCTTGCTGAAGATGTAGAAAAATTAATATCTCCCTTGTTAGAAAATTTACATAAAAGAAAATAGTTTTTGACAAAACACTAACAATTAAATTAATAACTTAATGTGTTTTCTAGATAATTATTTTTATATCTTAATTATTTCTATTACAAAAACTATTCTCACTTGACGTTCTGGAAGTTTCTTCACCTTTTCAGGCTAGAAAACTATATAAACCCTTTATAGTAATAGAACTTCATGCTAGATCAGGATAAAATATTGAACTTTCTGAAGGTAACCGGGCCAACTTTGCCTACAAAAGTAGCTAAGAATATCAATACTGATATTTTATTGGCTTCTGCCCATTTATCTGATTTATCTTCACAAGGAAAAGTTAAGATTTCTAAATTAAAGATTGGTGGTAGCCCTTTATACTATTTGCCTGGGGATGAATCTCAATTATATAATTTTGCTTCTGGAAATATTAATCCTAAAGATTTATTGGTTTTAGATGAGTTGAAAGAAAAAAAGATTCTTCGTGAATCTAATTTAGAATTGATTCAAAGAGTGGGGTTAAGAAATTTGCCGGATTTTGCTGTGCCCTTAAATGTCCGGGTTAGTGATAAGATTGAATTATTTTGGAAATGGCATTTATCAAGTAATGATGATGCTAATCAAATGATTGGGGCCATGCTTACGGGAGTTAAAGAAACTGTTCTTTTGGAGGAAGTTCCTGCGGTTGAAGGGAAGTTAGCAGAAGTTGCTGAGATTGAAGTGATTCCTGCTGAATCTGAAACTAAACAAGAAATCCCAATCGTTGCTGAGGAAATCAGTAAATCCGTTGAATCTGATGAGCCGGCCCAACCCGCCCAGGAAGAAACAGAAGAACCAGCAGAAAAAGAAGAAACAGCTGAGAAAGAACAAAGAGGCAAAGCCCTTAGTTCCGTTAAACCGGAAACAGAACCAGAAAAACAACAAGAACAAGAAGCTTCAATTAAAGAAGAAGCAAAACCCATTGAGGAAGAAGAGTTAAAAGAAAAAGAAGAAGTTAAATTTAAAGAAGAGAAACAAAAGAAATTAACTGAAGAGAAGAAATCTAGTGAGGAAAAGAAACCCTTCTTACAGAAAGTTAAAGAGAAGATTATTAGGAAAAAGAAAAAAGTGGTGGTGGACGATTTTTCTCCACAAGTGCAAAGTTTCTTTGAAACTTTAAGGATCATGATTGAGAATAAAGATATTATCAGAAAGAATTCTGAAATAAATTATTTTGTAAAAGTTCCTTCCGCTGTTGGGCACATCATTTATTTCTGTAAAGCTAAATCTAAAAGCAAGTGTGATGAGAAAGATCTTTCTACCGCGTATATGGAAGCGCAAGTTAAGAAATTGCCTTTATTGTTTTTGTACACTAATGAGATTACAAAGAAGGCTGAAGAGATGTTAGAATCAGGTGTGTTTGAGAACGCGGTGATTAGGAAGCTTAATAATCGGACTGAATGAACTTTAGATTTATGAAATTGCCCATCTTTCTCCAAATGTTTCTCTGATTTCTTTTTTTAACTTCGGCCAACACCTCTTATTTTTCATAAATGTTTTAACAGTTTCTTCTTTTGGTGGGCCAAAAATTTTATCTAAAACATATAAATCTAGTAAGAAGTTATCACACTCAAAATCTTCTCTTTTCGTGAAATCATGATCTAAGTTAGGATTGGTCCCGTAACCTCCCTGATATAATTTTCCCTGATAATATCTTTTTACTACTCTTGATCTAATCTTCGTCCTATGAGGACTAGGGTCTACAATATCTTCTATTAGAAATCCATCTTCATAAATGGCGTACATTTCTTCCCACATTTTTTCTCTATAAGTAATTTGGATTACACTTTGTTTTGTCAATTGTCTATAAATGGTATTTATTAAATGATCATGATCTTTAGGGGAAATCTCGCGTTCTAATGAGTAAATGGGTTCTCTTTTAACTCTATTTTTGGTTAACCCATATTTTTTTGCTAGTTTATCTCCTAGTTCTAAAAATAATGGTTCTTTCTCTTTTCTAGCATGCCAATAAAGGGATTTATGGTTATCAAACTTTTCATTAAATATTTTTTCTGCTAGTTCAGATGCTCTACGGTTATCTACTTCAATTAATGGTTTATCTTCAAAAGCGGAGAGTAAATCTTTTGGTTTTTTCCCAACGATTTCGTACCACTGTGCTAATTCTGTTGTCCATGTAGATTGTCCTTCAAATGGATGTGAAAGTTTCCAATACATGTTTGCAGAAGGTTTATCTTCTGGAATAATTCCAAATAATTCTTTAAAAGCTCCTAATCTAAGAATATGAGATGGTTTACATATGCTAACTCTTCTCATACTATAAATTTCTTGTTTTAATTGTTCATTAACTTTTTCTTTATCTTCTTCAGAAAGTTTTGGTAAAAAACCAGTAAGATGATGGATTAAATTAATACTTAAAATATCAAATTTGTATCTGTTACGTCCCCATTGCTTGCTTGCAAATGGTTTTTGATCCCACTTTTTCCCTACATACGTTTCTTTGATACATTGTTCTCTAACTAATTCTTCTAATTTTGTTTCATTTAAAGTTTGAAGTTCTGAAATTGAAACCCCCAGGGATTTTATTATAACTTTTTCTGCACGTTTTAATTTAAGAAAATTACTGCTCCAATTAGTTCGTGGTTCAAGTAATTCTTGGTACATTTTCTCAAGTTCATTTTCTTTCATCTTCAAAATAATACTTAGTTTTACTTATTTATATAGCTATGTGGTGCAGTACAGCACCAAAAGTTTATATAGTTCTATTTAATCTTTTTATTTATGATTAATGATTTGCTTGATGAACTTGGTTTTTCAGATTATGAGAAGAAAATATATTTGGAATTAGTAAATTTAGGGTCTGCCTTAGCAGGAACAATAGCGGAGAAAGCTAAAGTAAACCGGAGAAATGTTTACGATGCTCTTAACAGATTGATTAAGAAAGGGTTTGTTAGTAGTGTGGTTAAAAATAAAAAGAAATATTACACTCCAATCAATCCTAAAAATATTCTTAGTTCTTATCAGGAGAAAGTTGATCTTTTTAAAAACGTACTTCCAGAAATTATGGGGAAGTACAATGCTAATCAGAATAAACAAGAAGTGCACGTGTTTGAATCTATTGGGGGGATGAAATCTGTTTTTAAGATTATGCTTGAAGAAAAAAAGAATGTTTTTGTAATTGGATCAACAGGGTTAGCATTGGAAAAAATGCCTATTTTTATGACTCAAATTTTCAAAAAGAAACTTCAAAATATCAAAATCAAACAATTACATAATTATGATGCTTTAAATATTAAAGAATATCAAGAACTTTTAGGTGCGGAGTCTAGAATTTTACCTAAAAACTTTAAGACTGCTACTCAAATTTTCTTATGTGGTGATAAATCGTTTATCATTATTTGGTCAATTGTTCCAATAGCGATTTTAATTGTTAATAAAGAAATCAGAGAAGGGTTCAAGAAATACTTTGATTTTCTTTGGAAGATTTCTGAATGAACCAAAAGTGATTATTAAATTCCTTTCCAAACTTCTAAAAAGAAATTCTTATAATTATCGGAAATCTGTTTAGATTTAATCTGTACGGCAGTAGGTCTTTCTCCAAAAGTCCAGTTGATGATTCGATCATTAATGATCATCAATCCCGGAGGTAGTTTCAAAGAAGTGAATTTACTTTTGATTTTCTTTAAGTCTCCAGAATTTTTCAGAAATTTGTTCTTAATAGATTTGTGGATGATGATTCTATTATCAGAACCAGCTTCAGAAACTTTTAGATGTAAATGACGTAAGAATCTTAATGCTGTTTGAGAATCATATTCTTCTTTCAAAGCAAAGATATAATAATGACTTTTCTTGTCCATCTCTTCAAAGATATTATCAAACATAACTTTAATTGCTTTGTAACCCTCATAAACTGTAGCAATTTGTGGTTCTTGCGCAAATTGTTGTTTTAGTTTAAGTTCGGGCATAATTTCTAGAAACTTATTTTCTTTTTCTTTGAGAATTTTGAGAATATGTTTTGGATCTTCAGCTTGGAAATGTTTAATTTTTGATCTCATGACATAAGTTACTAATCCCTTATCAATCAGTTTTTCTAAAGTTTGGTATACTTTAGAATGTTGCATTCTAGTTTTAGCAGCGATTGGTCCAACTTTAGAGGAACCCAATTCTAGTAAAGCGAGATAAACTTTAATCTCTCGTTCTGAATATCCTAGTTCTCGAAAAGTTTCTTTGATCATAAGTTTTATTTTCTTGTTTGTTTTAAATAACTTTTGGTTTTATATCTCCAAAGGGGGTAAGTAAGACTTATAGTGTTAATCTTGACTTTTATAGTAAATGTCAGATTATGATACAATAAACTCAGGATTAGAAAAAAGAGTAGTTTCTGAAACTAAGCGAATAAAGAGAATGCGAAAAAAACTTGAAGATCGTTATAAGCCCAATTGGGGATTCAATTTACAGGTCATAGGATTTCTGAAAGAATTATCTCAGCAACAAGGGATTAAGGAATATGCTAAATTTTTTAGTTATCTGGGTCTCTGTCAATCTGGGTTGTTAGTTTATGAAGGGCATAGTGAAAAAGAAGGTGGCAGATATGGATCAATAGTACATGTTTATGTGGGGTATGATCTTCAGAGTAAGAAAGAGACTTATCTTTCAGTATTAAAGCATGCTTATGCTGGGGATTATTTCCATACGCCCCCAGAAAAATATGGAAGGGTTTCATTTAGTGATAATGGTCGGGCATATGCTCCAGCGAAGGGAGGGTCTGGACCAAGATATGATTTTTACTTTTCTGATTATCTTGGGGGAAAAACTGAAAAGAAGTTTGAATTATTTAAAAAGAAAGTTTTAATAAATGTGAATGAGATAATTACTGAGCAGCTTACTGAATCTATTGTTAAGAAAATGATTCAGGCTAATTTAGGGATTTATGATTCTCATAGAACCATTAAATAATTTCTTAGGGGGTGCCAAATACATTTGTCACAACCAAAAGGCTTTTTAATGATTAATTAATATGACTTCTTATGGGATTACAATTCAAAGATTTAGTTGTACGTAAAGAAATAGCAATTAGAGATCTGAAAGGTAAAGTTGTGGCAATAGACTCAATGAACATGCTTTACCAATTCTTAACAACGATTAGAAGTGCAGATGGTTCAGCGTTAACAGATTCTCAAGGGAGAGTTACATCGCACTTGATTGGTTTATTTAACAGGACAACTTCTTTAATGGAAGAAGGGTTGAAATTAGTATTTGTTTTTGATGGCAAAGCGCCAGATTTAAAAGCAAAAACTTGGGAAAAAAGAACAGCAATTAAAAAAGAAGCTTCTTTGAAATTAAAAGAAGCTGAAGAAGCTGGCAACTTAGAAGATATGCGGAAATTTGCTTCTCGAACTGTTAGATTAGATAAAGAAATGATTGTTGATGCCAAGAGAATTATTACCTTGTTAGGTTTGCCGATTGTTCAAGCACCTTCAGAAGGAGAAGCACAAACAGCTTACATGGTTAAGAAAGGAGATGCTTACGCTTCTATTTCTCAAGATTATGATAATTTAATCTTTTCTTGTCCAAGATTAGTTAGAAATTTATCTATTGCTGGGAAGAGAAAGAAAGCAGGGAAGTTTGCTTATACTACTGTCAAACCAGAAGAGATCTTATTGAAAGATGTTTTAGATGAATTAAAAATTGATTTAGACCAACTGATTGTTTTAGCAATTCTTGTTGGGACTGATTATAATCCTGGTGGAGTGAAAGGGATAGGTCCAAAGACAGCGATGAAATTGGTTAAAGAACATGCTAACAATTTTGATTTATTGTTTAAAGAAGTTAAATGGGAAGAACATTATCCGGACTTAGAATGGAAAGAAGTTTATAATACGATCAAAGAGATGAAAGTGACTGATGATTATAAATTAGAATGGGAAAACTTTGATGATGAAAAATTAATTAAGTTATTAGTTGATGGACACGACTTTTCTTTAGAACGAGTCAGAAGTAAGTTGGATAAGATTAAAGAGAAGAAAGAAGAGTTATCGCAGAAGGGATTAGGCAGTTTCTTTTAGAATTATTGAGTGGGGTTATTATTTTGTTTTGTTGTTTTTATCTTTATTTTTTTTATCTTTGTTTTGTTTCTTATTAGCATATCCTTTACTTACTTTCTCACTCCAGAAACTGGGTAACTTATTGGAAATAAAACCTAAATAGTTGTTAGAATAAATATAAGTTTTACCAGGATTATCAATTTTTTCAAAATCATCTTCAACATCTGTATAAACATCCCTTATCTTTTTACGTTCAAAATCTTTTTGTAATAATGAGCTAGGTTTTAAAATCAAGTAATCTGCTTGTCTGATAACATTAATTTCTAAATTGGCAGAATTTTGGGTGATAAAGATAACACTTAGGTCTTTATGTCTGGCAATTAAAAGGATTTCTGAAAGAATCTTATTAGCACTACTCATTGTTTTTCGAGAGGAGAATTCTATACCTCCCTCATCAATTAAGATTACGGCGTCATTTTCTATTTCTTCAACATCCTTAACAACTTTAATCCAATTGGGTAAAGATTCTTCTTTAAAGCCAAGCGCATAAATATTTTTGTTTGTTTTAACTTTAAAGTTTTCTAAGAAACATATCCCAATCGCTGATTTGCCTGTTCCTCTGGCGCCAAGAATTAAGCCAACGGTACTTTTGTTTTTATACAATTTATTTTCAAAATCTGCTAAATTTCCTTTTTTATTTTTTAGTTCTTTCAATTTGTTATATTTTGCTTGAGTTTGAGGTTTATTTTTTTCAATTTTCTTTTTTTTACCAATTTCAACAGTTTTATTTACTTGAGATTTTACTCCCAACACTGATTTCTTTAAAACCCACCAAAGACCTTTGAACGGATAATAGAAAATAACTTTAGCTACATATTT
>Ga0222637_1000895_pt1 | contig 11407 bp, 10 predicted proteins | sample AntAcemetagen143_FD_181149 | JGI IMG/M metagenome (GOLD analysis project Ga0222637, IMG submission 181149) | Saline water microbial communities from Ace Lake, Antarctica - #143 | ecosystem: Environmental > Aquatic > Non-marine Saline and Alkaline > Saline | place: Antarctica: Ace Lake...
AAACAATTAAGAAAAACTTTTTCCATTGGTGATACGATGAAAAAAGGCTTAACATATTCTAACGTTTTACTTGTACCTAAAAAAACCCATTTAGCTTCCAGAAGCGAAGCGGAAGTAAAAACTAGATTCACTAAAAACATCGAATTAAACGTTCCTTTAGTAAGTTCTAATATGGTTACAGTTACCGAACATAAGATGGCCATTGCTATGGCCAGAGAAGGTGGTCTAGGAGTAATTCATCAATTCGGAACAATTGAAGAACAAGCAGAAGAAATTATAAAAGTTAAAAGAAGTACTAGTTACATTATTGAAGATCCCGTTTCTATTCAAAAAAATGCAACCATTGAAGATGCTGCCACAAAAATGGTAGATTTAGGAGTTACTAGTTTGGTTGTTAAAGAGGGAGAACAATTAGTAGGAATATTTACTAAAAGGGATTATTTGTTTGAAAACGATTTAAGTAAACCAATCAAAGAAGTGATGACCCCTAAAGAAAGACTCATCACAGCTGAATATGGGATTGATTTAGAAGAAGCAAAAAAAATTCTTCATCAACATCGGATCGAAAAATTACCTTTAATGTCAGATGGAAAAGTTAAAGGTTTAGTAACAACCAAAGATATTAGCAGATTAGAGAAATGGTCTCAAGCGTGTAGAGATAAACGTGGCAGATTAAGAGTTGCTGGCGCTATTGGCGTTAGAGATTCAATTGAAAGAGCAAGAGCACTTATTGCAGCAGGAGTTGACGTTTTAGTATTAGATGTAGCCCATGCCCATTCAGACTTTGTAATTGAGAAATTGAAAGAATTGAAAACTAGATTTCAAATTGACATTATGGTTGGTAATATTGGTACTGCGGAAGCTGCTAAAGATTTAATTGAAGCTGGCGCGGATGGTTTGAAAATAGGTATAGGTCCGTCAAAAGTTTGTAGTACCAGAATTGTTTCCGGAGCAGGCATCCCCCAATTAACTGCAATCATAGACGTTGTTGCTGTAGCTAAACAATATAATATTCCCGTTTGTGCTGATGGCGGCATGAAATATCCTGGTGATGTAGCTAAAGCAATTGCTGCTGGTGCATCAACAATTTACTCAGGCAGTTTCTTTGCTGGTACTGAAGAAACCCCTGGAATGATAATTCTAAAAGATGGTAAACGCTATAAGAAATATCATGGTAGTGCTTCTTATGAAAGTAATCATAATCGACAAGAATCTCAGCATAAGAAACAATTCAAAAAAAGGTTAGATGTTTTTGTAGAAGGTGTTTCTAATTTGGTTAACTATAAAGGCCCAGTAAGTGAAGTTATTAAAGGGCTAGTTAAAGGTTTGAAAAGCGGCATTAGTTATTGCGGCGCTCGAAATATAGCTGAGATGCAAACGAATGCTGAGTTTATCGAAATCACTTCTGAATCCTGGAGAGAGAGCACTACTCGCGGAAATAAAGTTAGCGAGTAAATAACTACTATTTAGTAAATATTTATAAAATAGGCTTGTTCTGAAGTTAATTATGACTGAATATGTATTTGTACCGCAAGGAAATGGACCCGCAACTGGTGAAGATAATTTTGTCAGAGCTTACGTCTCAGATCAAGGAACCGGAATCACTGAAAAAGATTTACCTAAAATATTTGAAGGAAGAGTAGAAAATGGAAAAAATGTTTCTTATGGAGGAGTTGGCTTAGGATTAGCAAATTTAGTTTGCAATATTGTTCATGGATTCGTTAAAGTTGAAAGTGAAGTTGGAGAAGGAAGTACTTTCAGCTTATATTTTCCGCAAAGAACAAAGAAAAGAATACCCAAAAAACAATTAAAACTACCTTTCTAAGAGAAACTTTTTAAATATCCTCAAGAGAGGAGATTAAAAAACCAAAAAGGTTTTTAAATAACCTCATTCTCTCAAACTTAAAATGGAATTACCTAAGCGATATGATCCAAAGGAAGCTGAACCTAGATTACAGAAGTTTTGGGAAGAGAATAAGACTTATGCTTTCAACGCAGAAGATACGAAAAGAAAAATTTTCTCTATCGATACTCCCCCACCAACAGTTTCCGGAAAAATGCATATGGGTCACGCTTTCAGTAATTCTCAACAAGATTTTATTGCTAGATATAAAAGAATGCAAAACTTCAATGTTCTACAACCTTTAGGAACTGATGATAATGGCCTGGCAACCATGCTTCTGATTCAAAAACTAAAGAAAGTTCGTGCAAGTACTATGGACAGAAAAGAATTTAGAAAATTAGTTTTAGAAGTTTTAGAAAATGAACTTAAACCAAGTTATATTGGTGATTGGAAAGGGTTAGGAATCAGTTGCGATTATAATGTTAATTATTCTACTATTGATCCACATTCTCAGAAGATTTCCCAGAAATCTTTCCTTGATTTGTATAAAGCTGGTAGAGAATTTAGAACAAAAGCTCCCGCCATGCATTGTCCAAAATGTCAAACCGCAATTTCTCAAGTAGAATGTGAAGATTTAGAAATCAATTCCCATTTTAATGACATTACTTTCCAATCAGAAGGAAATAATTTAACAGTTGCCACTACCAGACCAGAATTATTACCTGCTTGTGTGGCAGTTTTCTATCATCCTGAAGATAAAAGATATCAACATCTTAAAGGCAAGAAAGCTAAAGTTCCTTTGTTCGATTTAGAAGTTCCTATTCTTGAAGATGAACGCGCAGATCCAGAGAAAGGTACAGGTTTAGTTATGTGTTGTACTTTCGGAGATCAAACAGATATGGAATGGCAGAAAGCGCATCAACTCCCAATCAGAGAAGCAATTAGTAAAGATGGTAAGATGACAGAACTTGCCGAAAAATATCAAGGAATGAAAATTGCTGAAGCAAGAAAAGAAATTATTGAAGATCTAAAAGAAAAAAACCTCTTAACTAATCAAAAACCAATCACTCACACTGTAAATGTTCATGAAAGATGTGGCACGCCAATTGAATTTATTAATTCTAAACAATGGTTCATTAAATATCTTGATTTGAAAGATGAAATGTTAGAATGGGGAGAAGAATTTGAATGGCACCCTAAACATATGAAAAACCGTTATGACAATTGGGTTAAAGGTCTTGCCTGGAACTGGTGTATTTCTAGACAAATACCTTACGGAATTCCATTCCCAGTTTGGTATTGTCAAGATTGCGATGAAGTTATTTTAGCCAGAGAAGAAGATTTACCAGTTGATCCTTTAGAAGATAAAGCTCCAGTAGAAGCATGTCCAAAATGTCAATCCAAAAATATTATTCCAGAATCAGATATTATTAATACCTGGGCAACCTCTTCATTAACGCCAACTATTGTTAAAGAATTATTCAAAGGCAAACCAGTTTATGAACAATTAATTAATCATCCTGAAGATATGCGGCCACAAGGGCATGACATTATTTCTTTCTGGCTCTTTAATACAGTTGTAAAAAGTAAATTACATTTCAATATGAAACCCTGGAAAGTAGCTTTCATTTCCGGTTGGATGCTTGATCCTAAAGGGAAGAAAATGTCAAAGTCTAAAGGTAATGTTGTTGAACCTAGAGCAATGATTGAGAAATATTCTGCTGACGCTTTAAGATTCATGTCTGCTGGTTGTAAATTGGGAGAAGATTTCCCATTTCAAGAAAAAGATCTTTTAACTGGTCAAAAATTTGTCAATAAATTATGGAACGCTTCTAAGTTTACTTTAATGCATCTAGAAGATTATAAATATGGAGAAGTTACGGAAGTATTTGATAAATGGTTATTAAGTAAACTGCATAAAGTTATCAAAGATTCTACGGAAAGTTTTGAAAAATATGAATATAGTAAAACTAAATCTGAAGTAGAGAAATTTTTCTGGCATACGTTCTGTGATCAATATTTAGAGATTGTTAAAGATCGATTGTATAATCCTGATACAAGAGGAGTAGAAGCTAGAAAAAGTGGCCAAGAATCTTTGTTTCAAACAATTCTGGCTGTAATTAAAATGATGGCTCCCGTTATGCCTCATATTACTGAAGAAATATATCAACTTTATTTTGCTGCAGAAGAAAAATGTAAAAGCGTTCACCTTTCTAGCTGGCCAGAATTTAAAAATGAACTAGTGGATGAAGAAACTGAACTTACCGGCGATTTAGGAGTAGATATCATTAATACTGTTCGTAAATATAAGTCTGAAAAACAAATGTCATTGAAAGAAGAATTGAATGAACTGATTTTAGTTAGTGAAGAAGATAACTTTAAAGAGATGATTATGTCTATTGAAAATGATTTGAAAGCAGTTCTAAAAATTAAAGAAATTAAGTTTTCTGGCAAAACTTATTTAGAAACAGAAAAGTTTAAAGTATCTGTAGGTATTTCTTAATCAGTAACAATTAAACTATAAAAAAGGTGATTATAATGTTTGATAAATTTAAAGTTAAAAGAGCTGGTAGAAAGATTGAAAGAACTGCAATTTCTTTAGCAGAATTTAATGCTTCTGCGATTAAAGCTAAAATGGACTTTTTAGCAAGAAAAACCGATAAAAAAATTAGTGATGAATTTATTCTCAGAATAGTTGAACACCAATTAGAAGATTTTAATAAATTAGCTCAGGGTGGAAAAACTATTAGAAGAAAAATTGAAAAACTAAAAAATATCCCCACCAATAAATTTCTTAGAGAAATTAAAAATCTTCGAGATGGATTAAAGGTATTAATGCGAGAATATCAACAAATTTTAGAAAAAGAGCATCATAACTTAGTCCATAATGATTATGCTCAATTTTCTGCTAATTTTAAAGAAGAAAAAAATATCTCTATAAAAGCTGAATCGACATTAGGGTTATTAAAAATTAAAGTTGCAAAACTAGAAGCGCTTAAGAAAAATAATAAGTTAACTATAGGCCATGGTAAAGGAGCAATTTATGGTGCTGAATCTTTAGTTTTAGCGGCAGGAATGAGTGGCCAAGCTGGTTATATCGAAGAAGATGCTTTGAAGAGTATAGTTCAAATTGGCGTAGTCTTAGTAGTGATTATAATATTATGGAAAGCGTTATGGGGATTATTTATATTCATAGCAGTAATCGCGGCTATTGGAGCGGGAATTGGCTTTATGAATAAGAAATAGCAAATTTCTAAAAAATATGTTTAAATAAGCTTAAAATTCCGAAAGCTAACAAAGGCAAAGCCTTTGGAAGCTCTCACTAAAAACTTTGTTTTTAGCGAAACCTTTTTAACTAACAATAGAATAATAAGCTTAGAGGGCGTGATTAATTACGTTCAAAATTTATAAAAATCAAACAGTGAGGTGTTTAAAAAATGGAAGCATATTGTGTTAAATGTAAAGCAAAACAAGAAATGAAAGAAGGTAAAGAAGTTGCTATGAAAGGCAAAGGTGGTACTCAGAGAAGAGCTATGAAAGGAACTTGCCCTAAATGTGGAACAACTATGTTCAGAATTTTACCTAAGAAAGTAGATTAATTTCTTTCTTTTTTTTTTATTTTTTTATAATTGATTTTGTGTTGAGTTACAAAATATTTATATAATCATTCTTATTTATAATTTCTATGGCAACAATATACGAAACTAATAATTTTACTGTGGATGCAGTTGATGAACCACATATTGATAGAAATGATGGTGGCCACATTAAAATCACTCCAAAAACAAGATATTCTACAAGACAAGAACTAACAGCAAAAGAATCAATTGAATTAATGAGATTAACAATTGTTGTTGGTGAAGCTATGACAAAAGTTATGAATGAACACGGGGTTGATATTGGTAGGATTAATTACCAAGACAATGGAAATTGGAGTGTTTTCAAACCAGAAGGCCCATATTTACATATTCATCTATATGGAAGAGCAAAAAGTGCTAAAGTTCAAAGATACGGGCAAGCTTGTTTCTTTCCACATAGAGAAGAAAAACCAGAATACTATGAAAATTTCAAACCACTAACTGAAGAAGATATTGTAGGAATAAAAGAAGAAATAGAAAAATTATTCAAAGAAAAAAAGTATTCTAATTCAGAATGGAACCTCTAAAGAGATAACTATTCCTTCTTCAATTCATACCCATCACTCGTATCGCCAACAACATAACCAAACTTAGCGATCTTTTCTCTTAAATCGTCAGCTTTCTTCCAATCTTTATCCAATCGAGCAGATAACCTTTCTTCAGCTAACTTCACAACTGCTTTAGGGATCTTATCAACTTTCAAATCTTTTAATCCTAATCCGAAAACTTGATCAAACTCAAGCACAGTAAAGTATTTTTCTCCAGCAGATAACTTCTCATCTTTAAGTACTTCCCACATTGTTGCCAAAGCTTGAGGAGTATTCAAATCATCATTAACTTCTTTAGTAAACCGAACTAAATATTTCTTGTTAACTTTTACTTTCCGTTCAGTCTTAATTTCTAAAACCTTATCAGTTAATTTCTTAAAACCATTTCTTGCTCCATCTAACGCTTCAAAACTAAACATTAATGGTTTTCTGTAATGTGTCCCTAAACAGAAATAGCGAAAATCAAGAGGATTATATCCTTTCTCTTCCAACTTAGCTAAAGTCAGAAAGTTATCTCCAGACTTAGCCATCTTTTCTCCTTTTCCTAAAACAAGAAACTCGTTATGCAGCCAATACTTAACCCAAGGCTTCTTACCAGTAAATGCTTCCGATTGTGCAATCTCATTAGTATGATGAACAGGAATATGGTCAATCCCACCACAATGAATGTCAAACTGATTCCCCAAATATTTCAATGACATCGCCGAACATTCTAAATGCCAACCTGGATATCCTTCTCCAAACGGAGATTTCCATTTCATTCCCTGATCCTGAAATTTAGATTTAGTAAACCAAAGAACAAAATCATACGAACATTTCTTGTTCAAATCTTTTTCAACCCGAGCCTTACATTCAGCATCTAAATCAAGCCGAGCTAACTTTCCGTAATCTTTCAACTTAGAAGCATCAAAGTAAACATTTCCACCAGCAGTATAAGTAAAACCTTTCTTTTCTAATACTTTAACAAAAGCAATTTGTTCTTTAATATGATCAGTAGCTTTAGGTAAATATTTTGGAAAAAGAAAATTAAGTTTTTTCATATCATTCTTAAACGCCTCAGTATAAAAAGCAGCTACTTCCCAAACAGTTTTCTTTTCCCGTTTAGCGCCTTTCAACATTTTATCTTCGCCTTCATCAGCATCAGAAGTTAAATGACCAACATCAGTAATGTTCATCACATGTTTAACTTTAAAATTATTAAATAAGAGAACTCTTTTTACAAAATCGTAAAAAAGAAAACCACGCAAATTTCCGATGTGTGCAAAATTGTAAACTGTCGGCCCACAAGTGTACAAACCAACTTCTGTTTTCTTAATAGGTTTGAACAATTCTTTTTTTCTGCTTAAAGTGTTGTAAAGTTTAAGAGCCATTTCTATTCTCCTTTAAATAAATCAGTACTTAAATACTTTTCTCCTCTGTCTGGAAAAATCACTACAATTACTCCCTTATCAATTTTCTTAGCAACTTCTAACGCAGCATACATCGCTGCCCCACTACTCATCCCCACAAAAATTCCTTCTTTCTTAACAATTTCTCTGGTCATTTCAAAAGCTTTTTCAGTTTCAACCATTATTGTTTGATCAATTTTTAGAGGATTATAAATTGCTGGAACTATTGCTTCCTCCATGTTCTTTAAACCTTGAATATAATGGCCTTTTACCGGATGAGCGCTAACAATTTTCACATTTGGATTATTTTCTTTTAATCCTGTTCCTACACCCATTATTGTTCCTGAAGTACCTAATGAAGAAATAAAATAATCTACTTTTCCATTTGTTTGTTTCCAAATTTCTTCAGCAGTGGTTTTATGATGAGCAATTATATTATACTTATTTGAGAATTGGTCCGGCATAAAATAATGGTCTGGAAATTTCTTTACTAATTCTCTTGCTTTCTGAATTGCACCATCAGTTCCAAGTTTAGGGTCAGTTAAAGTTATTTTGGCACCAAAAGCTTGAATCATTTTACGCCTTTCAATTGATACTGCTTCACTCATCACAATTTCAACATTATAACCTTTCACTATTCCAATCATCGCTAAACCAATTCCAGTATTACCTGAAGTTGGTTCAATGATTGTTTTTCCTTTTACCAAGCTACCTTCTACTTCTGCTTGTTCAATCATCTTTAAAGCAATCCGATCTTTTACACTACCCGTGGGATTAAAACCTTCTAATTTTGCATAAATTTTAACATTTTTGTTAGGATTAAGTTTGTTAATTTTAACTAATGGAGTATTTCCGATTGTTTGTAGTATACTGAGAAAAGAGCCAGTTGCTCTTTTCTGGTATCCTAAAAATTTGTCATTAATTTTTATGATATTTTCATACATTTTATTTCACCTGTAATTTTATATTTGAAAACCCAGAAGAATCGAACGGGCAGCGAAAAAAAACAATTTTAATGAATAAAGTATTAACTAAAAGAATTAACAACAACAACGAGATTTAATTTTAATTGCCATAATTTAATGATAAGAACAAGAATTATTTAAACATTTCTATTAAAAAAACAAAAAAACAGTTCAAATAAGAACATTGTCCAGAACAAATAAAAATATAAGTATACTAATTATCCTTAAGAAAAGGTGATAAATATGTCTGCAGAATATGCTCATTTTGTTTTAGGTGCCATGCAATTTGGTTTAATAGAAAAAGAAGATTCTGGATTGATAAAACCAGGAAAAGAAAATACCCCATTAAGTTCATTCTATCAAGATAATAAATCTAGTATTGATCAAGTTGCAGAACAAGCAAAAGAAGAATTACACTTAAGAAGTTCAGATAATGGAAATTATCATTTTGTAGAACAGTTTGTTGCTAATCTCCCGCAAAATCTTAAAGCAGCATTAATTCGTGGTTATGCGCATTTACCAGTTCATTTAGATGGTCTAAGCGGAGCATTAGCGTTCTATACAGATGTATATCAACAACATAAAAAAGCAATGGAAGAAATAATGGGTATGACCTGGGAAGAATTATTTCCTGAAAAAAAAGAACATTGAAAATATAAAGATTAAAAGAAAAGAAAATTAAAAATAATAAGAAATTATTCTAACTTCACAGCGGTTCCGTAAGCTAATACTTCTGCAGCTTGTGGCATAACACTAGAAGTTGTAAATCTAACCATTAAAATTGCATCTGCACCTAACTTCTCTGCTTCTGCAGTCATTCTGGAGATGGCTTCTTCTCTGGCCCTAGAAATCATTTCTGTGTAAGATTTAATTTCTCCACCAATAATCGTTTTTAAACCCGCCATAATATCTCGGCCAACATGTCTTGATTGGATGGTGTTGCCTCGTACTACTCCTAAAATCTCTTTAACTTTCCTTTCTGGTATATTTTCAGTTGTCGCAATAATCATTTTAAATCCCCCATTATAACTCAAGAACGTCTGCTTTATTTAAACTTTCTTCCATTATTTTTTTCATTTCCAATTTATCTAATTCCCTCTTAATCTTATCCGGATTAGTTTTCGTAGCCGGATTTTTCGGACCTAATAAACAACATATCTCTGGCCCGGAAGAAATATCGTAAGTACCAATCTTCTTAGCCAAGTCAATTATTTCCTGTTTATCAAAAGTCAATACTGGCCGAAAGATTTCTAATGATAAATTTTTGGTAATCACTTTCAGATTACTAAGTGTCTGACTTGAAACTTGGGCTAAATTCTCACCCGTAATCAAATATTTCGCTTTCTCTTTCTCGGCAATCAATTCTGCAGTCTTAAACATTAAAATCTTACTAAGAATAAAATAATCACGATGATCACACTTAATAGTTAAATCTTTCAAAACTTCCGCAAAAGGAATTAAATAAACTTTTTTCAACTTAAGAATTTTAGCTAATTCCTTAACTTTATCTAACTCTTCTTCTCCAGTTAATGGCATCTGATGAAAATGGACTGCAATAATCTCTAACCGCTTCTGCATGAGATGAATTGCTACCGGACTATCAATTCCTCCCGATAATAAAGCTATACCTCTTTCCATATAATCTTTACAAAGATTATCATTCAAAGACAGCGGGATGCGTTCGTTTAAACTCACTTACCCACTAAAAATCATTAATGACAAACTTTGTCCTCCTTAGAGATAAGATTATCCATTATTTTATAAGATTTATTGTTTCTGAGAAGCAAACCGCCACATTAGAAACATATAATTAGAAACATTTATTAACTTTTTTTATCTTTTATCATAAATGAAAAAGATATTGTCAATTACCCTCTTAATTATCATTTTCCTAGCAACTTCAGTAATCGCTGAAGATAACCTTTACTTGTCCGATTCTTTAGAATTATATCTAAACATTGATGGAGAATTTAATTTGAAAAAAGAAGGTAACTCTGCTTCTTTAAAAGATGTAAGTGCTAAACTTTTACTTTATCCAAAAGAAAGTTACCGGCAAAAATTATTAGATATAAAGACAGTAGGACAAACAGAAGAAGATCAAATAGTTTTTACATGGGATGATCAGAAAATTGAAGAAAAAGAGTTTGGTTATTCAGCAACAATAAAAACAAACAATGAACGAGTTGAAGTAAAAAATAAAATTCATTTTCCTCTCAAAGGGATCGACCAATATAAAGAATATCTCCTTCCCACAATAACAATTGATTCAGATAATCAAAAAATCATTCAAAAAGCAACAGAACTTGTTGAAGGCGAAGACGATGCGTTCAAAGCAGTCTTTAAATTAGCTAACTGGGTAGAAGAAAATGTTATTTATGATTTAACTACATTAAACGCTGAAACATCACAGAAAGCTAGCTGGGTATTAGACAATAAAAATGGAGTTTGTGATGAAATGACTTCTTTATTTATTGCGATGAGTAGAGCAGTAGGTATTCCTGCCAGATTCGTTTCTGGAATTTCTTATACCACCTCTGAACTATTCGAAGAAAATTGGCAACCGCACGGTTGGGCAGAAGTATATTTCCCAGAAATTGGTTGGGTAGATTTTGATATTACTTTTGGTGAGTATGGTTATATTGACGTAACCCATATTAAATTAAGAGATGGTTTTGATCCTGCTGAAGCAGCAACAAAATATGAATGGTTAGCTAATGATGTAAGTTTAGAAGCAAAAGAACTTGGTTTTGCTGTCAATCTTAAGAAGCAAGGTAATCATGAAAAAGAAATGATTCTTTTAGAACAAGAAATACTTGCCAAAGAAGTAGATTTTGGAAGTTATAATTTAATTAAAGGCATTATGAAAAATTCTGCTAATTATTATGCCGCAACAACTTTACAATTGGCTGTTCCAAAAGAATTGGAAGTTTTAGGAAGAAATAAAAGAACAATCCTCTTAAGTCCGAACGAAGTCAGAGAAACTTTCTGGATCATTAAAGTTACCGATGATTTAAACCAAAATTCT
>Ga0222637_1000897_pt1 | contig 11382 bp, 14 predicted proteins | sample AntAcemetagen143_FD_181149 | JGI IMG/M metagenome (GOLD analysis project Ga0222637, IMG submission 181149) | Saline water microbial communities from Ace Lake, Antarctica - #143 | ecosystem: Environmental > Aquatic > Non-marine Saline and Alkaline > Saline | place: Antarctica: Ace Lake...
TGTTTTTTACAAATGATTCTAAAATCTTCAGTTCTCATAGTTGTTGTTTTTAATTATTACAAAGATACGAAATCTTTATTACTTATACAAACAAATAATGGTTTTGTTTTAAAAAAATAAAAATATTTATAAGAATTAAAATAGATGAATAATAATGAATTATATAAATTAGTAATAAAAGCAATGGAGTATCAATACATTAAACAAAATAATTATAAAGTGTTATGGAAGAAAAATTATAGTAATGAAATTCTTTTTAGAAAAACAAAAATAACAGAAGAACAAATAACAAAAATAAACAACAAAAAATATGAATGGTATTTTAAATCAGAAGAAGCATTAAAATTAAATATTGTTGATGAGATACTATAAAAAATAAATAAACAATTATGGCATTTGGGAGTGGAATAATTAAGAACAAAAATACAAAAGGTGATTACGCAGAAAGTTTAATACACAATCATTTTTTAAAAAAAGGATATGAAATTTTTTCTCCATCAGGAGGTAAGGCCCATTTATTTGATGGGTTGGTTATGAGAAAAAAAGATTCATATATCAAAACATTTTTATTTGATGCAAAGAGTAAAGCAGCAAGAAATGTATATAAGGACACAGGAATAGATTTAAAACATTATTTTCATTATAAAGAGATGAGTGAATATTTTGGTAAGAATTTTCTAATATTTTTCATTGATGAGGAATTAGGAAAGATTTATTATCAGAACTTAAATAATTACTTTGGAGATTTTGAAAAGTTCAAACTATATTTTGATGAAGAAGGGTTAGAATACCCAAGGATCGAAAATGGGAAGAATGGAGAGAGGTATATATACTTTAGTATAGAAACTATGGTTTTGCTCCGGGATCTCTCAGATGAAGAGATAGGCATCTTAAAAGAGATGAGTAAAAATACAAACAAGAATTATATATTTAATCCAGTATGGGATGTTGAAAAAATATTTACAAATAATGGATAATTTTAATTTAGTTGAAGCACATATAGGGATATTCATAATGATTAAACATTTAACATTAGATTTTATAAAAACAAAAGATAATGATATTAGATGTGAGATTATGAACATTATTAATGAGAATAATTACAGATGGGAATTTAACAAAACATTAAACAATGTATTAATTAAAAACCCACAAGAATTTTTAGATTTGATTTATTTTTATGGATATTTAAAAGGGTGGAATGTAAAAGATGAAAGAAAAATAACTGAAGAAGAAATAATTCAAGTAGAATTAAGTATGAAAGAGTTGTTTGATGATGATGGGAATTTAATAGATTATTCTCATATTGATAGATTTTTAGAATATAAAAAATTATTAATATAAGTATTATGGGAAATTTAAAAAAAGGAGACCTGGAGCAAATATATACTCCAGATAAGATTACAGATTTTCTAATTGAGAAAATTTTAAAACCTCATTATAGAGGAGAGATAGTAGAAATATTAGAACCTTGTGCTGGTGCAGGCCATATGGTGTCTCGAATTAAGTATTGGTACCCAACTATTCCAATTATTCAATTTGATATAGATCCAAAACACGGCGATATTCAAAAATTAGATTTTATGAATAGGAAAGATAATAAATTGGAATATAAAAAAGGAAGAATAACAATCATGAATCCACCTTTCACAAAAGGATTAAAATTTATTTATAGATGTTTAGAATTAAGTGATTATGTAGTTACTATAACAAGTTCAAATTCTTTTATGAATATAGATTATGATAATTATTATGTTGATGAATTATATTTTATAAAAAAAGCAAGATTTAGTGATGGGAATGATTATGCCATTAATTTAATAGCAATTAGAAAGAAAGATTTTTGGGATGAATAAAATAAAAACAATTTCTAATAAACGTAAAGTTGGTGGAGATTATTTTAATTTAAAATTTTCAAGAAATTCAAAATTATATTTAGATTTTTATTTAAAACAATTTAAAATTGAAGATTATTGGATAATAAAATCTACTGGAAATTTTAGAATAGTTTCAATAGAAGATTTTTTAGAATTTAGATATTCTTATTATTTATTATTTAAGAAATCAATTTATAAAAAAGAATGGATAGAATCTTGGTTATTTTTTATTTATAATAAATTAAAAATAACACTTAATTTTTTACATAAACCATTTCCACCAGAATATATTAAAAAATTAATTAAGATTAGAGATGGAATTTAATAAAATAAAAACAATTTCTAATAATAGAAAAGTTGGTGGAGATTGTTTTAGATTAGATTATTTAAAAAATTCAAAATTATATTTAGATTATTATTTAAACCAATTTAAAATTGAAGATTATTGGATAATAAAATCTACAAATAAATTAAGAATAGTTTCAATAGAAAATTTTTTAGAATTTAAATATAGTGGTTATATATTATTTAAGAAATCAATTTATAAAAAAGAATGGATAGAATCTTGGATAGATTTTATTTCTATAAATAATATTGAAATTAAATTTTTACATAAACAATTTCCACCAGAATATATTAAAAAATTAATGAAGATTAGAGATGGAATTTAATAAAATATATAAATTATATTATAAATCGTTAATAGGTTTCGCAATAAATAGGGGGGTTAATTTTTATGATGCTGAAGATTTGGTACAGGAAACATTTATAAGATTTTTAGTATATGGTAATTATGATAAAAATCTTGGATTAGAAATAAATTATTTACAAAAAATATTAATTAATTTAATGATTTTAAATTATCATAATAAAAGAAAAATGTATTATATTGATTATGATATTGATATAAGTGGTGATGAAAATATTTTAACATATGATTTTGAAAAGGAAGAAAGAATGGATTTAATTAAAGATATAGTTTATAATTTACCACCTAATTTTAGATATATTATGATTAGTTATTTTTATTTTGGAATACAACAGAAAGATATAGCTGAAGAAATTAATATGAATATAAACACTTTAAAATCACGAATTTATTTTGGGAAGAGATATATTAGAAATAAAATCAACAAAAAAAACAATAAAATTATTTTTAATGATGAAAAATATTTAAATTATTTAAAAAAACAAAGAGCAACATCTATAATATGGAGAAAAAACAATCCAGAAAGGGTAAAGAAATATCAAGAAGAATATAAATTAAAATATTCTCTTAAAAACAAGAAGGACAAAAATTATAATATATAAATGAAAGAGGAAGAAAAAGAAGAACAAACTATATTAAAATTAAAAGATTTTATTATTAATAATTATAATAAGTTACAATTTTTGAGTAAATTAATAACTAGTAATAATATAATGAAAGATGATTTATTACAAGATTGTGTATTAAGTATTTGGGATATGCATAAATGCCCAGAAAATATATTTATCAACAAAAAAGAAATGAATTATTTATATGGAATATTAATAAGAACATATTATTCTGATAAATTTCAAAACAAATATAAACTTAATGATTGGATAAATGGTGATAAAATTGATAAAGATGAAGAAGAAAAACAAACAGATGTATATGAAAATATTTATCATTTATTAATAGAGATGCAATTAAAAGGGGAGATAGAATTATATGATTTTAAAATATTTTTACTTTATTATTATCCAGAGTATTCTATTTATCATATTAGATTAAATGAGGAAAAATATTTAAAATTAAACAAAAAACAAACATACAGAAATATAGAAGAAATAACAGATATTAATTTTCAAAGCATAAGATGGACAATTTTAAAAGTTATGAAGAAATTAAAACAAAAAATAATCAAATAAAAATGGCAAAACAACCTATTAAAAAAACAACAAAGAAACATATAACAAAGAAAGAAAAAATAAACAAGTTGGTAAATTTAGAAGAAATTGAAGAAGTTAAACCAATTGATCCATTTGAAGGAATGACCAATAAACACAAATTAATGGTTAAATATTTTAAAGGCAGAACTATTGATAATATATCAATGACCGTAGAACAACAAAGAATGTTATGGGAATGTTATTACAGCGAATTTGGAGAAACTTATGATAGGAATTGTAGAGGATCCGCAATACACTCTTACAAAAAATTATTAATTTTGATGCAGAATACTTACGGAGATCTTTTAAAAAGATAAAAAACAAACACAAATTATTATGGCAACACCAAAGAAAAAAATTAAGAAAAAAACAAAACAATATAAAAAATTAACTATTCCAGAAGTTAGGAAGGTGTTAAAGAAAGGGTTAAGTATAAATGAGATGGCACGCCAAACAAATGTTAGTTGGCACACAATGAGATCTTTTATTAATAAATATCCAAAATTAAAAGAGATTCATGATAAAAACAGAGAATTAATTATTCCTATTGCAAAAGATTATATTAAAGATGCAATATTGGATGGTGATTTAGGAATATGTAAATGGTATTTACAAGTAATGGATCCAGAATATCAAGATAAATTAAAATTAGATGGTGATGTTGATATTAATATTATTATAAAAGGGATGGCACAAGATAAATTAGATAAATTAGAAGATTTAGATTTAACGGGATAGAATAATTAATTATTTTAATGTGAGAATATGAGTAAACATTAAAAAACAGAAATTTTAAGTAGTATATGAAAACAACAAACATATTTGAACGTAATTTAGATGCGTTGATAGATCCAAACATCAGATTAATTATCAATTATGGTGGATCATCAAGCAGTAAAACTATATCTATTATGCAATTACTACTTTTATATGCATTAAAAAACAAAAACAAAAGAATAACAATATTAGGTGAAACATTACCAAAGGTTAGAAGAACTGTTTTAAAAGATTTTCAAAAGATTGTATTACCTCAAGATGATTTAAATCATCTAACATTAAAATATTTCAATAAAACAGAATTAATCTACTCATTACCTAATGGATCAGAGTTAATGTTTTTAAGTGCTGATGCAGAGAATAAAATACATGGTATGAGAACAGATATATTATATGTTGATGAGGTTAATCACGTAAAACAAGCAATTTTTGATCAATTAAATATAAGAACAAAACATAAAGTGTTTGTAAGTTTTAATCCAAGCAGTAAATTCTATATTTTTGATGAATTTGATAGAAAAGATGTTTGTATTATTCATTCAACATATATGGACAATCCATTTGTGGATAAAAAAATAATAAAAGAATTAAAAATAAAAAGTAGTAAGAACAAAAATTTTAAAAGGGTATATCTTGAAGGAATACCTGGAGTTTTAGAAGGTTTAATCTTTGAAGAGGATATAAATTATGAGATAGTTGATAAAAAACCAGAATTAAAGATTAAACAAGTAGTATATGGTTTAGATTTTGGTTTCAATGATCCAAGTGTGTTAGTTAAAATTAGTGTATTTGAAGATAAAAATATTTATATTGAAGAAATGTTATATAAACGAGGATTAACTCCAGATACAATGGTATATGAATTGAATAAATTAAATTTAGGCCATACGAGAATAATGGCTGATTCAGCAAGACCAGAATTAATAGAACATTTATATAGAAAGAAATTAAATGTGTTCTCAGTAAAAAAAACCAAGATTATAGATGGGATAAACAAAATGTTAGATTATCACATGTATATTGATAAGAATAGTAAAAATTTAATTGAAGAATTAAGGAATTATAGTTGGGCAAAAGATAAATATGATAATATGTTAGAACAACCTATTGATGATTATAATCATATTATTGATGCTATAAGATATGCACAAACAAGAATTAATCAAGGTTCAAAAATGATAATATTATAAATAATAATGGGAAAATAATGGGAAAATTTGCAATAAACATAAATATTAGTGGTGAATCATATTTAACAGATTTAAAAGATATGAATAAGTTTGATTTTGAAGAATATAATTATTTATTAGATGTTTTAAATAATAAAGAGTTAAATATATTAGAACAATACAAACAATTATTATTTTTATTCACAGATTTAGATGAATTAGTTATAAATAATGTTAAAAATATTGGAGAAATCAATTTTCCACAGATATTACAACAAGAAATAATGAATCCAATTATAAATTTAAAATGGAAAGCATATTTATTAAATAATGGATTAAAAAAACAAAATTTAGATAAAATCTCTATTGGTAAATTTTCAGATTTTGAATATTTTTTAACTAATCAAGATTATGATAAAAAAATACAAATGAGTTGTGCTTTAATGTTTTGTGGAAATGATTATAATATGATAAAATTAGAAAAAATTGTTAATGATATAGAAAAAACATTAAGTATTGGGAATTCATTAATATATTATGAAGAATTTTTAAATTTTAGAAAATTAATTTATAAAAATTATAATGATTTATTTAAAATAGAAAGTGAAGATAATAAAGATGATAATATTGATAAAGATGATGTTGAAATTCCAATTGAAAATGCTGTAGAATATGAAAGAAAATTAGAAGAAGAGGAAAAGAAAAATGAAACAGAAAAAAAGAAAGTTTCTGGTGATGATTTAGGATTAATATCTTTAGTGTATATGTTAGCTAACGATAATTATTTAAATATTGAAAAGATTTTAGAAAAACCTTTATTTTCTATTTTAAATTACTGTAGATGGAGAAAACAACAGAATGAAATACATGAAAAACAAAACAGGATAAAATCATAATATATAATAAAAAGAATTAATTTAATATGGTAACTTATAAAGATATAATAAATGAATTTAAAACATTCACACAAAATCACACACAAATAAATGATTATGATTTTGGTGATATAAGTAATATACAAAGTAATGAGTTTAATTTCCCATTAGTTTTTTTAAATCCAATTGGAGGAGTTAAAGTAAAAAATATAACAACATTAAATTTTGATATGTATGTTCTTGATGTTGTGGAACAAGATAGAACAAACACAGAAGATGTTTTAACAAATACTTTAATTATAGGTAATGATATTGTTAGCCAATTTTGGTTAGATAGAGATGAAAGTTTAAATTTTGAAATAGATGAAGAAAATATTACTTTTAATGTTTTTGAAGGAAGATTTGATCAATTATTAGGAGGTTATGTTTTTAATATTGAAATAAATATGATGTTACCATTAAGTAATTGTAGTATTCCATTGTATGATTACACAAGTGGTTTAACTTCTAGAAGTTGTGCTTTAATAACTCCAACACCATATGTAAATATTATAAATCATGCAATAACAGGATTAACATTTTCATCAGGAGTTTTAAAAAGTTATTATTATTTAGGTCAAGATGAGTTGAATATGAATGGTTGGTGGTTAGTAAGTTCAGATTTAGATCCATATTATACATCAGCACAAACAGATGCTAATTTTTTATCAGCAAATACTAGTTATTACACAGAAGTAGAAGTAGATAATTTATTAACTGGAAAAACTGATTTAGATACTTTTACTTCTCATACAGCAACAACAAACGCACATAATGTTTCTTTTGATAATTTAATTGCAACAGCACATACACATTTAAAATCTGATATAAGTAATTTTACTGAAAGTGATTATGTCCATACAACTGGAGTTGAAAGTATTGCTGGTGATAAAACATTTCAAGATGATATAATAATTCAAGGAGATGTTTGGATTTCAGGATCAGCAACAACAGTATATAGTGATGATTTGAATGTAAAAGATAATATAATTTTATTAAATTCAGGGGAAACCGCTGCTGGAGTAACTCACGGTAGTGCTGGTATTCAAATAGATAGAGGCACAGAAATAGATCAATTATTAATATGGAATGAAAACACATTAGTTTGGGAAGTAGGAGAATCTGGATCAACAGTTGAATTATTAACAAGTGAAGTTGATACATTAGCATCAGTAACAGCAAGAGGAGCAAGTACAGCAGTAGCAAGTACATTTTCAACATCTATAACAACACCTTCAATTATTGGTGGAAGTGAAGTTGGTTCTAATATAACTTACAAATCTACTACAGGAGTTGGAACGGTAGCAGGAATAGCTCATCAATGGTTAGGTGGAACTGATGGAGCTACTGTTATTGCTACGATGTTGAATAATGGTTATGTAGGTATAGGGACAGATAGTCCAACACATAAATTAGATGTAGCAGGAAATATAAATATTAATTCTTCAACAAGTGCATATATGTATGATGGTTCAGTAGCTTTAAAATTAGCAAAAGGAACTGATGCTGTTTATACTAATACTTTTGTAGGTGAGTTTGCTGGTAATTCAAGTGCAGAAAAACAAACAGCTTTAGGTTATTATGCAGGTTATCTAAACTCAGGTGCTGGACAAACAGCTTCAGGTTATTATGCAGGTTATCAAAACACAGGTGCTTATCAAACAGCTTCAGGTTATTATGCAGGTTATCGAAACTCAGGTGCTTATCAAACAGCTTCAGGTTATCAAGCAGGTTATCAAAACACAGGTGCTTATCAAACAGCTTCAGGTCTGTATGCAGGTCGTCTAAACTTAGGTGCTTGCCAAACCGCTTCAGGTTCTTTAGCAGGTTATCAAAACTTTGGTGTTGGACAAACAGCTTCAGGTTATCAAGCAGGTCGTCAAAACTCAGGTGCTTTCCAAACAGCTTTAGGTTATGAAGCAGGTTATCAAAACACAGGTGCTTATCAAACAGCTTCAGGTTATTATGCAGGTCGTCTAAACTCAGGTGCTTATCAAACAGCTTCAGGTTATTTAGCAGGTTATCAAAACACAGGTGCTTACCAAACAGCTTCAGGTTATCAAGCAGGTTATCGAAACTCAGGTGCTTATCAAACAGCTTCAGGTTATTTTGCTTTAATATACAACGATGGAGATTATAACACAGCATTCGGAAATAATGCTTTTAACACTTGGACAGATGATATTTCAGAAGATGTTGATGCTGTTCTTTATGAATCTAATCAAGTAACAATAACAGGTCATGGATTTGGAGCAGTAGGAAGAATATTAAATTTAGTTGCTACAACAACAGATACATTACCTACTGGTTTAAATGGAATACAGCAATGGGAAGTAGTAGGCGTAAATACTTTAAGCTGTAAAACTGACACTTTTTCAGATGCAGGAGTAGGAACTTTAACTTTAACTTCAAATACAATCTTTACTAACTCTTTGGCTTTAGGAAACAACGCAGAACCTGATGCGAGTAACCAAGCTGTAATAGGAAATTCTGCCTTAACTCAAGTAAAAACCGCAGGTTCTATTTATTCTTCAGGGACAGGAGATAATTATTTTGCAGGAGATGTAGGAATAGGAACTATAACATCTACAGCCTATCTTCATATTAAAGCAGGAACAGCAACAGCATCAACAGCACCATTGAAATTAACAACAGGAATTAATTTAACAACACCGGAAGCTGGTACAATAGAATATGATGGATGTAGTTTTTTTATTACCAATGTGGCATCACAAAAAGCTATTGATAGAACTTCTGATGTGGCACTTTCAACAGTTACAGTACAGAATACAACAGGAGAAACAACTATTTGGACAGGACCTATGGCAGCTAATAGTTTATGTGCAGGTAATGTTTTTAAATTTCACGCTAACGGATTAATTAGTTCTGATAGTGTTGGAGATTTAATTACTATTAGAATTAAAGTTGGTGGTGTTACTAAGGCAACATTAGAGGGAGCAGCTAAAAAATTAGAAGATGATCATTTTCATATTGATGCAGTAGCAACACAAAGAACTATTGGTGGTTCTGGTTCTCGAGCAATACATATTGATATGATAATTGATGAGATTGAGTATAGTGTTACATCTGTGGCCACTATAGATACCACAACAAATATGGATGTTACTATCACAGCACAATGGAATAATCAGGATGTTGGAAATATTCTTGAATTATATCAAGGATTTATGGAATATAAAAATTAAAAATTAATTATGAATAATTTACACAAAGAATTACACAAAATAGGAAAAGAAATAGTTCAAACATTAAGAGATGGTCTTGGAAAATATGGATTAGATAATTCTGATTTAGCTAATTCAATAACATATAATATTAGAAATAATGAATTAATTATTGATATGAATGAATATGGAAAATATGTTGATTCAGGAAGAGCTCCTGGTTCAATGCCCCCAGTAGATAAATTAATGGGTTGGGCACAAGAAAATAGTTTAAATGTTTGGGGAGTAGCAAAAAATATAGAAAAATATGGAATTGAACCAAAACCATTTTTATTTAATATTGATAATATTGTAGATAGAATGGGAGAAAGAATTTCTGATGCAGGATTTAAAGATTTTGTAGATAAAACAGATGAAATTTTTAGTAAGAATTTCATAATAAAATAAAAAGATAAAAAAATGGCTTTAACAAAAACACAACAACCAAACAATATTCATAGTGTATTTTTACCAGAATATTATACTTGGAAAACAGATACTTCATTAATAACAAATTTTTATTTCACTTATACTTTAACAGATTTAGATTCAGAATTTTTTGTTGGTAATACAGTTACGTTGGAAAATTATTTAAGTTATAATGATCCAACAGAAATTTTAAAGAGTAAAACAAAATTTAGTTTTAATCCCGAAATAACAACAATAGAAAATATAGAACAAAATGTTTGTGTTTATCTTGAAAATGTTTATGAAGTTGAAACAACAGCAGTTACTTTTACTAATAGTGCGGTTTCTTTTAGAGTAAAAACAGCTTGTAGATATTCAGATCCTGATTTTAACCCATATGATCATCTTTTAAATTCTGGCACAACATCAACAAGAGATTTTCTGGTTAATATGGGTGATGAACATGATATAAGATTTGAAGATGATTTTACTTTTAGAACTTATAATGGGAAATTAGATTCCGAATCTACTGGGGCAACATATGAGGGAAGAGTAAAATATTATATATTAGATTTGTTTATGGATTCTGATGATTCTAATTTTCAATCAGCACAATTAAGATCTGAAGCAAACCCATATTATGAATCAGCTCAGAGTGAATGTTTAACAGCAACAACATCAGGTTCAAATTATATGATAGAAATACCTGCAGGAATTAATAATTGGAATAATAAAGCATTTACACTAGTTAATTTTACAACTGGTGGAACATCATATACTGATAATGTTACAACAGATTTAATTTTAGATTCTACTTTTTTTATTCCTGAATTTCCAACAAATTTCACACCAGCAATATTATCTGGTACGGTTTCATATTATGAAATATGGGCTGTAGATGAAGATAAGAAAATAAACACAAGAATTAGTAAAAAACACAAATTTACTCCAGTTGTTGATTGTAGATGGGAAAGTTTAAATGTTTGTTGGGAGAACACAAAAGGAGGAATAGATTATTATTTATTCCAAAAGGCAAGTGAGAAAAGTATATCAACAAAAAAAATAAAATATGACCAAAACATGTATTATTTAGATT
>Ga0222637_1000898_pt1 | contig 11367 bp, 8 predicted proteins | sample AntAcemetagen143_FD_181149 | JGI IMG/M metagenome (GOLD analysis project Ga0222637, IMG submission 181149) | Saline water microbial communities from Ace Lake, Antarctica - #143 | ecosystem: Environmental > Aquatic > Non-marine Saline and Alkaline > Saline | place: Antarctica: Ace Lake | collected...
AGACTGTATCCCCTTATAGCTATTAATTATAGTGGTTACTCGTTGTTTTTCGGATTTAAGGCTATCATTGTAGGTAGCTAATTGATAACTAATAACGTAACATGCCAGATCCTTCACGTTTACTGATTGCATTAATAATAATAATGTGTTTTCCATAAGAGTCGCAAGATCGGCCAAGTCGTCATACTCACTCAGTGCTGCACCCACGAAATCTGCAAGATAGCTTTTTATCGTATCCCATACTAAATCCCAGAACCAATCATCATTAATAGATGCCTTTATTTCTTTCGCAGTAATTATAGGTAAAAGTACACATTTTGCCATTATGAATACGTCCTAATATATTTTATGAGGTTATCTTTCATGTTTCTAATTGTAGTCTGAGATACACCGAGCCGACCTGCAAGCTCTCTATTGGTCATTAACTGCTGTTTGCCGTGTAACCCGTATATAAGTTCTAAAAGCTCCTTCTCCTTAGGGTCTGTGATTCTATTATATACCAGTTCCATTAAATGATCATCTTTATCGTATCGATCTACACCGGAAATATAGCTTGGTATCTCACCATCAACTATTATACTGCGTTTGCTTTCTTGACCTAACCTGGTTATTTCATTTTCCGGCAACGATAGCTCGTCTGCTATCTCTCCACGGGACGGTATTCTGCCCAGGTTGCTCGTCATATCTCTTAATGTGGATTTATATGACTCTAAGACGTTAGCCCTTTCTTGTGGAATATATACGGGACTGGCATTATTGGCAAAGCGGGAAATACCTTTAAGGTAATTATCTATATGAACAGTTATATTACCGAGTGATGGGTCATATGATTGAACCGCCATGGCGATCAGGACCTTAGCCTTTGCTTCAAGTAAATGTCTTGGTATAACTTTAGTATATGGAGAAATGTGCTTGCTGATCAATGGAGCATAGTTATTTATTATCTCCTGCAGATATTCATCTTTACGGGTAGCTTTATATCTTTTTACCAATAATTCATTCGTCATATTTGCTCCCTTCATGATGTTTAAAAGTTACAATCCCATCAGCTTCATATGTACAAGAAGAATCTATACTCCATTTAAGAGTTCCTCGATGAAATACACTTTCCACATTTTTAATGTTAATAGATTTTTTATTTACCATAATTCTTGTTCCTTTGCAATGTGTACCTTTTGTCTGAACCCACTGTCCGTTTATTTTTACCAGATCATTGATCTGTATTGGATATCTTTGCCTTCTGATGCTAGGAGCATAACCTTTTCTGTTCTTTTGTAGTGATCTGTTATTCTTTCTTTTCTGCTCAATAGAGAATGGTATACATCTTTTTTGGATTCCTCCACTTGAGACAACGAAAGCATCGTTAATATGTGACTTTTCTAAGCCGATAGCATTCCTGTCAACAAATGTTACGTAACCAAATGTTCGTTTATAGTCAGTTTCTTTCTGTATTTTTTCATGCATTATGTTCATAAAAGCATGTTCACGGAACTGCTTATTTCTATTTATTTTTGGTTCTAAACCCATTTTATGCATCTTCTTATGGCATGGTTCGTGAAGCAAAGCCATATTAGATGCAGAGTTTGAACCAGATTTCCTTGATTCTATATGATGCAAAGAAATCTTCTTTCCCTTAACAGATTTCCCACAAAACTGACAGATACCTTTTTCTCTTGCTATAAGGTATGCTCTCATATTTTGATATCCATACATATCACCTTGTTGATATAACTTTCCATTGATATCTTGATTTTTAATCTTCTGCGTATCAAAGTTTCCAAGTTCAATAGTTACATTAGACACAGGCAAAACAGTCTTAATAAATTCAATGATATTGATATGAGTATTATACCGTCTTTCTATGGATGGTGGTAACCAACCACGGGGTTTTCTCCTATTATTATAGCGTTGTTCTCTATGCCATAGCCTGCTTCTCCTGTTTCTGCGATACATTTGTCTGCTAGCAAGCCTTTCCTTGAGGTTGGTGTCAAGAACTAACTCCGCTGAGAATAGTTCATTCTTCTCTGTTGTGGCACTAATTCCTATGAATTTCGTGCCTGAATCAACGCCTAAACTAATGCTCTGACAAGATTCCCCTGTTTGGGTTGTCAGTTGTATCGTAAATGGACATCTTTTACGGACAACGGCTTTGCTCTCTTTTAATAACTTTTTAGCTTTTCTCGGAGAACATGGCATGAGGGGTTCCCCTCTCATATTAAGTACATAGACGTTGGCGGAGACTCTCAAGTTCCGCCCCTCTCTATGCTGAGGTAGATCCACATCGAGGTTGTTATTAGAAGTCAATAGCGCTACGCACTGAGTCTTTGAACTCTGTTTAACTCGCACCAGAGAGCAGGGAACTTGTGGAGCATTCCCAGGTCTGTTCTTAGTCTTTTCTGTTTCCATAATAAAACTCCTTTCTAATAACTTCTGCTTTTTTCAAGCCCTCTAATCAACTCTTTATCGGTGTAGCTCACACTACAAGCCCGCGGGTTTAACCGGAGGTAGTTGACGATACGATCCTTTTGCTAATAGCCCGATACAGAAGAAGCACGGCATCCCTTCTTTCTTGTACATATATAGATTTACCATCACTCTTGTCATATTTTTCATTTACGAGATCAGATATAGTAATAAAGTCAGTTCTTTCATCTAAATATGGATCACCCTTGTCATCATTACCAACAGGAAGATTGTCATTATATATGTTATGCTTTACTTCCGACACTGTTGCAATCTCACGTTTCCCATAGTTGCTATTAGTGTTTTCTAATTTAGATTTAATTATATTTAATATACTTCCTGCATCTACTGGTTCCTCATCATCGTCTCTTTCATCTACCACAGACTGCCACCCAAATGCCTTCTCTATTCTATTAACATTAGATAACATTAACGATTGGCTGCCTCTTAATATTAATGAATAAAACTCTTCCGTAAGTCTTGAAGAACCAGACCCATTAAGCACTATTTCTCCTTTACTATTGAATGGGCAATATACTTCTGGTGGCAATACTGACATTATCTTAGTGTGTATATACTGCCCCTCGTTATCTAATTCGCTTGTTATGTCACGGATGTCCTCAATCTCGCGAGCATTTATCATTCTTATAGTCACAGTAGATGATCCCTGCTCTATGTTTATGGACTGGGTTTTGCTTACAATATTACCATAATAATATACGTCACCATCTGGATCATATACAATGCAACTTAAACCACATACAATATATGGATTAAATCCGTATAGTGTTATAGTGATCACGTTGTCTCTATGTTTTAATAAGTGGAAGTCATATGCCGTATCATTATTAAAATACCCTTGGTTTTCTTTTGATATGTCTTTCTTTGATTTAAGTTCATTACCGGTCTTTATTAAAGAATCTCGCATTAATATATCATATATATAATCTTTCTTCTGGCTAAACGGTATCATACCAGTAGATGCTTCATCTTCAGTAAGATCATAATCCTCAGGTAGGGTACCATTTCCAAATGGAGCTAATCCTTTCTCTGCAACCTTCTTGCTTAATGATAATGGATATATTGATGCAGCAACTGGATATTCAGGGTCACTCTCGTTAAAGATGTGGTATATATTTAGTAGCCGAGTAATGGTATTTTCCCTTATAGTTACAGACATTTGCACGGACCTGTCTGCATATATTACGTTACATTTAGGGGGTATCATATTTATACAATTTGGCATTATAATATATGATGTTAGCCCGTTTGGATAATATTTGCTCAGGACTACATCAGAATCAGTATTGTCAGCTATTCCATAATTGCCTCCAATATTATACGATGGTGATGTCATTGATATATAAATATAGCGATATTTAGCAAGGTATTTTATTAATGTATCAAGAACCTTTTTTGTATATGTCATCCCAGACTTTATATCTTTTATTATATTATTTCTTTGCACTGCATCCATAAGCGTTTTATACATATCGGTCTCTATAAGCACATGATTCTCTTTTATTCTATGCCTACTTCCAACATTTTTATAATAATTCTCAAAGGCAGATTCTCCTATTGCCATTTTCAGGAAAGCGTCTACAAACTCTAATATATTATTACCAGCATCTTTATCAATATCAAAGTCAACGTAAAGATCTTTATTAACCATATAATCTAGAGTCTCGTCTAGTGGAATATTATAGAACTGATACTCATATGATGCACCATTCAGACTCATGGTGTTTAGATATTGAGAGGGCAGATCATTAAGGTTATTAAGGGCTGACATAGCATATAATGTTCTTACTGGTGTACCCTGGTGTTTACTATAGCTACGCCCCGTAACCTCACCCTGGAATAATAACCTCTGGGTGTTTGTCTCATAATCAGTATAATATATTTCTACTATTGTCCTTCTCAATATTCCTGAGACTTCTTTAACCGAAGGTAATCTTATTTGGGCAACAGTCGGAGCATTTATTGTATTTGTGATAGATACATCAAGGATGTCTATCTCAACCCCCTCAAGGTAACACGATAATTCAACCCTTATACTTTTAATCATTGTTGTATTTCCTGGGATATAACCATTTCTATTATTATATTGATTGCACCCTTTATTGTATTTCTCCCATTTACTGATATAACGGCACCTCTTATGGTTTTTTTACCATAGTTAACCGTTACAAGATCACCACCCTTCCTTACTAACCATCTATCTTTTAAATTCTTAATCAGCGTTGTAGAGGGACTAGTATTATCTACATATTCAGGGACGGTAAGCGTTAACGTATATTTACACGGATACAACCCGAATGCCATCATCCTAATATTATTATCCTCCATTTCTATAAGAGATACCCGATCTTTATATAATCTGCGAACACCCATTAATGTAAAGGTCTCAAAATTATCGTCAACACCTCCAACAATAATTGCCTTCTTCTCATACGACATCATGTCTCTATTGATTTCATATTCTCCTAATGGTAAGGTCCCTGTCGTTTCATCATTAAATGTTTCTTTTTCTGAAACAATACCCATCGCAAATGATGGGATCTTCCCAACTGACTCAACCACCTCTAGGCTCATTAAATAACACTTATCTAACATAATATTTTTATATGATATCATTAAAGAATTACGCGTATTCTTAGTTATTTCAGATGCACAATACTTATTTTTCCAATTATACACAAAATCTTCTAAATATTCTTTAGGTATTACCCCTCTTATTTGCCTTGAAACTATTGTATTTCCAACAGGATTTATAAGCCATTTCTCATTACTCCCGGACATAATTATTCTAGGTGTCCAACTCTCGTCAACACTCTGGAATATTAGTTTACTATATTCTTCAGAACCGAGCCTTATATAAGCTCGCCCATATTCTTTATAATTAGCTAATATATTTTCCATCAATTAGTCCTTTAAACTATCCCTAATGTATTGGTTATTAAGCCTTGACGACTGCTCGTTATTTTTTGTCGCCTCCACCAAGTTATCTAATATCTTATGTACCTTATCAACCGTCTCTGGATCCATTAACCCTTGATACCCAGACCTCTTAGCATCTTTATCGTGTGCATCCGTAGTGCCATCGTCTTGCAAGTATTCTATTGGGACCATGGAATCCTCATATATTGGTGTAAGCATAAAAGACATAAAATCCTTTGCCACCAAACCTGCGTTTTTACCAGCACCCCTTTTGTTCTTGAATAGCTTGCTCGTTACCTCGCTCGTAAATGAATCAACAAGTTCTCCATAATTCGCGTCTCCTTTTAGTAAGTCCCTATACGCATCTGAACCTTCAAATAACTTTTCTATCTCAGTATATCCAATACCAAGTTTATATTTCTTACCCATTAGTCTATACTGATTATTAAGCGAACTATCCAATATTTCGCCATATGTTTTTGGTTTTCCGCCTAACTCAAGTGCTGGTATATCCACATCTCCGTAGTCAGCGTTAAGCATAAATGATTGCCATACATTTTCGAACATTTTTTCATTGTCGCGATATCTGTCACTTAATTTACTGAATATAGCAGACCCCTTATCCTTTTTAAAATCAAATACATTAGCCATTGACATTGCAATATCACCATGGATTTTCATTCTAACTTCGGTAGAGTCCATATAATAGTATTTATCTTTCTTTTTGTCATAGTCCATCCACCTATTACCTTTATATTCTGCTTCTATTTCCTCTTCCGGATGTCTTTGCCCACCAGTGGATACCGCATTTGCCATGTCAATAACTTCACTCATTGACTGGTACATATTTAGTCCCATAAGCTGTTTGTGGTCAAGCCACTTACCGTTTTTCTTCCAATATTCTATAGATATTCTATCTTCTCTTTCATATAAATATGGATCAGAGTATCCCCCCAATTCCCTTCTCATCCCATAACGTTCTCCAGCCCCTAATTCATATAACATTTCGCCTTTCATTAGATCACTGTCCATTTTACCAACAGGTTTTCGCCCGTATAACGCATTGTTAAGTTTACCTACTCCCACTGATAGGTAATCCACAGCAGAGGTTATTCCGGTATTTTTCCACATATCGTTGATTGATCTAGGAATATAGTAAGGCCTTTTCCCAAATGACCTTGAATCTCCCTGATCATAATACGAAGTCATACTCTGCCCTTTTCCGGGTGTTTTTGCTGCTTCTAATGCTTCTTCTGTAGCCTCAGGACTATATCCTTTATTTCTATATCTTTCTCTAAATATTTCGTCAACATCAACGTTGGTTCCGTGATAAAAATCTAACAGCTTTTTATATTCAACTTGACCAGATACAAGCACCGTTCGTTCAGGACCAAGTGCCTTTTCAAACATATCTGCTGCGTTATGTTTAAACTTATATAATTCACTAATATTTAATCCACTCATATAGGTTGCACCTTGTTTTAGTACATTTCTATAAGAAGTTTCACCACTAAGAAATCCCGAAATCATTTTTTCATCTATACCATCTTTACCCATAAACCCAGCAATAAGTGCTGGGCTATTCACTGTTTTAGTAACTGATTCTATGTTATATCTATTCACTCCCGGCTTATCAGTTATCATGCCAGTTGCTAAGTTATATGCACCTTCTTTACCTATTCCTGCCATATTTAAAGATGCCCCGATATTTCTTGCATATGACATCACCTGGTCTGATGACATTCCAGATCGTGCAGCAGCCAGGCTTACATTACTTATGAACCCAGTAGAATTATTAATACCCATACTGCTTATTTCATTCATCATGTTTGTAGCTTCTTCAAGTGACATATGCAATGTTTTCATTGCTTCTTTTGTTCCTTCGATCAACTTGCGATATTTATTTTTATATTCATCAGTTGTTCTAGTGCCCTTAAAATATCCACCCAAACCGGCCATTTCTGCCATAACCATCTGTTCTTCACCATTGATAAGCTTATCCTTATTCTCTGTCATGGCATGGAATTTTGCTATTTCATTTCTCTGGGCAATGCTCCATCCACGTCCGGTAATACTATTGGAACTATTACTAGATAACATATAATTTTGACTTGATCGATCTATCATGGCACTATATTGGTTTATTCTTCTGGCTTTTGATATCTCTGGTGGCATTAATGTTTCCATGGCCGTAGCACCTATTATGCCTGGTATACCGCCAAACATATACATTCCAAGTGGTAATAGGTTTGTCAAAACATCTGACCCTGCCTGTCCTAATCTCTGATTCCAATGATCAGTAGCATAGGCTTGGGCCTGCCTACTTGTCATATCTCTTGGAGTCCTACCCATCATAGTTACAAGATCACGAGACCACAATGCAGGTTTATTATATTCCCTTGTAAAGGTTTCTCCAAGGAAGCTAGCAGTTCTATTAACAGCAGGTTCTACTCTATTATTTACTTGTCTTGCAGTATTAGATAGATCCCTATCAATGCTATTAAAACTACGATTAATCTTATCGGTCATTTCTCTAAGATCTTTCGATAATCTATCAAATCCGCGAGATATATCATTTCCTATATTACCGTTTGCCACAGTTTGCTCCAAACTTTTTATTGAACCTAGCTAATAATGCTCTATCATTAAGACCAGATTCCTTAGATGTAGGATAAGCTATCTCAAAGTATTTATCTAATAATAATCTACTGGCCTTATCTTTCATTAATATAGCGTCTTTATACATGTTGACTTCGCGACACCTGCTATATCTCATATTCAACAATATATCTATAATCCCGGACCTTACAATATCTGGAGTTATGACACCATCTACTATCATTTCTATTCTCGCCCGGCCAGCAGGCGTGATTAAAAATTTTCCAGGTTCTCTTGTGTAAAGATTGCCTTATACCACTCGTTGAATTCTTTACATCTTTCTATAATTATATCCATTATGGGAACAATCACGGTATCTTGGATATATTTCATCCGTTCCACTACACCCTCTATGGTATTGTAATTAGCTCCCTGTTCCTTAACGAAGTTCTTCCCATTGTAACTGGCCATCATAAGCCCAATAAGGTTACTGCTATTATCTATCATAGCTTTTGTCGGGTCCTTGCTTTGATATAGGGCAACCGTAGCAGCATCCATCATTCCACTTAGTGGTACCTGGAACACTATTGATATCCCCCTAGATTTGATTATATGGTATTCCTTCTGTATCGGTTCACCCATTATATATTTATCTATAGTTTCAGCTATCTCTTCACTGCTTATTTCTTGCACCTTATCCTTGTTCTCTTCCATTATTCCTCCTATTTACGATTATATTTCAACTCCGTTTACGTCTAACGTTATCGTCTTTTCCCAGGATAACGACCCACCCTCTGTTGTGGTATAAGACCCTGCGGCAAAAGTTCTTCCTATTGATGCCATCATCGCTCTGCTAAGTATCTGATGGGCTAAAACATTGTCATCGGCATCACAATAAGTAAGCAATAGATTAAATGGTTGCCGGAATATACGATGGTCAAGGTCCAACCATATATTACTTCCTCCAATACCATAAGCATCTGCTCCTACAGTGTTCTTTGGGATACCTTCAGAATCACCATAACGTGTTTTATTCCACGATAAGCTAAGGTTTTCCATTGTGGATTGAGCACCTGCTGTATTTTGACTTCCAATACTTCCAATAACTGACTTTTCAAGAGTTATAATAGTTTCAGGTTCGGTATTTGCCTTATTGATGAATATAAGGAATATATCTTTTGGAGTCCTGAAAGTATCTCTTTGCAGGTCTTGTATTATTTTCATACTACCGGATAACCCATATAATGCAGCTAAAGCAGATTTACCCCGTAACATAACTCTTGAAAATGTCATTGCTTTATCTGCCTTACCAGATAAGATAAACCGTGCGTGTGTTCCCATTTCGCTAAGTTGCGTCACAGGCATATTGCTTGATAACTGGAATCCCTGGGTAAGACCAATAGCATCCAAGTTATCAATATTGTCACCACCACCAGCTAACCTCCGCACAGCAAGGATAATATCCGCACCACCAATAACATCATCAGCACCATAGTCATTACTTGAAGGCATATCCTGACCTTGATTGATCACGCCTGATAGTGGTAAATAATCTGTATTAGTTTCAAGCCTATATTTGGCATAGTATAACGCGTATAGCAGACTATTACCCTTTATGATAGTCTTGTTGAGGGATAATGATTTTTGTGCTTCGCCCATTAGTACCAATGTTGAATTTGATCCAATCTCACCCTGAGTAATGACTGGTCGAGAATCTCTATAGTCTATACGTTGAGTGAGACCTATAGCATAATATTTACTAAAGTCACTTTCATTGTCCACCTTTCCAGATGAAATAAGGACATGGTCTGCTGAAACAAAATCAGACGATGTATTATCGTTTATCGGATTGTTACGATGTTGAATTACTGTATCTACGCCCATCATGTCCTCCTTTAAGCGTACACTTCTATGTTAACTCTATTTACCGGATAATAATATGATAATGCAATCTTCATATCTACCTGATCGGCGTTATCTGCATTTGGTAATATTGATATGATTCTTACATTCGCAAATATCTCATATTTATCTACATACAACGACCGTAATCCGGATATCCCTGCATTAAGTTTAGCCAGATATCTGACTGTTTTAGCACTATCAGTATCAACACCAACTTGATTACTAAGTCCACGTCCCCAATATGGAGCGAGTGTCTCTCTGATGTCCTGGCATATAGCGTCTACTGCTATTACAAGATGTTCTTCTTTCTCTTCAATACTTGCTACATTTGTAGTACACTGGTGATAGATTCTGACGGCATCTGCTGATGTTTTCTGAACAATCACCTGCCACCCTGCATCTTTAAGTGCATCTAACTGTGTGTCGGTATAGTATTCAATACTTGGCATACTGGTAATAATGGATACGGGGTCATTGGTTCTGCCATAAGCAAGATACTTACCATAACTCAATGCACACCTCTGTCCTGCAATTATTGATGCAACAGTAGAACCCTCAATCAAAGTAGTCCCAACATATGCGTAGAAAGGTACCAGTGTAAGTCTTTCATCTCCGAATGATGCTGGCTTACCCAATGAAACATCTACATCTTCTTGCGGATCAGTACCACAGTCTATATATAGGCTGGTTTTGCTATCGGATAAATCAAGTGCCGGAACGGTTAGTGTAGTACCATCTGTATATCCTGCTCCTCTATTCAATATAGGAAGAGCACCATAAACGCGTCCTTCTTTCTTATAGTTTATACCAGATCTGGTATTTGTCCAAGCAAGGACAGCAGCTAATACAGACTCAATAGTTGCTATATCTGCGGCTGCGGAAGCTCTATAGCATGGTACAATGAAATATCCGGTCAATGCACTCATCTTACCAAGTGCAGTTGCTAAGATAGTGGTATTAATAGACATTGTCTGTCCATCCTCCGGATCATCAGTATCTACCGCCGTTGCATATATGGTAAACTGTGTGTTGGATGTGAGGTAGAAATAATATGCATCATAAGCAAGAATACTATCAGCATCCTCTATACTACCAGTCCCGAACAGATCAGTAATATCTTCTATTGAGCTTATGTAATGACGACCTGTGACACTTGGTCTTAATGCCTCTATAGAATATTTTATAAGTGGATTTCTATTGTCACCAGTAGTATCACCGAAATAATCATAATATATATTCCAACCAGTTATGGCCGAAGCTATTAAGAAATGACTACTTATTTTTCTTACTGTTAGCTCATTAGTAGCTGTATCAATTGCAGTTACCTTCGCATATGATTCTGTGGTGGCAAATACACCTGTTTCACCATCTGGTGTTGCTGCCGTTAGGATAGAAAAGGTGTCTGTGTCTATCTTTGTAATAACAAAATTACCATCAAATTTAGCTACTGCTGTACCCGAT
>Ga0222637_1000906_pt1 | contig 11307 bp, 31 predicted proteins | sample AntAcemetagen143_FD_181149 | JGI IMG/M metagenome (GOLD analysis project Ga0222637, IMG submission 181149) | Saline water microbial communities from Ace Lake, Antarctica - #143 | ecosystem: Environmental > Aquatic > Non-marine Saline and Alkaline > Saline | place: Antarctica: Ace Lake...
TATTTCATAATAACCTCCAAAATATTAACACTAAACTTCCTCCAAAAAGTATACCAGCAACGCAAGCTAATTGTATCTGTGCTGGAACTTGTCGTATCCCATCTACATATATTTTTTGCCATTTTGGATAAAAACTATTAAGATATCTCACGTCTATAACTCCCATATTTTAAAAATTTCTTCGTTGTTATTTCCCACACTGGGACTACATTTTTATATTCATTTATATCATATTCATACATCATTATTTCTTTACCAAAATTTCTGGCGACAGTAATAGAATCTCTACCATCATATTGAATATAAAAATGTTCATAATGACATAATGATTTAAATGGTATTTTATTCGTAATAAGAAATTCTAATACTTCCCATTCATTACACAATATATCATATCCATAATTATACGAATCAACATTAAATTTATTTTTATCAGACCAATTAACTTGATCTGGATAATATACATCAGTTTTCCAAAAACCAAAATCTTCTAATTTCTTTACCTTGTCATCAGATAATTGTATTTTTGTTGGTTCAAACACATTTTTATACTCTACTAAAAAAGAACTTGAGCTACTGTTTGACACAAAACCTTGTCTAATTTTCATTAATATTCTCCCCATGTTATATCTTTTCGTTGGATTCCAATATAATCTAAAAAATCACCCATTGAAAAATTATCCATAGATGTAAATCCTCTGATTTCTTCATCAACTACTTCAATATCCCATTCGTCGTATGGATCATAATGATTACCAATACCCTGTTTATTTCCATATTCTATATGGTTTTTTATTTTCGCCATTTGAGTTGAATTAACATTTTTTAATTTTATTACAAAAGAACTTGAGCTACTGTTTGACACAAAACCTTGTCGTATTTTCATATTATCTCCCCATGAAATATAGATAAACTTCAATAGAGACAGCATCAGCCGTTTTCATATATTCTTTAACTTCATATGCTGTCATCCACATTGTCGTAAGTTCTTCCTTTTCTTCTAATGCGGTTTCACCTTTTTGAGTAATATCATCAACTTCAACTTCTAAAATCGCCATATACTCATTGGACAATCCAGCACTTTTAGCAACAAATGGATGAACATGCCTGATTCTTCCTTCATATCCTGTTTCCTCTTTTAACTCACGTAAACCGGCTTGTTCAATTGTTTCACCTTCATCAATTAATCCAGTGGGAAATTCTAAAACAACTTTATCCACTGGTAATCTATGTTGATTGATTAATAAATACACACCCTTAGAATAACATATAACAGTAACAATTTTTTTATCTCGATATACACAATCCCATTTAATTTCAACATTATTTTTCGTAAGGGCTGTAATTCTATTGAAAGACAACCATTCAGTTTCATGTAATACTTCATCTTTTATTTTTTTCATTAAAACATTTCCTTAAATTTTAACACATCCTAACGCCAGAATAAATCTGTACGTCTTCAATCTTACCACCAAACTTATCTACAAGTTCTTGGGCTTCTCTGTTTAATTCAGCTAATGAATATGATTCACCACCAAAATTAGTGTCATCACCACCGGCAATTTCTATTCCAATAATCGGTTCAGGAACATCATCTTCTCCTGGATAAAGAATCATATAATCATCATATAATTTTTCGCGTTCAGCTTCATCATATTTAGAATCATCAAATGGAATTCCCACGATGACAAAAGAGCTTGAGCTTGAATTACTTACAAATCCATTTCTAATCTTCATTTTGTTTCTCCTTTATTTTTTGCTGTAACTCAGCAATGTATGCTACGGTGCCACCATTTTCAGAAATACGTTTCAACGATTCTGATACATCTATTATATCACAAAAATCCGGAGCACAAGTATGTGACCAATCATCTAATGCAATTGATATTTCATTTAATAATTTTTTCATTATTCTCCCATTTCACCAAATTATATTTTCCGTCAAGAATATAAACTTCAAACTTAGATTGTAATACTTTTTCAGGGTACATTGGACATGATACATCAATAATCCCCTTCACCAACTAATTCATGAACTTCCTGCATATTTGATGGAGAATGTTGGTCTTCTTCACCATAAAAAATAGTAAGATCACATGTATCAGGTATACGACCAGCCTTAACCGTCATTTCGCCAGAATCACTACCATATTCAAATACTTCTATCAAATAATCACGCTTAAATTCATCCGAAACATCGCCAGAATTTACCATAAAATTATACAAATCTTCAAATTGATTTTTATCAAACCACTTAGTTTGTATATTAACTGTACCTTCATAATAATATCCAGTTTCAATCATCCAATTTTTATTTTTGAAATCATCTAAAGAAATATCAGTCAAAGAAACCCTTTTTCCAATTACAACAAAACTTGATGAACTGGAATTACTTACAAAACCTTGTCTTATTTTCATACTACCTCCTTAACCAACTCTTGTGTGAAGAACACCCGCAGGGAATTTTTCTTCAGCACAATACCAAAACTCACCAGGACAAAATTCACAATCATATTTATCAAAAAGTTCATCGTCTGATAAATCTTTATCTTCTTCAATACGTTCAAGCGACAAATCTTCATAAAAAGAATAATCACCACTCGCCCCAGAATAAACAACAACTCCTTGACCATTAAAATTCGCTTCATCACGATCTAAATAACTATCATCACTTTGAACAACTTGTTTCTCATAAGGATTAAGTTTATCTAACCATTCTTTTTCTTGTTCCATTGACATAATAATAACAAAAGAACTTGAACTGGAATTACTTACAAAACCTTGTCTTATTTTCATATTAATACCCTCCATCTTTCTGAATAATAATTTTGTCGCCTATATAATCAATGTCCATTTCACATAACATAGCGGATGCAGGATTCTCCCAATCATCAGATGCTATGCTACCAGTATAAAGTTTCCAACCATGATTTTTTATTTTGTCGTATATTTCTGGATTTTGTTTTTCAAATTCAGATTCATCATAACATATATCTTCAAGATATTCATCTAATGTAAATTTCTCAGCTTCATCACTAAATACATTCATAATTTGAACAGCAACACCCATTAAAAACTCTTTCATAGTAAATTCAGTAGCATTTTTAATATCTATACTTATTTCTTCAAATATTTTTTCCATATCTCCATCTACAGCTATAACAAAACTTGATGAACTGGAATTACTTACAAACCCATTTCTTATTTTCATAATTTAATCCTCCATATCTATAACATCCATATCAGCCTCAATCCATGCTAATTCTAAATCAACCTCTTTATTTTCAATTGGAATTTCTATAGCATCATTTTCAACATCAGACCAATTCATATTATTATGAGCCCAAGCAAATAATTCACAGTCACTACTCATACCGTGCTGATATTCAGTTTGGTATGATGCATCATATAATTTTTTGTCTCCTTTTGAATCAACTTCGGCATAATAGTTGGCTCTACTATCAGCGATTATGTGTGCTGGTATCTTAAATCGTCTATTCCCCAGAATAACTACTAAGTATTTCATATTAAACTCCTTTTTTTAACGCTTTTTCAATAACATTTTTTGTAATAGATTTATAGGTTTTTTGTAACATATCAAAAACAAAAGTAACCAAATCTCCAACAAGATTCCAAATCATACTCCATGGCCAGAACATAATCCAACCCATAATTTGAGACTTATGGTTAGATGTTTCTAATGTTTCTTCGTAATATTTCTGTAGCTCATGTGTAAAATCAGACCAGTCTTTTTTAACATAATCATGTATACTTTCTATTGGATTATCTATAATAAATTGTTTACAATACTTAATCCACCTAAATATTGACCAACCACCACCAACTAAAAGATAAACCCCAATCGCCAACAGTAACAGTTTCCAATTTGTCAATACTACCACAATCTTTGACCAATAAATTATTAACCCGACAATAGTTAATACAACCGACATACCATATGTATCATTTACAACTGAATAAATAAATGCAATATTTATTGTTATTATAAATACCCATACAATCCCCGGTATTAAGAAAACTCCCAAAATTGATTCAAACATAATTCCTCCTTATTTATTATATATCATAATGAACACATGATTGTTTGCAAGTTCTACAGTTAATGACACTGTTTCTAAATTTTACTACCTTTTCGTTAAACCACAAATCTTTGTGGAAATTCTGAATGTCGTCTAACTTAATTCCATCAACCCAGTCGTCTTCTCCTTCCATGAATGAACAAGGGAAAAAATCACCCTTTACAGAAAAATATGAACTGAAAAGTGATGATTCACATGGTTCAATATATGGAGCATACTTAGGATCGTCATTAACCGCTTTCATAAATTTAGCGGCAGAACACGAATCGAAGCCAAGAGGAACATCTCTATCAAGAGCATACTTTACAAGTTCATCAAATTTATCTTGTGGTAAGCGAGTATAACGACCTACAGCACGACCTTTTTGTTTTAATGACAAGAAAACAATAGCATTCATTTTAGCAAGTCGGTCGTCGTTAAATCGTACATCTATTAAACGCTTGGCTTTTTCAAAAGTTTCATTTGCCAAGAAAAAATGAATATTTATTTGATCCATTCCGCGATCAGTTAATTTTTTAATTGAATTAAATGTTTTATCATTATCATATGCTGAAACTGCAACGGCACCACAATAATAAGCCAATTTATCAGCAACATCGTCTGTTGTTCCTTCTCCATTAATTGTAACATTAGGAACAATTTTATTATCACGACAATACTGAAAAATATCCCACATATCAGGATTACCTCGAGAACCATCTTCATTTGGGAGGTCGCCTATACCAAATGCGATTTGAGTTACTGTAGGTGGCAGTATAGAGTGAAGTTTTTTAAAGGTTTCCAAAGACATATATTCACCAGTCGAATTATTCTTTTTATAACAAAAATCACAAACTTTACCAGCGCCATGACAACGAGTATCAATTTCACAATCCACGATTTCACAACCATACGGTGAATAATCAGGATCATCATCTTTTGTTTTACCCCAACGAGCAAAGAATCCTGTGTGCATATTAAAATCAAAATTGTAATTTGGTGAACGCATAATAACCATATTATTCGTTTTAATGAGCATATTCTTTTTCATAACCATTCCTCTATTATATTAATTTTTTAAAATTCTATCTTTTTATACATATCTTTTTTGTTGAGGTAGTTTTATTTCCCTAATTTTTAATGATGAAAGCACAGAATTTTGTAATTGTAACGCATTTCTACACTCTTGCTCTATTTGTTCTTTTGATTTAGTAGATATAATTGAAAGTCGTATTTTATAAAGTTTTTGAACCATTTTTTCACCTCATTGATTTAACGACAAATGCCTGATACTCATCAACAGTATCATTCTTTTTTAATTTATTCAAAAAAAATGAAGCCGAATCATAATTAATTATTTTATATAGTTTATCTTTTACAATAATTATATTTCCAATATCTAATGTTTCTATACGAGGGTCTTTCTTATTAAATAACATTGTAGAACCTTGAGAAGTTTGAAATTCATACTCTGCCTTAAATGGAATTGACATTGTTACTCCTTTATATTAAATGTTCCTTCATCACCGTGAGTCATTGTCCTAATTGCATTTCGAGTTACTTCTCTGTCTTGACCCATCATTGAATCAAAAGCATCAACACTACGTAGAGACTCCATAATCATAAAATTTACTTGATCTCGTGTATATCCTTCATCAAATAAATCATAAAATATATTAACCATTTCAAGAGAAGCATGTTTTACATCACGCCATGGTTCATATTCCCACGTTCCACTTTTATTAGATTTAAACAGTTTTTTCATATTATTCCTTTTCTATATTAATTTCGTCAATACCAGTAATTGGAATAAATGTAATATTACAATTTAAATATTCCATTTCTATTATATCAGCACTAACCTTATATTTCACTACAGATTTATATATCGTTGATTTATCTGGTTTAACAATTTCAATTATATACATATTATTTCCTTTATATTGATGAGAATGCTTTTTGAGTCACCAAAAGAGAGGATTTTTCAGTTAAAAGCATAAGACTAAATAATTCGGCGTTAATAAGTTTTTTCTTAATTTTAATTGACTCTTCTAAACTCTCAATCATTTCAAGATAATTATTTATACAACCTTTATTGTTAATTGCTTCTAATTCTAACTTATCTTTATATCTAACAAGTTTAATATTTACCTCTATTAATTCGGCTATCGTATCAGTAATAGTAGTTACACACCATGTCTTTTCGTATAAAATATCATCACATATTTTCTTAAAATCTTCCATATTATACTCCTTTATGCAAACATTATTACTGCTGACAAAACTGTAAGCAAACCAAATCCAATAAGATGTGTTAACCGAGTATTACTTAACTCGCCGTCATCATTAATTGTAGTATACGTCTTATCATATGCATTAAATAACCATGTACCTCCTGAACGTTTTTTTGTTGCTACTACAGGACGAATTACACATGTTTTTCTATATGAATACAAAAATAATACGAATATCAATAACCATATTAAAAAACCAACCACGATTTGAATAAAATCATTTCCAATTATCTGCCAAGCAAGAATCCCAAGAAGAATAATTCCAGGAGTTGATTCACCAAATTCAACAGCATTCTTATTAAGAGCCCCAAATATCGCATTCGCTCCTTCGCCAATTTCTTTACCAATCCCAGTCCATTCTTTAGCACTCTGTACTTGAGTTTGTACTTCTAATTTTGCTTTTTGATCAAGAGTCAACATATCTTTAGGAATTGTAACCAATTCTTGTGATTGCTGACCGAACGTAATACCAACAAATAATAAGATAATAAAGATACTAAATAAATTCTTCATGATACATTCCTTTCTTTATATTAAACCTAATAACCACAATAAAGTTCCCACTATTATTGAATAATATGATATTCCATAAACACATGAAAGAATACGATTTACACCCATATATTTAGTTTTCCATACAGTAATATCAAATTTTAATATACGATATATTATTACAAATGGATTATCTAAATATATAAGTGAATTAAATTCTTTCATTAATTTTGGATCATTTGATAATGCTTTTATATTAAAACCCATAAACATATCCAATTTATCCTCCTCTATTTAAGTGGAATTCCCATTTCATCCGCAATTTCTTTCATCGTCCCATTTTGTAATATATCACGGTGTCTCTTTTTTCTGGTTTTTTCCTGTTCCCTCTTTTTCTTTCGCTCGAGATACTCTTCAAATCGCCTCTTCTTTTTACTACTCATATTATACCTTTCCGTTATCGAGTAACTTCAAATTTCTTTTCTTTTCCATCCCATTTAATAGATTTAAAGTCGCCTTTTTTCACAATAAGCCGATACTTATCAACCATTTTTTTAGTAAAATCATTTTTTGGTAGGTTTGTTGGAATGGACATAAACTCTCCTTTAAATTAAATGAAACTCATCCTCTAAAATATCATAACCAAGAGATTGAATCTGTATCATTTCCTCTTTGTTCAACCCATATTTTAACAATTTAACATATAACATAGCAAACTCAAATGCTTGTTGACTATTTTCATATCCTACGATTTCTAATCGTAATGCTTTCCAACTTGAATAATCAAGTTTATGAATTTGCCATACATTAAATTCAGGCAAAAACAATACTCTAACACTACATTCCAGTTGATAAAATTGAGATGATTTTTTATAATTTTGATGTACTTTACTCATTATCATTTTTCCCCAAAGCGTGTATTTCCTGGATTATAACCTTCAATAATTTTAAGTTTTTTAATTTTTTCGACAAGTGTAATGCGCGGATCGGCTTCATATAAATCAGTATTTGTAAGTACATAATCAATTAAATAGCACAAATCATCCATTGGAATATCAAAAGATTCAAAAGATTCGCTCGTATCAGTAATACTTATTTGATTCTTAACAAGATGGCAAAATATCGTTACCTCTGGTTTCGATTTACTTAATATCAGACTCATTACTCTCCTTTAAATATTATTTCTTTGCTGTACAAATTCCAGCTTCAATTAAATTAATTGCAGTACGACCATAATTTCCTTGTAATTCCCATACAACACCAGAATTAATCATTTTTTGAAATTCACGAATGATTTCCTCTTCTTCGGCTTCACCAGCTTCAAATCGTATAACAAAATCTACGCTTGGCATTGACATTTTACTTCTCCTTCTTTGTTTATATTATAAGCAATATACAAAATAGTTTAGTCATTGTCAATTTTATTTTAACGAGAAAATTCAAATGTTGCAGCATACTCTTCATCATACCCCCGGTTTATCATAAGCAACTATCCAACCAACATTACGAAACACTGGTTCAAAATCCAATTGACCTTCTTCATATAATTGAGTACGTCTTTTCACCGTACTCTTAATTCCACCAACGGCAAAATACTCTTCAATCAAATCCTTTTGTTTAAATGTTGCAGAACTTCCATTCCAATGTTTAACAATCATGTTATTAACTGCTCCAATCATATTCTGATTAATAACATTAATTTTCTTTCCATCAACTTCATTTGGTTTAATTGGGTTCATTATTTTTCCCTTCAATCATAAATAATATTGAGTTCAATTAAATTGATTCCCATTTATTTAATATAACCTTTAAATTATCAAGCGACCGTTCATTTAGTCGAGATCTTTGAACTGTTGGCTTGGTAGAAACACCGGATTTAAAAATCTTTTGTTGAATGATCTTTTCAATCACTTCTGATTTTTCAATCTCATATAGTCTTACTTGTTCCTGTTTGTCTTCAATCTTTTCATTATAGGTATTTTCTTCATACCACATACCATCAATAAATCCACCACTCATTTTAACTCCTTAATATATCAACTGTTATTTTACCTTTCATGATGCCTGCCAGTCACCACAATCTTTACATTCCATAAATTTATTTTTAACAAGTTCGTCTGGAGCAGGAGTATAACCACTTGATAACATTTCACCAGTGGCAAAATATCCATCAATAATCATGTCTCCACCACAATTATAACATACATCTTTACGAAGAGCACGAAATGTACCGTTTTTTGGTGTTTCTAAAAGTTCAAGAAATAATTCTCCATCAACACCATGCTTTTTTTGAAGTTCAACACTTGTAGCCATAACATAAATCCTTTCGTTAATTGTTATACTATCAATATACGAAATAAAATAAAGAAAATCAAGTTTTTATTTAGATTCTACCCTTTCAAGTATTGCATAAGATTTTTCGCCAATTCGTTCTTGTTTAACATATTTGTAACCCAGATAAGGTTCATCAGATAATACACATTTGATTGGAATTTTACAACATAAAAATCCTATTCCAGATAAATATAAATCTTCAACAGTAAATGGTATTTCAACTTTGATTTGTTCGTTCATTTAATTAGTTTCCTTAATTTCTGAAAATCCAAAATCATCAATTTTAAATCTATAACCATACACACAAATAACATCTCCAACCATTAAAGAACGTTGTTCTTTCGGCTGAAAATCATTCTGTCCATAATGCCATACCCAATCTAATAAACTGTGTAATGCTTCTTTATTGTTATGACACATATGTTCACCAGGAATTTTATGTTCAGGAACATCTACATAACGAATACCTTCATTTAAAAAACCCAAATTATGTTTTTTAGTCTTTGGATTATCATCCCAGGCTCTTAGTTCAACATCTATAAGCATTGTTTTAAACTCCTTTATTATTATCACAGGCAATATACAACAATGAAAAACGAATGTCAAATTTATTTTTAGACATCTAACTGTTCGTATACATCTCCTGAATGTCCATCTGAAAAATAATTCTTCTTCCTACCAATTACATTGCCTTCAGTTAAAAAACAACAGTTCCAACAGAGCAATCGTAAATTTTCTAATTTATAATTTTGACGATCTCCATCATTAAAAGTTAATACTAATGGAGCCTTTAAATCAGTAATTCGCTTTTCGTTGAATCCACATAAATCACATTGTTCAGGAAGTCTGGCTTCACGAATAATCCATTCTCGTAATTTAGTCAAATTCAGTCTTTTTCCGTTTCGAGATCCATCTAAAATTCTATTTATATTTCGTTTTGTTCCATGTAATCGAGGTTTTGGAATACCTTTAGCATACGGATTCATGCCTCCATCTATCCACAATCCATATAATTTAGCATACTTTTTAAATGTAATAAATGAAGTATTCAAATAACGAGCAGCTTCACTAAATGATCTTGATTCAGCAATAGCATTTTTTATTTCTTGTTCATTAAAACTTTTAGATGGTCGTCCAGTTGGAACAAAGCTTGGCCATATTCCATATCGTTTACAGTATTTTTTAAAAGTAATATAATTCATATGTAAAATACGAGCAGCTTCAGTAAGTGAAGTAGTAGAATCTATTGTATCTTGTAATTTTTGTTTTGTAAATTTTTTACTATAATTTTTTTTCATATATTATCCTTATGCCGTTGAATTAATCATATAATGATATTTTGTAGTATATATAGGACGGTATGATTCACATTTAATAAATGCTCGTTCATCAGCAGATAATGGTTGTATACTAAATGGTTCATAACCTAACATTTCGTGTGGAAGACTCATAGCAGCAGTTATTTGTTTTCTAGCATACTCATCAACATTATCTATTATTAACGATTCTTGATAATTTCTTAACCACAGCGGCTTATTTTCATTTTCCGATATTGCCTGCAATCGAGATTTTAATTTATCAAAATCAACTTTATTATATGTTCTAATTTGTGTCGGCTGTATATCGTTTTTACTTTTCTCTTCTGATTCAGTTGACTGAATTTGACTCTGGTGTGGCTGTTGCTTTTGTTGTTGTAAAATAGCATCTGCCCAAATCATAGGAAATAATTTAGCAGAGTTTTCATTATTTATTTCCATTCCTAATTTTTCGCCTTTTTCAAAAATTTGTTATGTATTATATATCTTTTTTAGTGGACTATTTTCATTAATATAAAGTTCATTTATTTGTGTATATAAATAGTAAGAATATAATTTTTCATTATTTATTTCCACGGTATTTCTATTCCTAATCGTTTTGCCTTTTCTTCAAATTCTTGTCGTTCAAGATTATCTTTTAATGTACCATCTTTTTTTGTATCAAACCAGCCAAACTCAAAAGCACCTTGAATTCCATTTTCTCTAATCAAATCCTTCATCATTTCAATATCTCTTGCTGTTAAAGTTATAGCATTCAAACGATAATCCTGAAACGCTTCCCATGTTAAAGGA
>Ga0222637_1000908_pt1 | contig 11291 bp, 14 predicted proteins | sample AntAcemetagen143_FD_181149 | JGI IMG/M metagenome (GOLD analysis project Ga0222637, IMG submission 181149) | Saline water microbial communities from Ace Lake, Antarctica - #143 | ecosystem: Environmental > Aquatic > Non-marine Saline and Alkaline > Saline | place: Antarctica: Ace Lake...
TTACGTGATCTATTGCGAGCCTCTAAATGCTTTCCTAAACGAGCCATATCCTCACTCCCAAGCTCAGGGTCATGTCTCTTAACCATCTTCGCAATCTCCGCGACATAACGCCTCACGTAAGACGGCATAAACTGAGCCATCATAGCTAACCTGAAAACCTCATCAAACGGGGGAGGAAACGCCGTGATCCCAACATTACGACGACGATAGCGATATCGCAGAGTATCGCCGGTACTGGCAGGTGAATCGAACAATCTGACAACTGGGAATCGGTCTTTATCGTATCGCAATAATATCCACTTTTCAGGAGAAGACATCGCATGGTCTTCATCATAGTGATCCATTTCGACTGACGACATCTCACCCAAAACCTTGAACGATGTTGGTGTTGACGACGTAGCAAACCGGATATTGATTATATCTTCACAATCTTTACCACCAGCACCCTCCAAAGTATAGTCACTTTGGTTAGCTACCGTTAATTTATCGTCAATACCAATAGCCCACTTCCAAGGGTATTCATTTGAAACCTGAGCCAAGACCACAGGGTATCGTGTTTCAACAGCCTTTTCCGCCTGTCTCGGCTCCAACTTCGCCCCCTCATAGACTACCTTGAACTCAGGGGATTCCATTATCATAGTAACAAGTTCTTTTTCTGTCATAATACCCTCTCCACCAAAGGAATAAATGTAAGCATGAATGGTGAGAATACCCTATCATATAATGCCGCCAATACGAACCAGAAGCATAATGCCGACACTCCCAACAGAGGAGCAGTCATCACCGTAGAAAACCACCAATAAGAAGTACATATAGCACCGACGATTGAAACGAATCTGAGCCGGACATAGACATTATAATACCCCTGTGGCGATCTTTGTATACCACAGAACCATTTACAAATCAAGGGGATAAGTAAACGGTGTTGCATCGGCAATTGAGCCTCTCCCCTCAAGACCGAGGGGATCGCACCGATACCGTTCCATATCGCTCCCATGTTGTTAGCAGTCATACGATAATCAGCATAACATACTACAAGAGACAAAAATGCTAAATATAGAATCTCATTCAACACCAGTGATTTCCTTTGGCAATCGTTCCTTAGCTATGATCCAGTCATGTATCGTATATCCATAATCACCCAAGTGGCCAATATCCAAATCACAATCAACGAATATCTTGAACCCAGCCTCTTTTGCTTTCTTACAGAAATACATATCCTCACCTATAATACCCGTTTCGTTCTTAGGGTACTCAGGCATTGCAAACCAGGGGAACTCCACCCGCTTGAATACGTTAGTATCAACAAGCAGGAAAGCACCACCGACAGCATCAACTTCAAGCAGTCCTTTACGAGGCCAACCACTCTTGATAGTTTGATGCTTACCAGACTCATCTTTGTTGTAAACAGCAGGGAAGTACGGAGCTACGCGCCTCACACAAAGACCTGAAATAATATCCTTACCATGCGACATTAACTGCATCGCGGCAGTCGGCTCAAATATCATATCGTCATCAATCTGCAAGACCCATCTGCACTCGTGTTCTATGGCCTTTTTCACTAACCTGTTGCGGTTGTTTGGAATGATAGCCCCCATCTCATCACCCCAAACCAAGTCGAACCCATTGGCAGACAGAGCTTTTAGCAATCCTGTACGGGAACTCTCGAAGTCATTATATCGGACACACCTTGAAGCTCTTGGTGAACCGACAAATATACGTTGTTTCTTTATGACATCAGCCATCATTACGCCTTCGTACTGTCGCCAGTAGCTCTTGATCCTGTGGTAGTTTTTACTACCGTTCTAACGCCGTGAGTCTTGGCGGCAACAGTCACTCTATCTTTCCAGAACTGAGAGTTCTCGGTAGGCTTTGTATCCCACGACTCATAGAGATATAAGCCATTGCCGAATGAGCCATTATCCTCAAACAACTTGGCCATGTCATTTATCTTCATCCCATGTTTTTTAGCAAAAGATTCAGTCAACCGGAATCTACCATTCTGGAATATAGCATAAACGGCTGGCCTTGGGTCTCTACGGTTATTCCCAGCACCGTCGACATAGGGGATATAGCTGGCCGGTGCTATAATCACCTTTGTGTTGATTATGGGATAATGCAAATACTCATAAAACTTGTCACCCAATTCGGCACGATACTTCTGTATCCCTGATTGGATTTCTGGTGATACTGGCGGCTCATCTATTTTTGCCCCAATACCCTTTTTAAGTTCTGCTTTTCTGGTACTCAAAACATTCTCCTGTTTGAATACACGGGGGGATTAACCCCCATGTACTTCGCAATCTCGGTTAAGAGACTGATGTGATGTTATATAGCATTCCGTGAGTCGGGAACGATCTCATCTCAAGACAACTGATCGTTTGGAACTCACCCTTCTGGGCTGTTTCTCCTGTAGCTCCATACGGGTCAAGTACCTTTTCACGGGTCGATCCGATATCACTATAGGTGATAAATTTCACATTCGGCAGATCAATCAAGAACGCCGTCGCACCATCAGAGGCCGCATCAGGTGTCAACATCTTATGAGTGATGATCTTGACAGTACCATGCGCAGACACCCATTTCTCGACAGCGATACCAAACTGATTACTCTCTGTGAAGGAATTCATTTTGGTAAGACCCCAAGTGTCAAATGCAGTTCTCAATATCGGAGGACAGAGCAAGATTTTAGTCTTGCTACCATACTCGAATCCTGCTTCAAGGAATGTCATAAACTCTGACATAGCAATAGCCCCAGCATTTACCACTCTATCTGAGCCAGAATAGGCGGAGATGTAGTAGTATAAACCACCGGCAGTCGAAGCGGAATCGTTGCCGGTTCCACTCGAAGACGCGCCTTGATCGCCCTTAGCAGGTACACCCCAAAGGTTCTGATTCTCAACCTTAGCGGTATGGTCTGCGGCTTTGGATCGCTTCATTAAAGCAAGATCATTCTCGCCATAATGTTTAGCGGCTGCCACAATATCAGTTACACCGTAAGGTGTTCTCTGAGTCTGGCAGAAGTTGTAATACTGAACTTCCTGCACGTTTTTGATCGTCGGCAACTTAAATCCCTGTTCAAAGGCATTACCGATAATCTTCAACTTGGTCGTATCGGCGATTATTGCGGCACGAGCCGTATAGCCAGGCGTTGAATCTCCCTGTCCATAATCACGGATAACTGTCAACTGTCCGGCAGAATCACCCGCTCCCGAAACAGCCGTAACAAATACGACTTCCTTCCCTGAGTTCTCTACCATGCAAACATCACCAATCGCATAACGAGCGATATTGTCTACTGTGATAGTAACTTCCGAAGCAGTACACTCACCGGAGATTTCGTTGTTAGTCGGCTGTAGCTCGCTATCGAACCAGTTATGTTGTACCGCACCGGAAGAACCCTGGTTAACCATCATAAATATATAGGTGGCAGGGTTCTCGTAAGCATTCAGGAGATGAATCCCTTCTGCTACATCGAGTACTTCCCTATTTGTTGCAAGGACCGCTTGTGATCTCAAGCCCTGTGCTGTTGTAGGCATTATTTATTCTCCTTACCAACAGATGAGAACTAACTAACCGTCCAGAAACTCTCTTGCCTTTGGGTTCTGTCCGACATTTCTCATCTGTTCTACACTTTTCATGGCATCCGTCATATCCGGCGCGGGAGTTACACCAGTAGATGTTGGCTGAGAAACCTGATTGGCAGCTTCCAATTTTGCTCTTGCCGCAGTCTCAACCTTCTTTCGCTCCGAATCCATAGATACCATCTGTTCACGTCTTGAAAGAGCACCCACAAAAGCCTTTACGTAATGAGTAGGCAAAGAACCATACTGACCATTCGGGTCAGGTTGATATATCCCAATTTCAGCCAATTCAGCATTAATTTGATCACGGGTAGCTTGGTCAAGAGGACCAAGTTCTCTATAAGCCTGATCGGCTTGCTGAAAATTAGCCCTGAAACTCTGTACCCTTGATCTCTCATCACTTTCGGCACGTACCTCACCACGAACCAAAGATTTAAGAGCCTCCGGTGACATGTCAAAGACAGTCTCGGCGGTGCCTGGTTCTTCGGTAGTTTGTGGTTGTGTTGTCTTGAATTGTTCAGGGGCGATTTCCCCCCTCACCATTCCCTTCAAGGTACCTGTCGGGTCAACTTGGTTTAATATCGCGATGGCCTTTTGGTATCGCTCTTGGTAATGCTCTTCTGTCTTGTTATCTTGTGCAGGTGACTGTGGCTCAGTGGAGGTCTCTTGTGCAGGTGTCTCACCCACAGTGGTTGTCTCCACTCCCACGTTCCCAGCTTCGTCCGGTATAATTGGAGTCTCCCCTTGGGGTGTGGTGCTCTCCGGCGTTGTCTCTGCCGGTGCCTCTCCACCTGATCGGGTTCCATTAAATACTCGGTCTCTTGTTGATTCATCCATTTTTTACACCTTTGGAGTCCCACGATAGAAAGGCGTTCTTGTCCTGGCCTTCTCACGGGCTGTCTCCTTTAATTGAATTTCATGGTTTAGTTGCTCGCGACTACTCACTTTTGTCTCTACGATTTTCAAGAGGGAGTGAGTAACATCAAGCAACGCTTTTATATAGAACTTCTTCTTGTAATTCTTTAATCCACTCCACCACGACACATCACAAGCCAACCCTATAAGTTCACGCTCATAAGCCTTGATATGGTCATTAAAGATCACTACCAATTGTGCGGCCAACCCAGTACCAACTAAAGCATCAGCAAGTCGCTTATCATTGTACAGCGTTGTTATATCTTTATCTATGTCGTAGTTTGACTCCATAATATTAATCCCTGTCGTATAACTCTAATCTTACATAAGGGTTTGTTATCAACTGTGTTTCTCCCCTTGGACCGCCAACAGCAGCATTCAGATATACAGTATCTGAAGCGTCTGTTTGTGATCTTAGAGAATCCACACGCATTCTATACATGAATGGGAACGTAAACGATTCGTTTGCCCATAATGGGCAGGCAGCAACCTTAGTGGAATCTATATTATTATGCGGGACAAGGTTAGCCGCACTTACCCTATTTGCTGAATCAGCACCGCAACCGATCCAAAGTTCAGTCCCTGGCTTTAATGTTGCAATCCCAGTAAAAGTTAAAATAGCCTCACACGTATCAGACATCACGTAGCTAAACGTATAAAGGTGCTGGAACCCAACATCCAATGTACTGTCTATCGTAACAGTCTCGTCATGGTCAAAGCTCTGCGGCATAACCGAGTCTATCGGCGCGGCCGCTTGTACTGACATAGAAAACGCAAACAATGTCAGCACTACAAACATAATCCTCTTATTCACTTTTTATACTCCTTATTCGTTACCGTATCGTGGTTCTAACCAATAATCAACTCGTGCTCGATATAATCGACCACTAATACCCTTGAAAACCGTAGTTGTTGGGGCTGTCTGTTCAGATTTCACCCTGATCTGTAAGTATGTCCCGACATAATCTGAATCAGACAATATCCTTGCGGCCGCCCAATTCCTGTATCTGCCAAGGAATACAGCATTTACAGCATAATTAGAGGCTCCATTGCCCGACATACTGTCAGCAGTCAGTACGGCCTTAGTCGAATCCCATGCTGCCCAGGGGCCAGTTGGTGTAGGTCCATGCCTTGTAATAACATGGAATGCAGACCCTGTAAATAGCGAATCAAAGTGGTAATTATAGCTTCGCCAAAAGAATGAAGCACCGGCGAATGCCGGACCACTGATATCCACTATGAAAGTGTCACATTCGCTGATAGGACTCGCGCTCGCACTGTCGGCTGCTATCATAGTATGATTCAGATTAGCGTAGTGTGCCAGATCATCCAAATTCCACTGACTTGCCGACACCGACACGGACATGAGCAATAGTATGGCCAAATATCTAATCATAATTATACCGCCTTTCCGACAGCATCTTCTCTCTGTTTTTTCGCACTGTTTTGACCCTCCTGTAAGGTTGTATGTTCACTTTTTTTCTGTATTCCCTGTGCACGTCCGGCTTCTTTCATTTTGTTTCTATTCTCCTCCACACTTCCTTTTGCTTCGATTTCTCTGGTTCGTGACACATCCTCTCTGGTACCCATAGCGGCATCCATATCAGCCTGTTCCTGTGCCTTAGCCATCATCTCTTCATCAGAGACAATGAACTTTGCGCTTTCAGCCTTTGGAATCTCATAGGTATCAAGCACCCACATAGCCAGCCCACCAGGCATAACACTGGGGTTGTTTGCCAATATAGGCAACAATTCGGCAATCATTCGCTGACGGCCACGTATGTTCAGTATCTTGTCTTTGCCCTTGTATGCAAAATTAAACCCACCTGGCAGTTCATTAGGGTTAGCATACTGCATACGCAGAGCCTTCTCCTGACCCAATATCTCAACATAGTCGTCCATTGTAGCAAATTGACCAGAATGGTAGAATACCTTGTTGGCAAAATCAGATAAGAATGATTCTGTCTGTATGATCCCAACCGACAACCTGACCTCATCACCCTGTTTCAAGATAGCGGCTTCAGCAGCTGTTTCGACACCGGCCATTGGCTCACTACGGGATATCCCATGATCACCATGTACCATATCTATTTTATTCTCAATGACACTGGGCAGTCTGTAGTGATCCGGTGGTAGCCCTGAACCAGGACTCTCATATATCAAGTTTCCCTTAATTGGGGAATCACTCATAACATACGGGTCAACAGGAACCCTATTCCCAGGAGTCTTAATCATATTCTCTGGGCTGACAGCGCCCTTACGGTAGTATATCATTGGCTGGTTGGCCTGGGCATGAGCGTCAAGCGTCATATCAAACAGATCATTCTCAAGATCAATCAGTAATTCAGACATTTCAGCCATGCCTATACCCCAAAACTGGTTCTGAGTATGGGGATCGGGGGTATTTACCAGCCTCGACATATTTATCAACTTATGTTCAAATCTATTGTCACCATCTCGAAGAGGAATAGTCCCATTGAACGAGTCTATATATCTATCAGGCATCATCACCCGCATCAATACACCGATATCGCTATCACCACTCTGTGTGGGCAATCCCATATCGGATAATATCTGTAACCCAAAGTGGTCATTGACCTTTTGAGGTGAATAACTCTTGTCTTTTCCATAATCAATCAGAGTTTGAACGTCGAAATCCTGTCCATAAGCCCCCTTTTTCGCCATAGCTATCAATTGACGGCGGGATACAAGCTGATTCAACACGATGTACCTACAACCGTTAGGATCGGACAGATTGATAGCAAACGGGTCAACAAAAACCTCCCAGGGAGCGTAAACCCGAATATCTAACCGATATCGAAGAGCAGGAACCTCCTGAATGGTTGGCGCACCGGTGTACGGATCAGGGACAATATGTTTTTCCATAACAGTTTCAAAATATGGCAAAGGTTCGACAAAAGACGTGCCATAGATAAACTTCATTTTCTCCGCCAACACCATCTTTTCAAGGAATCCAGCCTTATTCAAGATAACATCGTGGAATTCTGTCTGGTATTCCGCAACTTCCTTATAATCCTCACGATTACCAGCCGCCTCAATAGGGATATACGGACGAACACCAAAGACAGCATTGACCTCACGAGGCAAAACCGTCTCAACCGAAGAGAATAGCTTAGGAATAAAGATATTGGACATATTCGGATCACGACTTACAGTATCCAAATAGCCATGATACTGGTGATAAAACCGCTTATACCCATTATTCCGCGCCTGTTGATACACCTTAGCCTGCTGGTACAAACTCTCAGTCAACTTTCTTCCATCTTTACCATCAAAATCTATGTTACCGTACCCCATATCGCCTCTCCCTAAAACCCTAACCGAGTATATTGTCGCTTCTGATAATTAAAGGTTGGATTACTTTTTGGTAGAATTATCATAGGCTTATCCGCTAACGCCGTACTTATCTGAGGTGAAGCCATAAGCCCATACCGAACATCATCGACAAAATGGTCATCAACCGTTGCCACCGACTCCCTCAACGTCTCTTCATCAGCCTTTGTTCTACGCCTAAACCTATATCGCTCATGCTGTTTAATCGTCCCTTCGCACGATTCAAAGAAAAAAAGGCGGGGCTTACCTGTAATTGGATCGACCGATAACGCAGTCCTGACCAGGTTCACACCCGCCTCAAAATTCTTGCCACCAACCTGATTAGTACCCATAAACGGCAAGCCACACTTAATCAACTGCATCTTGACCGATTCATGTCCATTTATATTTTTACCCTTACCGCCCATAGCTTCATCAATAATAAACTGATGGATATATTCATTCCCAGTCAACATACGTATCTTCTCAACCATCCTGGGGATACCACCACTATCGGTATCAGGGTTCCACTTAGCCTCCCGATAAACATACGAAACACCTTTAGGACTCGTAGCCATCCATAAAATAGCCGTAGGTGTACGCAAATGGCTGTCAACAATAATCTGTCGATGATAGCCAGTAGGTAGATCAAAATCAGGGATAACATGATTATCACGGGAAAACTCAGGGTATACCATCCCCTGTAAAACAACAAACTCCCCGTAATACTTCGCCCTCAACAAGTTAGGGTCTTTAATGCTGGCCTTGAACTCTTCGCGACCAACTTTACTTACGTATGGGTTCTTCTCTATTAAAAAGAACCAACACTTTACTGTTGGATTGTCAGCATGGATTATATCATCAAGCTCCCAAGTAGCACCACCCTCTGGGGTCATTGTATAAACAACAAAACCACCACGATCCGCAGTACGAGCCTTACTCTCTTCATATATCTCGCGAGGAGCGTGCTCATCAAAATATAATGCGTCTACATCAGCACCACCCATCTTATCACGGGTTTGCGTATAATTGAAGAAACGTATCTGAGAGCCATTCTTGAACGTAAGGCTACGGTTACTGTAGCTAAAAGCCTTATCAAACGAACCACCGGCTAAATCCTTACGTGGCGCGAACTCCCTTAGCTTACGCATAGTAACGTCTATGGTAGTATCTTCCCACGATGGACTGAATTCTCGTATCTTGACCGGAGGCTTCTGACCTAACCACGCAGGGCTATCTAATATATGATCCTTATTCCAATCATATATCACATTGCTTAATTGAGTCCGAGTAATTATGTGCTTCTTGCTATCTATATACTTCTGGCAAAGAGGAGGAATATGGTCAAATGATCGGATAGGGTGCACCCCCTTGGCAAACAATAACTTATCAACGGTAGCAATCTCAGTCTTACCCGAACGGTTAGAACCACCAGCAAAGCGAGTGGTTATTATCCCAGGCGCATATAAAAATCCGCGTTGGTCATTATCAGGTGGAGACGTAGGCCTGAATAAATGTAATCGCTCCTCACGGCTAATCCTGTCCAACTCAGATAACTCAGCATACAGAGCCGTTTGCTCAGATTCAGGCATAGAACCGATAAACGAGGCAATCTCAGCCTGACTCTTACCAGTAAACTCCGACTGTAACTCCAATAAACCCATAATCCATACTACAAAGCGTAGTATCTCCGCCTAAAAAAACACTCAATCAACCGCATGGCTCACATTCCTACCAAATCGCTGAGACCAACCGTGAAAAGCAGGGTCATTAGAAGCGTAATCACGAAAAACATCAACCTCAGACGAAACCTCACCACAAACACCACACTTAAACCCTTGTGGGGTAGCAACTAAATGGTCACGCATACCCAAGTTAGCACCACACGACTTACAGGTGATCTTCTCATACCAATCAGCACGCTCAAAGCATGGAACGCCCTCTTCATAGGCTATCTTGTAGCCGCAAACAAGGCAAACAAGAGCATGGTCCTTAACTATAAATCTAACCCAATCCTTACAATCAGCACAGAATAAGAACTCGTCGCCAGGAGGCTTAACACACACCTTGGCTATAGGCGAAACACCATCATTCATCCAAAGATCATCTTCTGCCCAGTCAGCTTGTTCCCAGTCAATATGTCCCATAATCACACACCTATCGGATAAAGAATTAATCGCCGAAACAACATCTTCTGCCAGGTCTCAAGCAACTTGACATAGTCGCAGATAGCAAGATAATGAGCAAACCCAGGAGAACGCCAATAACCCATCAAACCATGAACCAAAGCCAAGTCACTACGCTTCATGTCAGTCCGAACCATGAAATCTTCCATCTTAAAATTATCCGTCAGCAATCTCCTTAGTATTCTGTACCGTCATCTTCTCAATAAACTCATGACGGTGGTCAGGGCTCAGGCAAATCCAGTGGTATAGACCAGCACGAGTGTCTGTCACACGCTGCATAGAACAGCCACATTCAGGACAAACCTTATAGCTAAATTGCATACCAACATCAATCTCAGGCCGGTTTATGGCCGATTTATTTCGACCCCAAAACGCATGCTGATCAGGAGTCATATATATCCGCAACATCACCCTAAACCTTCTTGCCCTCAAGTTCTGCCTTAAATATAGCATCCATCACACGGACAACACCCTTGAAGTCGAGGCAAGCACAAATAACCTCGCCAGAACCGTCACTCAACATAACATCCCCATCAAAGTTGTCAATGCGGAAAAGGGAAACCCTTTTACGAACCTTGGCTGATTCATGACTGAAACTAAAGTAGGTCACAGGGTTGGCGGGGTTCGGCTTAACAGAATCATCACCAACACCATCAGGAGCAACAGAAGCCGCCTTCAAAGGAGGAGTGTTAACATGATCCAAGATACATGACCTGCATAACTGACCATCAGTAAAAGGCAGCTCAGCAACACCCATCTCTTTGCCACAATGAGAACATTTCATAATTCATACCTTTCAGGGAAATAAAGGATACAGACACGGAGATATAGCCCTTTACCATTATATTATACCTCCCCCTCTGCCAGAGGGGTACCCACCCCCCCTTCGGGATTCTCGACCTCGCAGTCGGCCTCTATCGCTGGCTGTCCACCTTGCGCCTGCAACAGTTGCGACAGCATCGGGATCAATGATATGCACTTCTCAGCCGCTTCCGTTGGTGTGTGCACATTCAGGTTGACTACCTGCTGGTTGCGCTCTAATTTTAGAATTTTCTCAGAAGAAAGAACATCCTTACTTGCGCTATACCTGAGCTTATCGTCGCCTATCTGACCAGCTACCATAAGCTTATACGTCTTGGCGGCGTCTCTTATAGTCCCCTGTATGACCTTTTTGGCCGCATTAACCTCGGTTTGGAGCGTGTTTTTAACCTCGTTGGCCTGCAGGTTGTACTCTCCGGCCTGGACATCGATAACCTCGGACTCGTAATCCTTC
>Ga0222637_1000910_pt1 | contig 11278 bp, 10 predicted proteins | sample AntAcemetagen143_FD_181149 | JGI IMG/M metagenome (GOLD analysis project Ga0222637, IMG submission 181149) | Saline water microbial communities from Ace Lake, Antarctica - #143 | ecosystem: Environmental > Aquatic > Non-marine Saline and Alkaline > Saline | place: Antarctica: Ace Lake...
TGGTAGTTTGATTTTCCCCACCTTGGACATTCTTATTTTAGGAGGAGTTTTAATCTTAAATGTTGGTGGTCTCCTTGTGCCAAACTTAGCGGTCTTGATATTGGGTAGTTTGCCAACCTTCTTGATAGTAATGCTTTTGAATTTCTTAGACTTGCCTGAACCACCCAAGGTTTTTGTCTTTCCCCCACTGGTGTACTTGTTAATCTTGATACCAGCCTCTCTTAGCGCCTCTGTAACGCTCTTAGTCAGAACCTTGCTTTTAAGCATCTCGTCAACCACCTTGTTAAATTCTTCCCCTGTTTTCCCTTCAAGTTGACCCTTGGCCCATTCTGCCCTCTGTGTGACCAACATCCCTCCACCGGATTTGTAGGAGTCTAACCCTATCTTGAATATCATCTCCGGCTTCTCTTTCTCTATCTCCTTTCTGATCTTGATGGCATTGTCCACGTCACCCTGTAACTCGTCTAGGTCAGCGCTACTAATACCGTGTTTAATCTTTATCTTCTTCTCACCGTAACCCTCTACTGTTTTAACAGCGTCTTCATATAGGATTTTGATTGACTTTAAATCGTCTGGGAGGGGTTCAGCCGCCTGTGCATCAAACCTCCCTGAGTCCTTTTTAGTAGTTGTTTTCTTAGTGGTCTGATAAGTCTCACCGTAGAACCTCCGTAGTACTGGAATAATGTTGGGGTCTACCTTCTCGCCCTTAGTAACTTTGTCCAAAGTCTCCAGTATCCCGACTGGTGTTTTGATCGCACCAGCAAATGTCCCCTCTAGGAAGTTTTTAGCCCTAAGTGGAGAAACGTTGAGTATCTTCCCAATAGCTTTATATGCACCTGGAGTGTGTTTATACGATTGTTGAGGTGGGGGTTTGTCCTTTAGGTAGTAAGGGACGATCTCTTTTGGTTCACCCTCGGCGGTGGTCCTAAAGGTTGATTTGTTCAAAAGGTCTTCAAATGCTGGCTTAATGGCTTGGGGCAATATCCCTCCCAAAGTCCTGACCCCAACTTCTTTAAGATTAGAACCCCCTTTTATTACCGGCAGTCCTTCACTCAACAAACTGGTTGCCATTTCCTTAAACCCTCTGGGGTCATTCCCCGCCATCCAAGCAATTAGTTCTTCTGTGGGATTAGCAACATAGGGGACCACATTACCCTTGGGGAACTTGGCATAATCTACTTTCCCGTCTTTGGTTCTTCCTTTAACAAACACGAAGTTTGAATCTTTAACCCATGTGGGGACTTCATTTATCTCCTCTCGGTGGAACAGGTTGTTATAAAGTGACGTCATAATAGCGGGAATGCCAGCATAAACAGCAAACCGTAACCCAACCTTTTTGGGATCACTTTTAATTGCCCTTATCAATTTGTCAAAACCTTGTACCCCCACGTTCAAGAAGGGGATAATTGAGTTGGCCGTTTTCATTTTAGCTCCCATGCGGGCAAAGTCTAGTGTCCCTTCACGTGATTCCATCATCGCTAGTAATGGGTTACCGGTCTTCTTTAACGCTTTCTTATAAAGCCCTAACCTAGTGGGGACTTCTGAGTATTCTCCCACCACGTCAATCCCTCCGATGGCCCAATCTCTTAGTTGTTTCGCTAGTCCTTTCTTCTGAGTGGCGCCCTCTATCTGTTCTTTGATCCCCTTCCTCCCTGACATATTCTCGAAGAAAATCTTTCCTCCCGATTGCATCCATGACTCTACCAACTCATCTGAGCCAGTTTTCTTATAGTTCATTAAGTGTCCCAAACCCCTGAAGTAATCAAGGAATGGCTTGTACCCATACTTGGAAGTTACCGCCGCATCTAGTTGGTCCTTGAATACGTTTGGAATCATAAAGTCGATGTTTCTGCCTGTGGCCCCTTGTCGTAGTAGTCTGGCCGGCGCTGAAAGTATCTTTACCAACATTCCAGCAGATTCTTCATTTACCCCTTTTAGAACGTCAGCTATCTCTTTCCCTACCTCATAGTGGACTTTCTTGCCATTCTCCCAAACTGAAACAGTAGAACCACTAGCCTTCTGAGCCTTGGAGAACGCATACTCAGGGGCTATGTCTTTCAATCCAATGACCGAACTAGCCACCCTGTTCTTGGCTACCGCAGACTCAATCTTATAAGTATCAGCGATAACTGATTCTATCGGGGACAAGATTTGCCTCTCGGAACCCTTGATCTTCTTGATTACCTGTCCTGCTTGGGCTGTTCTGGTCGGCACTCCTAAGTAGTTATCCACAGTATCCATCACTCTTTGGAATGGAACGTAGTATTTGTTTCCTGCCTTAATTGCGTCATAACCCTTCTGGTCAATGAACCCGCTTTCTAGCAACTTATTCAGACCTTCGTCTTGGTATGTGTATAACTTCTTAGCAACGTCGTCCAGTTGGTTAAGGTCGTACTTGGTCCCCAATGCGTCTATGGTGGCTTGGGCTTTGATGGGATCGGACCCCTTGACTGTTCTCCCAACCTCGCTAAACCCAATATCCCTTTTAGCTTTCAGGTATATGTCCATGTCCTTAACGGGGGCTACACTGTCTATCTGGTCTAATATCGGTTGAAGTGATTGTTTGTGTCTTAACTCTGCTGTCCCACCCGCACCTAATAGTTGTCTGGTGGTATAGACTGGCGACTTTGAGGGAAGAATGCTTATCTTCTGTTCGGCCTCAATTTTCTTGGCGAGTCGCTCTATCGGCTCAAACCTATTAACCCAATTAGTATAAAGTTCGTTGGCGGACTGTCTGATGGTCTTTTTAGGCTCTTGAATCGTCCCGATTTCTTTACCCGCTTCTGTTATAATTTGGTCAGATGATTTTAGACTTATATCTTCTATTTGCGGGACTTTGCTGGTTGGGGCTTCTGGGACTAATTCTTTGGGACGTTCTATTTTGGCGAAAGTAGTTTCTTCTATCTTTGCCCCCAGGTCTACTTTCCCTGCCTGTGCTTGCAACCCTTCTGGGCTACTGGCCTTTGCAACGTAACTGTCTACTGATTGTTTTATAGATTTCTGTACCAAGGGGGTTAGTTTAGCCACATCACCTAAAACATCTACACCGGCAAAGCCTACATTCAAAACTAGGTTCTCTACTGCTTCACGCTTAATAGCTTCTACATAAGACTCTTTATCCGTTTGGGTTAGTGTGGCCCAAATGGGGGTTTCTACTAAAGTTTCAACTACCGCCGCCTTAATGAACTTTCTACCTGCTACATCTGCCCATAGCTTAATCCCTTGTTTGAGTGTGTCTGGTTTGGCTGTTTTTAACGCCTTGTCTGTCAGGGGTTTGAGTACTGGTATATATTTGGCAAACCTTTCCACCAAACCTTGAGTAAGTCGTGTAGTACCGGCATTGGCTAGTCCTGCACCGCCACCTTCAAACGCCGCCTCTTTCGTTCCCTTAAAAACTGGTTGTTTCTGTGCAACATTAGAGCCAATCTTAAATAGTGTGTTTATCCCTGCCCCTCCTAAAGTTGATTTAAGTGCTATTGCTGGATTAGCTAGTCCATAGGTTGTTAATGCACCTTTGGCGCCTGTCTTAATATCCTTGAACCTTGCTTGCGTATCAGAAGGGTCAACCCCATAAGTCCTTAACTGCCTATTGGAAATGAACGGATTAGAAAAGGCCATACTTCTACCTAGCGCTGGCACGGCTTGTTTTAATCTTGTCGCTGTCCTTTGTACTAGGGGTTGGGTTGTCCGTTGAACACTGGCTAGTTTCTGTGCTGTGGGGGTAGACCAAAAGTTCTGACCCTTGTTACTTGTGGGGGTTAGATACTTTTTGGGTGTGAACTTACCACGCTGAAACCACCCCTCGTCGTCACTAAGACTGCTCTTAATTCTGTTAGCTAGGTCTAATAAAGACATTAGGCTCCTTTAAGCGAATAATCCTCTTTCTTCTTCTGGGTTAGCTGATCCACCGAATACTCTCAAGTTTCCACTTGTATCAACTTGTGGGGTACTGGCTATCGGCCCTGCTTGTGGTAGTGAAGGATTAAAGCCTGACACTCGTTGAAGGTTGGCCTTTACCTCTGCAATAGAATTGCTGTTAGTAATTGCCCACTGATCTAGTGCCTGTCTTCTACTGGAAGCCTCTTGGTCAATTTGGCTAAGTTTGGCCATAGCTTGATCTAACAATGATCTTGAAAGATTAGCCAAATCTGTACCTTTTTGAAGTTGACCACTAGCTTGAGCTTGTCGGACTTGCTGTTGAGCCGAAGTGAACCAGTCGGCTACTTCTCCCAATTTTATGTCCCTGTCACTTGCTAGTCTTCTTTCCTCATTATCGACTGTAGCTCGTAGGTCGGTCTCCCTCTTGCCTATCTCGGCAACTATGTCAGAAGTTTGACTCATCACACCACCCCTAGCTTTAGTACCAAGTTTGGTCAAAGCATAAGAGTACTGATTGGCGGCTGAACTATCTCCTGCTCCTCGTGAGCCAAGATAAATGTTCCCTGCCATCATGGAATTGCGGATATTCTCCGTCAAGTTCTTTAAGTTCTTCTCCTGATTGGTCATGGCTTTGTCTTCTTGAGTCTGTAAAGCACCCAAGCCTTGTTGTTCTTGAAGTGCTAAGTCGGATTGTCCTTGAGTGTACTGACTGCCAACGATACCTTCTCTGGCTGTTTGTTGAGTCCCAAGACTAGCCATTTGTTCATCTAGGGTTTTGAAGTAAGCGTCATAGCCGGAGGTAATGTCACCCCGTACTCTTTCCTCTGCAGCAAGTCTGGCCTGTTCTGCGGCGACATAAGGGTCTGGTGGACCACCTGTGGCGGCAAAGTCTGCTCTTGCCTCTGGCTCGCCCCATCCAGCATATTGAGACATATCAAAACCACCCCCACCTGAGGAAGTGCTTGCACCCTGAACACTACCACCATAAGGGGCTGGTTGTGCGGAAGGGGTTATCGACTGAGGCCAAGCTGATTGTGCTGGTGCTTGGTAAGGCGCCGGTTGTGCCGACGGAGTTGTAGATTGAGGCCAGGAACTTGTTGGCGTGGGAACTGGCGTGGCGTAAGGATTAGTGTTACTACTTGATTGTGGCCACATCTTAGACCTCCTCGTCTAATTCAAGGATGAGTTCTTTGACTCGTGCTAGTTGCTCGGTAGTCTTGTCTATAGAACCGTGCATATTGAGAACTGCTGATAAAGCTCTTTGATGGATACCTCTACCTGCCATTTCGGTTGATTCTCGTAGCATTAAATCTTTTAACTCGTCCAATAGGACACGTACTTTCTTTACTTTTTTGGCTCTTGCCATAGTTGTTTTAATCAATAAAAAAACCGCAGAATTAACTGCGGTCTGACGGGGGATTGGTTCCCCACTTATACCTTACTAATATTAGACTTATTTTGTGGGACTGTCAAGGACACGAAGGAAAAACTCAGCGTAAGCATCCACCCCATCCTTCACCTGCCAATCCTTTTTCGTGGTCTTAAAAGCTTCCTCTCCCATTGATTTCCTGTGTTCCTTGTCGTCTATCAGTCTCTTAATTGACCGATACCACTCGATCTCTGTGCTTGCTAAAAACCCATTCTTCCCCTCCTCGATGACATTTTCGTATTGTCTCATTCTCTGCCAGACACCAGGTTTCTTGGCGGTGCTACCCTCTATGAACTTGATTGAGGATTTGCACTTGTTGTAAATATTGTCCGTTAAGGGGGTAACTAGAATGTCTACCTGATCCATGAACACGGGGAACTTCTCACGCACCCACTTATAAAGGTCAACGTCTCCGAAGCCGTGGGTGTACCTTTGACCCCACCTTTTCTTGTACTTGGGAATCAACGCACCAACCGTCATAAAACTTACATTGGGATATTCCTTTAAGATTCGGTCTAGCCCTTTGTTAAATTCGTCGTTTTGTAAGTCCTTGAAATGTGAACTAGAGCCGAAGTGGAGTAACTTAATATCAAGGGTGTCTTTGAACGGGGACCGGTGGCTGTAAAGTTTAAGATTAACCCTATTAGACATGACTTTTATCCTAGAGGGGTCTTTGCCTGTTTTGTGCATGATTACATTCCGAAGGTACTTGTTGGTGGTAGTAATGAAGTCAACCTCTTTAGAAATGGCGGTGACGTTGTTTATCCCCTCGCTTCCTTTCTTATAAGCCTGATAAGCCGTGTTGTCCTCGGCCACATCCCACAAATCATCGTCCATATCTAAAACAATCTTTCTCTTATTCTTCCTGGCCATACAACCCATGATAGCGAAAGCCCAAGCGTTGGTGGTGTAGTTTAAAAAGAGTATGTCGTGTTCTGCCGTTACCTTAATCCAATCCATCTTCTTGTTTAGCTTGGGATCGTACATGGTAACTTTGAATTTAACCTTACCGTCTGTCCAACCATCTAAAGCTTCCATAGGTTGAACTACACGGGCAAAATCAACACCACTTGTACGTTCAACGGCTGCGTGACTTGGCATTGCAAAAACCCGAATTATTTTCATTGTGTAGCCTCAATAAACTGATCTAAACGGAAACTAAATAAGGTTCTTAATGCTTGGTAGTGTTCTCTAAATTTCGCCGTGTCTAGTTTAACATTTTCCTTTATCCCCCAACTAATACCGTTCATACCGGGTTCGTAATCCTCAAACTTCTTCTTCGTATAGTCAGATGGGATGATAACAATACGACAACCACACAATCTGGCAATTTCTGTCATGGCGGTACGATGATCGTAGCAATACATAACACTACACTCGTTTAACATGTCTGCTAGTGCTTGTTGGTCTTGGGCAAACTTTCTATCAATAGGTATGCACTCTTTTGGGTGAACGCTAGAGCTAGGCTTCTTGCCAAAGAATACACACTTTTTGTTTCGTTTCTTCTTCTGGTCTTTAAACAGGTGCATATTAAGTATGGGTAGAAACATTGTGTGTTCTGGGTCTGTGTTATAAACCAACTTGGAAAAGCTATATATAAGGTCTGTGTCCTCAAACTTAACGGGGCCAGTAATTCCATTAGAGGCCATCTCTCCTGGTGGGGCGAGTATATAGCGAACTACTGTGTTGGCTTCGGCTGGGTTGCCATGAGATATTTCTGGGTAAATAGCCACAAAGTCTTTGTTCTCGAACTTAGCATTTAAGAAAGCTATCTGGCCTTTGGCTAGCAACCAACCATATAAACCATAGAGGACTCTTATCCCTCCTGATACTGGAGAAAATGGTGGGGTGATAATGCTATAAGGTCTCAAAGTTCTCCATACTTGACGCTTCGACCTTGATAACCTTGCTTGATTAACCAGTCAGTTACTTCCTTCGTGAAACCCATCTGTTCAAACTGTAACTTGGGTAGGGCCACTTTCCCTTTAGCGTGGTGGTAAGCCTTTACCTGTTCGTCCATACACATTAACTTGTCATCCTCTATATAAAACCTTGCTTCCATACCTAAGCTCTTACAACCCAAATAGTTCTTATCTTTGTCCCAAATCAGCTTTTTCATCTTTTTAACAGCTTTGTTACGATACCAGACCGTGTTTAAAACGTCATTCTCTTGTCGGGTATATAACATGGCGTTCTTGTTTGCTTTTTCCCAAATGTCCCAAAACCCCTTGTTGGTTGATCCAACTAGCCCTGCTTGGACGTACATCTTCTCATCTATGTCTTCAAAGGTAGCATTCTCATAAATGTTGTAATTCCATACCGCCCCTACTTCCCAGTCGGTATCTAGTATCTCTGTCAGTCTGCCCGTAATGACTGTATCTGCATCAATGTTGATAACTCTGTCATAGTCTGCAACAAGCAACTTAGCAAAGGTAGGTTTGGCCATGTAGAAGTTAATATCGTTATCTTTAAACACCTTGTCTACCATGTCCTGTCTAAACACAACCAAATCTATGTCGGGGTGGTACTTCTTAAAGGAATTGATTAGTACATGTGTACCCACACTAAAGTAGTAGTCATCTGATACGATACTAAAAAATACTGTTTTCATCTAGTAAATAAAACAATAACAGCACTCGACTCGTATCTTCGTGCTTTGTAGCCAAGTCTCATCATATATTGAACTAACTCCATAAAGTTAGGATGGTGGAACTCAATCTCAATAGCTTTTATCCTATCGGCTACTTTCTTAAACCCCTTACTTCTAAGTATCATGTCTTCTGCACCCTCTACATCGAATTTACAGAAATCAACTGTGTCAATCTTGTTTTCCTTCATAAAGGTATCAAAGGCATAAGTCTTACATTTGTTTCCACCCTGTCCGTAGTCGTTGGTAAGTGAGTTACAAGTCAGGTTGTTGTCGAGATAGTTTATAGTCATCTCTCCGTCCTTGTCAGCTATGGCAGCCTTGAATATCTCTACATTGTCCCATTTGTTAAATTCTTTATTCTTCTTTAGTGCCTCAAAGTGCATCTCTGATGGTTCAATAGCATAAAGCTTTTTACAGAAAGTTCTCATGTATTGAGTGACTACTCCTATATTAGCTCCCACGTCGATAACAACCATGTCTTCCTTTTGGTTGAATATATCAACATATACTCCTTCAAAGTAAATCTCGTTGTAGATATATGGAATCATTAAACTGTCAAAAGGGATAGGTTTTTTCTTTGTTCCTATGGGATAAAATAGTGCTCCTAAGTTTTGTTTTGTCATGGTTTGGTTAAATAAATAAATCTTTATACAACTTATAATTTTTATTATCTTTCCAATGACAAGCTTGTGGTGTTTTCCAAGAGTCGCCATAGCGATGAGTTAGCCACTCTTCGGGATCAGAGGGTACGTTAAACTTTCTATCTAAATATTCCATTGTCTTCCATGTCTTTTTTGGATAATACCTTTTATCACACACCAGGCAATCATCCCCCACCACGTTTTGAAAACAAACCCCTTTTTCCATCCAAATGGGATTCAGGGCTATTCTGGGTTCATTAGAATTAATTGACCCGTCTCTTGTCATGTACATTTCAGCATGAGGCATGGGGCATTTATGAGGACAGGTTAAATACCCACTGGCCTTCAAAGAGCTTTCTATCTCGTCAAAATCCTCTCCATGAAAACAAACATCAACTTCGTTATCATCATCTCTTAATTTGCCCTCTCGTATTAAACCTAGTAGAGAAGAACCAAAGATCATATAGTCCAATCGGCCATCTATAATATCGTCAAACCATAATAGTAAGTCTTCGTATTTATTTCTCATACTTCCTCCCACACTTCCTACAAAGGTGGAACTCCCTCTTGAAGCCACCCTCTATACAATGAATATGCCATGCCTTTCTAATCGTCCTACCACAACCACCACAAGTAAAAGTTCGGTACTCAGGAGTCCAGTTGATCTCCCACTTGTTAAGGATTCTTAAACACTCTTCTTGGCTAATTTTCATCTAAATACTTCCTTAAAGTTTCAGGTGTGCCTATTGTGTAGACATCGCCCTTAGCAACTTCGTAAATTTTAACTTCTAGGCCGTTTTTAATAATTTGATTATAAACAGGGCAGTTGTAGAACTCACCGTTGGGCTCTCTATCATTACTACCCACTTTTTCAGCAGCAGCATTTACAAAGTCCTTGCCATGCCTAAACCAGTAGATACCCACAGTAGCATGGCTTGATATAACAATCTTCTCTGCAACCCTAGTAACACTCCCGTCCCTTACCTTGGCAAAGCTATGAAATGGTTCTCTGCTCTTGTAAGTAAGTATTGCTCCGTCTGCTCCACTTTCTCTAGCAAACTTATAGAACTCGTTAATGTCAAACTTAATTATCTGGTCGCAATTAGAAATAACCAACTCCTCGTCATTGTTTATAAGACTTGTTGCGGTCAGCATAGTACACAAAGCCCCCTCTGTTACTCTGTCAAGCCGAACAACATAACAGTCTGGTTTCCACTTTTTCAACTTGGGGCTTATCTTCCAGTCTTTGTCCATTTGCTTATTAGTAATAAACAAAAACCTTCCATCTCCTAAAGTATCAATAACAGCCTTAACCATTGGCTGTCCTGCTACACCTATCAAGGGTTTGGGTTCTTTGTGAGTGAACTTAAATCGTGATCCAAGTCCCGCCATGGGCACTGCAATAATCATCGTCTCCTCAAACCTATAAATGAAGGACCGTCAAGGTCTAGTGCGAGTAGCAAATCCTCAACAGCAATCTCTTTGTTTCTAGGCCAAAAATTACTAATGTTAGGAAAACACCCAATAACCTGTCTCGCATCTGGGCTTTGGTGTGTCCATCCATCCTCTTTATAATCATCGTCCCTACCAGCACCTACTAGAATTACCTTAATCTTGTCGTGGTCAATATAGTTACGAATGAACTCAAAAGGTCTATAAAGAATGAAATTGGTAATAGAATAACAGACAACGACCTTTCCTCTTAAAGAGAGTCCAACAGCAACTCCCAACATCGCCTGCTCACTGGCTCCACAATTTTTAACTCTATCTGGGAAATGTTTGAAATGCTTGTCGAACATTTTGTACCCCAAATCTGCCGTAAGCAACCACACGTTTTCGTTATCCTCCATTTCTTTAAAGAGGGCATGTGCAAAATAGCCCCTCATCGACTCATGCCTCTCTTCTATTGGAAACAATCTTTTACGCATTGGCCCACTCCTTTAATTCATATGTAACGTGATAATTACACTCACGGCATAAGGTTCTCCCGTTTGATAATTTGGTTCGCTTCTCTGGATATTTGTAAAATGGATAGGGATAGTGATCTGCCACCAACCTTCCCCCTCTTTTTCCACATATCTTGCAGGTATAGTCGTCCCGTTCAAAAATCTTTTTCTTCCATCTCCTTATCTCTAAAAGATTCCTGTCTCTGTTTCTCTGGTCCGTAATGCCCCCTTTCCACAATGGATGATCTGCCCCGCAATGCTCCCCGACCTTATAGAAATGAGGGAGTTTTAAACCAGGACGCTTTTTCCCCAACCAATACCCAGGTCTTTTCTTCTGTGCTTTTGCATAGCATTTCCTTGAACAATGCTTCCTTATTTTGTCCTCCCATCGTTGAACTTTATACTTCTTCCCGCACACTTCACACTTTTTGGTCTTTTTTGTTTTAAAGCATTCCCAACTACAAAATCTAGCATGACACCTTTTTTCTCTAGAAGGTTTGACATGAAAAGCTATTCCGCAAATTTCACAAGTATTCATTTGTCTTTCCCCATTAACTCCTTAAACATTAATTCATTCATAACCGCATAGTGTCCATCAATCCCCTGCAACCACTCTGGTAGGTGGAATAGGTTGGGTGTGACCACCATTGTCGGGAAAAATGACTGTAGTCGGTGTTTCAAGTAATCAGTGTCAACTGGTCCTAATGCACTGTATCCATTAGCAATAACTGTG
>Ga0222637_1000915_pt1 | contig 11250 bp, 13 predicted proteins | sample AntAcemetagen143_FD_181149 | JGI IMG/M metagenome (GOLD analysis project Ga0222637, IMG submission 181149) | Saline water microbial communities from Ace Lake, Antarctica - #143 | ecosystem: Environmental > Aquatic > Non-marine Saline and Alkaline > Saline | place: Antarctica: Ace Lake...
ATGCTGGAACAATTATTACTTCAAGAGGGTGTCCAGGGAATTGTAGTTTTTGTGGAAGCAAAATGATTTGGGGCAGACGAACACGATTTAGAAGTCCAGATAATGTTCTAGAAGAGATAGAAGGGGGTGAAGAGTAACTATGGGATTAAATATTTTAAGTTTTATGATGATACAGTGGCGCTAAAAAAAGATAGATTAATTGAATTATCCAAGGGAATTAAATCAATTGGAATTCATTGGAAAGCTGCTACGAGGGTTGATTTTGCAGGACTGGACGTTTTGAATATGATGAGACAATCTGGATGTGAGGAAGTTGCATATGGGATTGAATCGTTGGATCAAGAAGTTCTAGATAAAAATAATAAAGGAATAACATTAAATCAAGTTTATGAGACAATGCGAAATACAAAAAAAGTAGGTCTAAAATCAAGAGTATATTTTATTGTCGGTCTTCCTGGAGAAAAGCCAGGATTTTCAAATAGATTAGAGAAATTTTTAGATGAGACAAATCCTGATGCAGTAGATATTTCAACATTTGTTGCATTTCCAGGTTCTCCAATTTATCATAACCCGAAAAAATGGGGCATTAATTTAAAATCTTCCGAATTTAAAGATTATATAATGACCTTAGGTTTAAAAAATGGAGAACTTTCTAAGAATTTAACTTTTGAACACGATGTTTTAACAGAGGAAGAAATAAAGGAAGAAAGAGCAAAATCTATTAAATTGATTAAAGATAGAAATCAAGTACAAAACTTTTAATCTTTTTTGAAAATTTCTTCAAACCTTTTAAGAAGCCTCTCCTCTTCCATCCATAAACTTGGTTTATTTTGATTTAACCATGGTTCTTTTAATATTTTTTCATAAAGTTGGTCATCTTTATCAACTTTAATTATATAATCTATAAAATCTTTCATATTTTTGAAATCGTGGAAATTGATAAAGCTTTTAGTATTAAATTCTTTATTTATATCCTTATGTCCAATATAAATAGGAATACTATTAATTAACATTGCGTCAATAAATTTTTCAGTAACATACCCAGAACTAATTTTGTTTTCCACCCCAATTGTAAATTTATATTCAGAGATAAATTCTAATTTTTCTTCCATCCAATCTCCTGAGCTTCTTGATTCATTTGGATTTTTATAAGAACCAATTGGAGACATATTGTTCATGCATGTCCCAGGAGAATCAACTCTTTTATATTTACTAATCTGTCTGAATAATTTATTTCTTAGGGGAACGTGGTTGCTGTATATAAAGTTACAAAATTTTGTTTTTTCTTTTTTTATTTTATTTATGTTCTTTTGATTATTGAAAGATTTTTTCTTTTTTCTTAAATCAAAATTATCTCCCGAAATCATATAAGATGGAACTCTCATATATCGAGGATGATTTAAATCTGATTCATAGTCGGATGCAAAAGCGTAATCACATTTTGACATATCTGGCTTTATGCTTTCAGCGCTATAAAAAATCTTTACAAAATCCCCTTTAACGTTAAGAATTTTTGCATAAGGTTTGAGAATTTTTCTATCCCTTAAAAACCAAATAATTCCTTTAACAAAATCTTTTTCTAGCAATTTTCTATATATTTTTTTTAATAAGGTTTCTTTTTTCTTTTCTAATTTTTTTGAAGTTCTTACAGTTCCGTCTTCAAGTAAAAATTTATTATTTTCCTTATAAACAGAAAAAAAAACATAATCTGGTTTATCACTAATAATAATTTTATACTTCTTTTTTAAAAGTTTAAACAAGAAATTTTTTTCAATATCAAAAGGAGTGCCATAATATAGGAAATTTATTTTTATTTCAGGTTTTTTCATACTTTATTGAATTAAAAAAGAGCATATATAAATTTTACCTCATTTCAAAATATATATCCTAAGAACATTTTCCTGCTAACCATATTTAAAAATAGAAGGTTCTTGCATTATTAATGGAAGAAGAAATAGGAAAGCAAAATCTCTCAAAGATTGCAGTAAAAAATTCAAGTTATAATTTGGCACACGGATTAATCCTTAAATTTGGAGGATTAATATTTACTATTTTAATAGCAAGGCTATTACTCCCTGAACTTTTTGGTATTTATGCTCTTGCGTTGTCTATTGTAACAATTTTTTTAACTTTCACAAATTTAGGAGTAAATGAAACTTTTCTAAGATATGTTTCTGATGCTTTAGGAAAGAAAGATAAAAATAAAGCAAGAGGTTATCTTAGATATTTATTAAAGATAAAAACAGTTTTTCTTGTTCTTGTAATTTTAATTATTCTGCTCTTCTCAAAATTTTTATCTTATGATATTTATAATAAACCTCTTTTATTTTATCCATTAATCTTTTCTTGCCTGTTTATTATTGCGGAATCTTTTAAGAATTTTATCGGACAACTTTTTTTAGCAACAAAAAATTTAAAACCCCTTCCTTTATTGGGATTGCTGCATCAAACAGCAAAGATATCCTTTTCAATTTTAGCAATATTAATTTTGTCTTTAGAATTTAAGGTTGTAGGATTATTCTTGGCACTTGCTTTAGCAGGGTTTATTCATTTGTTTTTGTATATTTTAGTTCTTTATAAAAAAGACAAAACTTTATTTATTGGGAAGAAGGAATCTATCGACAAAAAAACAATCAATAAATATCTTAAATTTATGGGCATAGCCAGTCTCTCTTTGGTCTTTTTCGGTTCAATAGATATTTTAATGTTAGGAAAATTTGTTGAATTAAGTTATCTCGGATATTATAGAGTAGCATTGAGTTTAATTATAACTATTGCTTCTTTGTTTTCTTTATCTGGAGTTCTTTTACCTATGTTTACCCAGATAGATAAAAAAAGATTTGAAAGAGGTTTCCAAAAAACATTTAGATATTTAATGCTTATAGCAATTCCTGCAACAGCAGGAGTTTTGTTTATTGGAAAATATCTTATCTTTACAATCTATGGAAAAGAATATCTTTTAGCAGTTTCAAGTTTGTATTTTTTATCTATTTTGATTATAACAATGCCTTTGATTGCATTATATACTATAATTTTCCAATCAAAAGAAAAACCAAAAATTTTGGCAAAATCTGTTTTTATTACTTTAATTATAAATGTAATCTTAAATTATGTTTTAATAAAATATCTTTTACAGTTCAGCCAAGAATATGCGATAATGGGTGCAGGAATTGCAACAGTTGCAAGTAGATTAATTCTTTTAGGAATTTTAGTAGTGAGTACAAAAAATAAATTTAATTTAAGTGTAAGAGGTATTGATATAAGAAAGCCAATTTTCGCAACACTGGTCATGGCATTGTTTCTTTTAGCATTTAATAGCCTTGTTAATATAAATCTATTTTTTGGAATTTTGGAAATAATCCTCGGAGCAGGAATTTATTTTGGAACTTTAATTTTAATAAAAGGAGTAGGAAAAGAAGATTGGGAATTATTTAGAGGTTTAATTAAAAAATGAAAAAGAAAACAATAAAAATAAATTTCAAATATTTTACTAAATGGCTTCCAATAAATCCTCCTGCCCCATAAACTAATACTCTTTTCATCAAAAAATGATGAAATGTTCTTTTTTAAATTTTTATGTGATAAATTAATAATTCATCAGAATATTTCTTCCCTCATTTCTCAAGAGAAAGTCCTTTTATCGTTTCTATAGAGTTTTTGATCATCTTTTTTAACACACCAAACATCCTATTTGGAATCTATCTTTAACAAATTCACAATCTAAATTAAAGGAAGAAAATTAAATAGAGAAAACAAAACTTATGAAAATAGAAAAAATGAATTAGGCACTTTCTGTTTCCTTTTTAAGAATATCTATAGGAAATTATTTATATAGTCCTTTATATATAAACTTATAAATACTAGTAACACTAGTAAGTCATGAAAAAAGTAGTTTGGGAGAACAAATCTAATGGGCAACTATGCATAACAATCCCTAAAGGGTCTGGTATAAAGGAAGGAGAGATTGTCAACATAGAAAAAGAAAAAGTGAAAACTATTGTTTATAGTTTTGTTGTTGGAGATCTTTTTCACTATGGACATCTTCAAATTTTAGAAAAAGCAAATGAAATTGGAAATTATCATATCTGTGGTGTTTTAACAGATAAAGCAGTTTTGGAATATAAAGATAAACCTGCCGCAAATTTCGAAGAAAGAAAAGCAATCATTTCTAACTTAAGGTGTGTAGATATGGTAATGTCCCAAACTTCAAAAGACCCTATCGAAAATCTAAAAAAAATTCATGAGCAATTTCCTCAATCAAAAATAATTTTAGTACACGGTGCTAATTGGGACAAAATTCCAGGAGAAGAATTTATTAGAAAAATAAAAGGAGAGGTTGTAAGGTTCCCTTATTATTTTAAACTTTCAGATAAAAATGTGCGGGAAGGGGTTACTAAAAAAAGCGAGAGTAAAAAATGAGTTTAATAGATAAAGAAAGCACAACTAACTCACTAAAAATAATTGAACAGGCAGAGTCACGTTTATATCGTTTAAAGGAAGATTTAGAAAAGGCATTAAAAAAAGGAGGCGTAGGTTCAAAGTATTCTACACTTTAATAATATGGAAAAAGAAAAAGTAGTATATTCATATGTTGTAGCAGATTTATTACACATAGGGCATGTAAGGGCTTTAGAAAATGCAAAATTATTAGCAGGCCAAAATAGTAAATTAATTGTTGGAGTTCTTACAGATAAAGCAACAATGGAAAAAAAATCCAAACCAATTCTTCCTTTTGGAGAAAGATTTGAATTAATCAAGGCACTAAAATGCGTAGATTGTGTTGTTGCCCAAGATACCTATTCTCCAAATGAAAATGTTAAAAAAATAAAACCAGATATTTTGATGGAAAGTGATAGCCATACTGACGAAGAATTGTTAGAAACAAAAAAAGTAGCAGACTTAATTGGATGCAAAATTCAGATTATGCCTTATTTTCCAGAACAAAGTTCAACCAATATTAAAGAGAGCATCACTAATAATTGGGCGTCAAATACAGAAATAATAAAAAAACCAGAAGAGGATAAAATTACTGAAGCATATAAGAATTAAAAGAAGATGCCAGTCAATATGGGAAATACTAAATTCTGGCATATTTGGTCTGCATATGCCATGTATTATTTTGGAAGAGTTAACTTATCTATTGTTATTCCTGTTTTATTAGCAACATATGGTTTATCAAAATATCATTTAGGATTAGTTGCAAGTGGATTTTTCTTTGCATATGCTGCAGGACAATTTTTACACGGACAAATTTCAGAAAGATTCAACCCAATTACTTATTTAGCAATTGGATTAATTGGTTCAGCGACTATGAATCTTCTCCTAGGTTTTTCTTTTGGATTCTTTTGGATTCTGTTCATAGGAGAAATAATGGATGGGGGTTTCCAGTCTATGGGGTGGAGTTCTGCTGTAAGGGCAAATGCTGAATTGTCTAAAAAAAATAATAAAAACTTAAAACGAAGTTCATGTATTTTAGGGACGTCCTATCAAATTGGAAATTCTGCTACTTGGTTAATTTCTTCATTAGTAGTAGGATTATTTGGTTGGCAAGGAGGTTTTTGGGTTGCAAGTGGATTTATGTTTATAAGAGGGATAACTTTGCTAAGTCTTTCCCCAATAATCCCTGTAAAACAAATAAAAAAAGAACCAATCTTCACCCAGTTAAGAAAGGTCCTCACACTACCAATTGTTGTCGCAGGAATTGCAATGGCATTCTTAAATATTATAAGATATGGGGTTATAGTATGGATACCAACATACTTAATTGAGGTTCAAGGTTCTTCTATTATTAGAACAGGGTTAAAAATATTTTTAATTCCTATCGCAGGAGTTATAGGAACATTGGCTTATAATAAATTAAAGGTAGAGAGGCATTTTTTGACAATGATTTTTTTATCTTTTTTGGGGATAGTTTTTGCTTTTTATGGATTTTTAACAGGAATGATTTCAATAATTTTATTAATTTTAAGTGGATTTTTTATATATGGGCCTCATGTGTTTTTGGTATCAACATTCCCAAGTAAATTTATTGATCAAAAAAAAGTTGCCGCAACAACAGGATTTATAGATGGTATGGCTTATGTAGGAGCCATTTTAGTAGGATTGCTGGTCCCATTTATATTAGATATAACAAATAATAATTGGAACATAGTTTTTGCATCTTGGTCAATTTCTTGTTTAATAGTAATTTCTCTAATAGCATTCTTGTATTTATTTGCAAAATTCGATGGAAAAACTGCAAAAGAGATAGACATCTTAAATAATAAAAATAATTAACACTAAAAAATTAATATTTTTCACAAATAATTTACCATACAAATTTTTATAAACTTGAATAAATCTTAAAAATTATGTTTAAAAAAAAAGGCAATCTAATTTGGATAACTGGACTTTCAGGATCTGGTAAAACGACCATAGCAAAAGGATTGCAAGAAAAGCTGGGGAATTTGCCAATGCATCTTGATGGAGATAATTTAAGAGAGATATTGGGAGAAACAACTACCTATGACATTGAAGGAAGGAAAAGAACAGCCAGAATCTATTCTAAATTGTGTAATTACTTAGTAAGCCAGGGTTTTGATGTGATTATGAGCACGATTTCCTTAATCCACGAAATCCATGAATATAACCGAAGAAGCAATCCCAATTATTATGAAGTTTTTTTAGAAGTTAATCCAGATATTTTAACAAAAAGAGATAAAAAACAACTTTATACCATAAAAAATGAGCAGGTAATGGGGCTAACTCAAGAACCAGAATATCCAAAAAATCCTAATCTTATACTACCAAACAATTATAAAGAACAGATAGAAGAGAATGTTCAAAAAATAATGGAGATATTAAAGAAGGGATAACTTTGATGCTGCGAACTATACTGGAAAAGGAGAAATTTATCAAAAAATTTTTGTATATTTTATTTTAAAATATCCTTTAAAAAAGTTATAAGTTAATAAAAAACCGACAAAAGCCTTACAAGTAAGCCCGCCTATAATTGGGAGATTATATATGCTTCTTAGAGAAAGCAAAATTATTTTTGAAACCCCTTTCCTTGTTTTTACGAATTCTTTAGATAATCCAATAAATCTAGTATCGAAAAGATTTATCTGCAATGGTTCAAAATTATAAATTTTTTTATATCCAAAAGTTTTCATAAATCTTGAAGAAAAAAATTGTATATTTTTTATTTCCGATGTAGATAATTCATATCTCCATGAATCGCTTACGAATTTCTTATTTGGAAGATTAGACCTTAATTTCGTTGATGAAGCAGACATATTACCCAGACCATAAAATGGTTTTCTAAGAAATGTTGAAGAGTTTAATGTTTTTGAATCTGGAATTTCCAGAAAATTAGACAATCTTTTTTTAACATAATCAAATTTTGTATGCAAATCTTCGTGTCTTATAGCAAGAACATTAAGTGGTTTATTTTTCAACATTTTTTTGAAAAGAGTGAAACCATTTTTTTGTTGAGAGAATATTCCGAATAAACCTAATCCTTTTTTAAGACTTAAGAAGTTTGAGCGAGGATCTCTTACAGCAAAAATCATCTTTTGTTTTGGAAATATTTTTAGGCTGTCTAGGCTTTCGATGTGAACATGATTTAGAACAAGAATATATTTTATTTTATTCAAATCCATCTTAGTATATTTTGCATAAGCATAATAAATTCCTATAAATAGGCTTTTTCTATTGAATCCGAAATTTTCAACATATTCTTTAGTGTATGTTGTAAAGACTTTTTTTGGGAACTCCTTACTCAAATCATAACCATTATCTTTAACTGCCAAAGCCATTGTTAGGTATATTTCTTCAATAAGTGAGTCCAAAGATTTATTTGTAAATTTCCTAATATTTTGAAACTCAAAACAAAGTAAATTTATTATTTTGGGATGACCGTCAAGAAATCCCTGTAAAAAAACAGAGCTCACTCTACCTAAAGGAATAATATTTATTAAATTGATTTTTTCAGGGGCCAGATTTCCAAATTTAGATAGATTATTCATCTTTCGGAAAATAAATTAGGGTTTAAAATCATTTGTATTGTGGTTTTAATGGTTTTATATTTTGAGGATTCTCTTGCAGATATCATTTTAATAAGTAAAGATTTGAAAGGACAGGTTACCAACCAAATATTAATTTATGGTAATGAATATCTTCTTGGAATGTCTTCCATTTTGTTTTTTAGCTCTTTTAATAACCACACCTTTTTAATAGGATTATATTCTATAATCTTCCAATCAAAAGAAAAATAACTTATATATGATAATCGGAGTTGGCTTAGCAACCTTTTTTAGTAGAATACTTTTGTTAAGTTTATTTTTCTTTCAAGCAAAACACAGACTTAATTTAAGTGTAAAAGGTATTGATATAAGAAAGCCAATTTTTGCAACACTTATCATGGCATTGTTTCTTTTAGCTTTCAATAACTTTGTTAATATGAATTTATTTTTAGGAATTTTGGAAATAATCCTCGGAGCAGGAATTTATTTTGGAGTTTTAATTTTAACAAAAGGAGTAACAAAAGAAGATTGGAAATTAGTTAAAAATTTAATTAAAAGAAAAAAATTTAATTCTTAGAACTAATTTTTCCAAGAGAATCTTTCTTTTCGTTTTTGTTTTATTTCTTTAAGATTATTTAAATTTTCTTTATATCCTCTTAAAAGTAATTTTAATTTTTCAAAAGGATTTTTACTTAAAATTGCTGAGCCAAAATGAATTATTGTGTGTTTTATAATATTATAAATATTAAAATTAAGCCATTCACATCTTATTCCATGTCTTTTTTGAAGAAACCATCTCCCAAAATTTTCTTCAGGTTTTGCTTTAGAGCCATGATTAAAATGACTCATTTTTGTATTTCCTACATAAATCATTTTAAATCCTTTATCTCTTGCCCGATAACAAAGGTCTGTCTCCTCCCCATATATTGGAGAAAATTTTTCATCATATAATCCTATTTCATCAATAACAGCTCTTTTAATCAAAAAACACGCCCCAATAATCGCTTCTACTTCTTCTATTTGAAAAGTTTCTTTTGTCTCTAAAATATCTTTTTTAACATTCATAAAATGCATTTTCCTATTTTTGAAAAACCATTGCAAATCTCCTTCAGGATAAATTAATTTGCATCCAAGAATTCCTATTTTTTTATTAGATTCTGCAACATCAACCATTTTTTTTAAACAATCTTTTTCTATAAATTCAGTGTCGTCATCCAAGTGAAGAATATAGTCTGGATTATATTCTTTGAAAGATTTCTTTATACAAAGATTCATAGATTTTGTAGTTCCAATATTGGTCTTATTTATTTCAACATCAACCCACTTAAATTTTTCCTTAATTTCTTTTCCAATTTCTCCTTCTCCACTATCATCGACAAGATAAACTTTATAATTTTTATAGTCATTTTTCTTTTTTATAGAAGCAAGACATTTTCCAACTAATTTAGGTTGATTGCAAGTCGTGATAATTATTGCTACTTTTTTTCCCATCTTCTTTGAAATTTTTTATTGTTTTTAAATTTTAGTATACTTAATTATTATTTTCATCCTAACAAAACATCCTTTGTCTTCTTCCCCCATTTTTCAAGGGAAATTTCTTTTATTGTTTTTATAGAATTTTTGATTATCTCTTCTTACACCAAAATTCAACTTGGTCCCCAATTTTCAAAATATTTACAATCCATGTTAAAGGCAAAAAAATAAGGGCTAAGAAACCCCCAATAAATTTGTTAAAATTTCTATTCAAAAGATATTCTAAGGAAACAACAAACTGGCTTGGCCGAGAATTATATCTAACTTTTACAATTTTAAATTTTTCATCTTCTAAAATTTTTCTTAAAATTTTGTCTGAATAATTAAATAAATGTCTTGGAACATCTAGTTGATACCAATCTTTGCCAAAGATTTTATATGCTAAAGAATTATAATTTGGAACACTGACGATAAATCTTCCTTCTTTTTTTAAAATTCTTTTAACTTCTCTTAAACTTTCTAAAGGATTACTCATATGTTCTAAAACATGATTCATAGTAATAAGATCAAATGAATTAAGTTTAAATTTTGCCTTTTCCAAAGACATCTTTTTAATGTTTAAACCTTCTTTTTCTGCAGCCTTTTCATCAAATTCTCCTGGTTCAATTCCAGAAACTTTTAAATCTAATCTTTTCATTTCATATAAAAATTGCCCAGATCCACAACCAATATCTAATAATCTTTTATTTTTTGTAATTTCAGTTCCACGGACTAGAAATTTTATAGGAGAAAAAAGCAAACGTAAAAAATAATTTTTCCTTTTTGGATTAAAATAAATTTTATATAAAAATAATTTTAATTTTGTTTTTTTAGAATTTTTATTTATTTTTTTCAAAGAATAATATTTATCAGAAGAATAATATTTTTCAAGTTCTTTGTATGAAGGTTGCGGATTTATAAAAAGTACTCCACACTTTTTACACTTAACTAAACGAAATTTTCCAGGAATCTCTAATGATTTATCTTTTCCTTCAAAAACAAATTCAAATTCTTTTGATTCACAAATTTCACATTTTTTTATTAATTTCATCCCAATAAAACCTCCCTTGTTTTCTTCCCCCATTTTTCAAGAGAAATTTCTTTTACAGTTTTTATAGAATTTTTAATAATTTTTTCTTTTTTCTTTTTATCTTTCAAAATCTCTAAAACCTTTTTGGCATCTTTTTTTCCAAATTCATTTATAATTAACCCATTCGTTTCATTTTCAATTATTTCTTGTTCAGAATCTTTTGAACAAACAATTAAACAACCAGAAGCCATAGCCTCTGATGTAACAAGTGTTGGCGCTCCACCTTCATATCTTGACATACAAAAGAAAACATCTGAGGCATTATAATAATAAGGAATTTTTTCTCTTGGAATATTTTTTAAAAAAATCACAAATTTTCTGTTTACCAAATGTTTAACTTTTTTTTCATCTGGTCCTATTATAATTAATTTTAATTTTTTATTTATTTTGTTTATCTCTCCTGCCAATTTTATTGCCCTATCTAAACCTTTTGTCCAATAACCTCCCCCTCCAACATAAAGTCCATAAGTTTTATTTAAATCAAGATTTAATTTTTCTTTTATTTTATTTTTATTTCGTACTTTGAAATTTTTCAAATCTACCCCTGTTCTTATTACTTTGATATCCTTTTTCTTTCCATATAATTTTTGAACTTGTCTTTTCACTTTTTCAGAAACACAAATAATTTTATCTGCTTTTTTATGA
>Ga0222637_1000918_pt1 | contig 11227 bp, 14 predicted proteins | sample AntAcemetagen143_FD_181149 | JGI IMG/M metagenome (GOLD analysis project Ga0222637, IMG submission 181149) | Saline water microbial communities from Ace Lake, Antarctica - #143 | ecosystem: Environmental > Aquatic > Non-marine Saline and Alkaline > Saline | place: Antarctica: Ace Lake...
CATAGATATGATTCTCAGTACACCACTCAAGAAACCACCACCAACAAACATTACTTGGATTATGTGACTTATTGGTTCGGTGAGGACAATTTTTCTTACCAAGAGGACAAACAATCATATTTGATAAATCCCCTGTGTGAAACACTCATCAATTTTAATTTGATCCAATGCGTCCTCCATTATTTTCCTAGCTTTAACAGCCATCGAGAAACTACCGTTAAAACAAAGCGATTCATCACTCAACAGTTCAAGGACAACTTGGAACGCTGCACTAAGACGATTAGATTTATTGTGCATCTCAGCTAAAATCTGGTCTTGATCTGCTTCTTCAAGTATTTTGACCATTGTTACAAACGCTCGATCAACCGGATTAATTGACGCACTCAATACCGGAACACCGTTTTCTTGTATTCTTGATTATATTCCCCGCCCATTTCCCTGACATCGTTAAGGTATTCGTCCCACTTCCCATCTTTAAAGAAAGGGCAATCGTCAACCACAAACATTCTAGTTGGCTTATCATGACGGATCGTGAACTTCTCAGAATCATACCCAAGCTGCTCAAAATAAGCCTTGATACCATCAATGGTAAGATCTAATGGTTCCTTTGGTTTCTCCGTGAAATCTGACTCGACTTGCCTTCGTATTTCCTCCGCGTTAGGAACATGGTCAACGTTCACAGATTTATCGTATTCCTCTGCACTAACCTGACCAAACCCAATAAGATCACTAATGGCCCTACTTTTCGCCCGAGTATGAGCCGTAGCCCTAGTGTCATGTTCACTTTTCCCGCCCTTCTCAGAACTCGTACAGTCACCCTCACCAGTAGTAAAAGTCCCACTAGGAGCTATGGCCTTAACAGAATAATGCCAAGTATATGAATCATTTTCATGAATCTCTTTGCTTTTCTCTAAAATTTCTGTGCTGACACCGTAAAACTTTGCTAGTTTTCTGAAAGCAGATTTCTTAGGAGCGTCAACGTACTCGGTGATCCATTTGCCATCAACTTTCTTTTTCTGGGCGATACGTACATAATCTGATTCCTGACGAATCACACCGTTTTCATCAACAATGCGTTTATCATATGGAACCAGAATTGCTTGACATAACTTCAAATAAGCTGTGTAAGCCTCTTTTGCTTGTTCTGGGTCAAGAACAGGAAGAAGATCACTGTGTTTTAGTTCCTGTTTCTCTACAATTTTATGTTCATTACCAGACATCAGGAACAGCCTCCTTTAGTCTCTCCAAGAATAACCCTATTGGGTGTTTAAGCTGAGCTGGATGAATTGAATCATATTCACCAGAAATAAGTTCACATAAAACGTCAAATTTCTCGGCCTTGTCCTGCATTTCAACCATTTCAGTGATTGATTTCTGGGATATTTCCTGAGCCTGTCTGTATTCGGTTGAATCGAGAAAGTTAAGCATATTTTCTAAGTCTTTTCTCATTTTCTTTTTCCTCTTTTGAGTTGTGTCTGGTATGGTATAATCAGATCTTCTTGTAGGAACCATCCGATGCTCTTTGGGGGAGTCATATCAAGTACCATACCAGACAGGTAGAAATACCAACCACAAAGTATATAAGTATTACCATAATAATGTAAATTATGAAGCCAGTATATGAGAAAGCGTTAACCGTCTTTCTACCAGAGGATCTAAAATATAGACTAGATCGTTATGTTCTTGAAAACAAAAGCACGTTAAAAGAAACGGTCGCAAATGTTTTAGACAAAACATTACCAAAATACGACCAGGAATAGGCCACTCAAGATGCCCAAGTTCCACGATGAGTTCTTTAAAAAAGGAAGCTCAAAACATGATGATATGGTTATCAAGATACTTCAATCAGAAGATATTATAACTGATAAATTCTTACCAAAACCATCAGAAAAAGATGTCACGTTATTCATATGTAATCCAGAAGAAAACGACAACTGCACATTAGAATCAAGGATAATTTCTGAATCAGTTCAGTTTTGTGAGGAATGCAGATATAATGATCATGAAAAATTAAAACATGGTGAAACTAAAACAGGATCTAAACCAGTAGTATGTTTACAAAAAAGAACTGTATCTCTAACAGGAATAAATAAAGAGACAGAAAAAATATGCAAAGTAAAAAACGGATTTATCATAGGATATTGTGATGTTGTTTACGAGATACATTATAACATAAAAACTCAAATGATAATAGAAAAAAATTGGGTGTGGGAATATGGAGATAACAATTATGATAAAACTATTGTGATCGACGCCAAACCTGAAATGAAAAGCTGGGGTGGACCACTTCGACAGATAAAGACATATATGGATTGCTTGAGAGCGCATTATGGTGTTTTAGTGTCTTACGATGATATTCCAGAAGATCATAAAATTCATTTGCTCGAAGAAAAAGTTATTTTCATAAAACTTGATGAACCAGAAGTTACTCATGGAGGAACACTTACTGATTACTCGTGAAGAACTAAAACGCAAACTTAGCATAGAGGCCAGAAGAATTGAACTTCGGCAAGAATATCAAAAATATGACAAAGCAGACTTAGATTTTCTCATAAAGAAAAGTCCAGATCATCATAATTATTCAAGCAATGATTTTTACAATCTAGGAAAGTGGAACCTTGATAATCTTATAATTAGTCACCGTGAAAAAATTTTCTATCACTACGATGTTAAAAAGAAAACTAAGAGCATATTCAAACCAAGTCTACTAGCAACTTACCTACAAGAAAAATATCCAATAGTCACAATCAAACCGACACAGGTTAACAAGAATGATCCTGGGGATATGTGGTATTATCACCCAGAGAAAGAAATGTATGTTCCAAACGCTGAGTTATTCTTTAACCAAGAAATAAAAAAGATATGGGGTGATAACTTTAACACCCGTGTTCTTAACGAGACATATAGCAATATCAGATATGAAACATTCCTTGACAGAGATGATTTTGAGCTTGAAGAACAATATATTCCAGTTCAAAATGGAATCCTTTGGCTCATTGAACTTGAAGGTGAACTTGTCATTGATATTGCTGAAAACACACCAGAATTATTTGTAACTTCAAGGATTCCACATTATTATGATCCTGACGCTGAATGCCCCAGATGGATACAGTTTATGGATGAAATCTTACCAGGACAACAAAGAGAAATAGATTGGCTTCAAGAATACGTTGGATATTGCCTATACCGTAAATGGGACTTCGATAAAGTCATAATGCTTCACGGTGACGGAAAGAACGGAAAATCTACTTTCCTTGACATTGTAAGGAATCTATTAGGAAAAGATAACTGCACAACCATTGGCCTTAACGATCTATGCAACGGAAGATGGTACACCGCTGAGCTCTACAAGAAGATCGCAAACATAGACACAGACACAGCCAGCAAAGACTTAGAGAATACAAGCAAATTCAAAACCGTAACTGGAGGCGATACCGTCATGGGTGAAAGAAAAGGCAAAAACCCTTTCTTCTTTGACAGCTACGCAAAACACTTCATGAGTTGCAACCAGATACCATACTGCTACGATGATACAGACGCTTTTTACAGAAGATGGCTACCGATCAAATTCTTTGTTCAATTCGATGATAACGACCCAAAAACAGATCCCCAGCTTTACGAGAAACTAGAAAAAGAGTTCTCAGGAATCTTAAATTGGGCTATCAAAGGATTACTAAGATTATTGAAGAACAATACTTTCAGTGATACACCAAGCACCGATGAAGTCAAAAATGAATGGAGCAGATTAAGCAACCCGTTATACTCATTCGTTTACAGCAACAATGTTGTAATTGACTACATGGGCCATTATCACTGTGAAGAATTCTATAATGCTTTCCTTGAATACTGTAAAAGAAACAACTTGGTACAATGGACCAAGGATAAGGTTGGAAAAAGAATGAACAAACATTTTGATTTTGTCTTTAAACAAAGATACCTGGACCCAGAATACTACAACCCATCGAACCCAGATTATAGAGTTTGGGGATGGTCAGGAATTAGAAAACGAACAGATGAGGAAAAACAACTTGAACTCGATGAATAAAATGTTTCCATATTCAAAAGATAATCCTAACCCAAAGGAGTGTAAGTTAAGTGGTCAGGGATATGTTCACTGTACCGACACTGTAAGAAAACGAAGTAAAAAATTATGTGATAAATGTTCTCAGAATCCAGATAACATAGTTTTACTCATTTTCGCATAACTCCTTAAACTGACAATAATCACACAACCAACCTTTCTCGGCTGGTGCATCATGTGGACCCAAATACTCGTTCAACCTCTTAGCTCGTTGAATCATTTCAGAGAATACATTAAAATCACGTTCCACCAAGAAACATTTGTCAACCTTTGTTTCTGGGTCCTTTCCGTTAAGCATTATGTCTTTATCCAAATAGTCAACCCACCCAAAATCTAGACCAAGACTATTCAAATAAAACTGTAACTGTTTAAAATGTTCAGGCTTTGGTCCATCCTTCAAGTAGTGCGTAGTTTTGATACTTTTAACTTCATGTGCCACAAGTTTAGTGTTATTATGTTGACATAATATATCTAATCTGCCATGTATTTCTAAGTTAGCTTCATGATCTATATGGTAACATTTTACCTGTGTTCCTATGATGTCAATAGTTGGATCCTTCTCCAAAACATCAGTCCACCACGATTCTACCATATTTCCACTTTCAAATATTCTGAGTGTATTTAACGGGAACTCTGTATTAGGATACATTATGCTGTAAAACGCGTTTCGTTGACAATTTTTACATATATCCGTTACGTATAAAACTCCCTTTGGTCGGTTGTGATCTGGTCTATTTTTTAGATATTTTTCTACATATCCATCGAAAATCTTCATTTTGTTTTCTCCATAAAGTTAGTAAAGAATGATTCCCATTGTTCTCGATTTACATTTGTTTTTGTATGGCATGAATGACACAACGAGATTAAATTACCTGAGTTTGAATTATTTTTGTTGTAGTCGATGTGGTGGACTGAAAGGTTCTTAGCTCCACATAGAACACAAATATTATTATCTCTATTTTTGATCTCAGATTTAAGTTTCTCATTAAATGATGTTGGATATGGCTCAAAACTCTTTCCATCATTCCAAAAAGAGTTTTTTTCCCCCATTTGGTTTTTAGACATCAATTCTCTAGTTTCTGTTGAATGATGTTTACCGTAAAAACCAGCCATATACCCGATTCTACCGAACATAGAGTTATTTTCTCCAGTTCTAGATTCAGACATCTTACGTTTGGTTTCCTCAGTATGACGGTTCCCTAAGTTTTTCCCTTTCATGGCATCAGACATTTTTCTTTTAGTTTCCTCACTTCTTTTTTTTGCCAAAGTTAGGGCTTAATGGTCCTCGTTTACCATACATAGGGTTTTTTTCACCAGATAATTTGAGTGAAAGTATTCTTTTTGTTTCCTCAGTGTGGTGTTTTACTGGCATCTTAGGTCATTTCCTTTGGTTTAAAAAATTAGAAGGGTTGCTGTGCAGGAGCCGGTGTGGTTTCGTTCTTTTTGCCGCGCCAGAGAATTCCTTTTGCGCTCATCCCTGGGTAGCTTTGTGTCCCGATGCACTCAAGATAGTTTCCTGGCCATGTCTTATCATCATCACCAAGAATATCGCTTACTCGGTTTACGTTCTGAATTCCAAGTCTGACCTGTACTTCGTCACCGGTCTGGATCTGGCCCTTAATACAAATATATGATTTATCGAATGTTTCGGAGTCGAGCCATACTTCACTTATTTTTACTATCATGCCGTCTTGGACTGTGTCTGCTTTTAGCCAGCTTCCACCAGCGTTTTTCTTGTAGTTTTCTATTAGACTCATTTCTTTTTCTTCCTGTTGTGTATGAGAGACTATAACCACAAAGTATATTAATGTTTTCATGTTATAGTGTATCCATGTCAGAGACTAAACAGGTAAGTGTAGCGGCATCAAAAGAAGTATGGCTAAGATTCAGCGTTTGGTGCAAAATATACGACATGACCCAAGAACAGGCTTTTGAAAAACTTGTTATGGAGAATGTTCCAAATCCGTTCATAAAACTCCAGGAGTGAGATCAATGAGTAACGAAATTGAATACATGGAAGTCTACCTCTGTGATGATTGGAATCGAGGATTAATACTGATCCCTATCAAAAAAGAGGAAGAATAATTATGCCATTTGTTGCTAATAAAGGTAAAACAAGGTTTATTGCATATCAGTTAGAAGAATCACATCGTCACAACAAAGAATTTACTTGTCCTATTTGTGATGATGGTTTTTCTGTAGTATTACCTATTAACTCAGATATACAGCCACATTTTAGACACCTAAATAATAAAGCTCACGGAGAACCAGAATCAGCAGAACATTTAGACATGAAATACTATGTTTATGAAACAGCAAAAAAACATGGTTTTAAAGTAGACTATGAAGTTAAAATAAAAGACGATTTTTCCCATATTGCAGATGTAGTTATTTATTTTAATGATCTAGAGAAAAATATGTTTAATTCTAATGGTATTGCGGTTGAGTGTCAATGTTCAGGAATAACAGTTGAAGATTATGACGAGAGAAATGATACTTATTTGAATAAAGGTCTTACTCCTTGGTGGATATTTGGAGGAAAATATGGAAAAAAGATAGATATAGATTCAAATTTTGAAGAGCAACATATAACTAAGATCCAGAGAAGAAACAACACTCAACTTAACGGATATAGTTATCATTATAGAAATGGAAGATTATTTATCAGTAAATTCTTAGGGAGAACAAAAACAAAAGGTCATTATAGAAATACTAATATTGGAGATTTTTTAACTGCCATATTAGTTATATCAGGCCATTTTTACGAACCATATCTTTCTAAATATAACTTAACTCAAGTTAAAAGAGTAGGTTGTTTTTATAAAAACGGTGATGGCTGGATCAGTTTATCAGAATTAATAAAATATCTACAAGATATGGAGAGAAAGTTAAATGTTTAACAAAGATGATGCACAACAATTTTACCAATACCTAGGACACAAAAAAGATGAATACACAGAACTAAGAGCTATCGAATGGAATCCAGCAGGACACGGTCAAGTCAGCCAGGAATGGGTCACAAATGAAAAAGATTTCCTACGGTTCTGTGAAGAATGGAGTGGAAAAAGGCATGTCTACGCTGGTATAAACCCAAGAAGCAGAAAAGGAGGACGTAAAACAGATATATGCAGAGTCGTAGGGATTCCGTTTGACGTTGATGCGCCACACCCAAGAGAAGAAGCAGCCACAGATCAAGAAGTAACAATAGCTTACGCATATATGGAGAATCTTGTAAAATTAATATCGTCAAAAGGATTCAACAAACCATATATTGATTTTAGCGGAAACGGGTTCAGAGTAATACAAAAAGTAGACATACCAATAAACGATCATGATTTAGCAAGCGAAAAACTGAAAACATATTTTAATGAATTTAAATCACAGATTCCACGCTTGGATTCTATTTTTGATTTGCCTAGAATAATAAAAGTTCCTGGAACTATGTCAATAAAGGGATCAAACACAGAAGAACGCCCACACCGGCTCTCAAAGATTAGACAGCTCGGATCTATGACCCCAGATGAAAAACTAAAACAGCATCTATATAGTATTAAAATAGCGAAAAAAGAGATAACTGAAACAATAACTCAACAAGAACCAACCGAGATAACAGAAGAAGTCATAATAAAACTTACAGAAGCACAAAAAAATGAGGAAATAAATGACCTATACAACGGTGACTGGGAAAAATATGGAGAAGGAAAAACAAAGTGGAGCAGAAGCGAAGCCGAAGCCAGCCTTATGTACAGATTATTCATGTATGGCTTAACTCGTGACGATGTAGAAAGATTAATGCACGGATGCAAAATAGGCAAATGGCAAGAAGAAGGAAAAAGCTATCGAACCCTATCACTTAATAAAACATGGCAAAAATATAAAGAAAACCCGTTAAGATTCTTCTTTGATAACAAGTTTGTATCCATGAATCTAGGGGACGAAATACAATCAGTTGACAGATTTGTAGCCACTAGCAGCAGATCACCTATTTGGATATATAACCCAGAAAACGGAATATGGGAGGACAACGGAGTAGATATAATAAAAATAATATCACAGAAAAAACTCGGTCAAATGACTAAGGACCACTACAAAAAGGAAGCTGTGTCGTATATCCGGGATGGAAACTATAAACCAGAGGGAACCCTGGGGGCTCCTAAAGGAAAGATAGTATGTATTAACGGTGTTTATGATCTTGACACCGATGAGCTGGGAGAATATGACCACAAACTATATGCTTTAACCAGAATACCTGTAACATACGATACAACCGCCAAATGCCCCAAAATTGACCTATTTTTATCTCAAATATTACATAAAAAAGATATAGACGCATTTTATGAGATTGTAGGTTACTGTCTTTACAAAGGATACCCCATAGCACGTATTTTCATATTTTTTGGAGAACAAGGTCGAAACGGTAAAAGCAAAGCACTTGGTTTAATTGAGGCCTTCCTTGGGTCAGATAACACTAGCAGCGTTAACCTACAAGCATTAACAGATGATGGTTTTAGATCCTCAAATCTTCACGGTAAACTAGCGAATATATGTGGTGATATACCTGGGAAGCCAATCGAGAACACAGGTTTAATCAAGAAAATCACCGGTGGAGATAAAGTAACATTTGAACGCAAATATTTTGATGCTTTTGATGATACCTGTGCAGCAAAACTAATTTTCTCTGCAAACCAAGTCCCACCACCAAAATATGATAACACAGGTGCGTTTTACAGAAGAATGATACTTATCGAATGTCCTAATAGTTTCAAAGCAGGAGAACCCGGAACGGACCCATATATCTTAGATAAAATTACTACACCAGAGGAACTTAGCGGATTATTCAACAAAGCCATAACTGGATTAAAACGACTCCTAGAAAACGGTAAATTCAGCAACGAGGAAAACGAAGAAACCAGACAACTAGAATACATGAAAGAATCGGACCCAATAAAATACTTCGCTAAAGCATATGTAACACAAACCCTCGAACCAGAATATTTTATCACAAACGAACAGCTCTATAACTGGTACGTTTTCGTTTGCACTGGGATAAAAAAGATTCCAACCAATAATTCTTGGTTCCCTAGACAACTACGGCGTTATCTTCCGTTTGCTGACTTTACTACGTTAACTATTGCTCATAAGAAAGTGAGAGTTGTTAAGGGAATAAAGGTTGATATAGATCGTATCGAGAAAGAAATTGGAGATACACCATATACGGCAGATACGCCATTAAACCCTTTGTTAGACATTACACAATATAATAATCTAGATAAATTCTCTACAACTTCCAACAAGGGGGAAAATGGCGTATCTGGTGTATCTGGTGTATCTGATTTCCCTAACAATAAGCAAAATAAGTTATTTGAAGTAGCAAAAGAATACCTAAAAAACAATGGAAACTTCGCAAAAACAGAGGACATCATAAGACATCTAACAGATAATGGATACACTTTTGATGATTTCAAAGAACTTAAGAAAGATCCAAGAATAAAAATGGAAGGAAATATTATGAGGTTGGTTGAATGATTTATATTTTTAAGGATTGGCCTCTGCTACCGTTCAAGGTGATTCACACTAAGTTTACGCCTATCGAGCAGTTATATTATAAAATTATTGATCCTGATGCGTATATGGTTTGGAAGGCACGTGAGCCTTTTGATTGGAGGAAATATCGGTGACTAGGTTGCATGTTTTTCATCGGTGTTTGCATATGGCTGTGTGTACTAGGCATGGTGCTTTTGTGGCGTTGCCTGTGATGGGTTCGGACTCGTTTTTGGTGAAATTGTGTCCCAATGTTTTCGAGTCATAAAAGGTGGTGGTGTTGTGGATGTCATGGTTCATAGACGGAAAAATAAACTGCGTAAATGTAGACGAGTTGACTCGGTGTGTTCTTCTATATTTTTTGAGGTAAGAACTTATTAGTTTAACTATAGTTTTTTAAATAAGATAGACCCTTATTTTGTTTGGGAGTATGCCGATCTCTCACACAGTTTTTGGCATACCCCCATTTTATATATAACAATAGGTTATTATTATTCGTGTGAGAGATGGTAAAACCACTTCGTAAATGTAGATATTGTGGATTTGAAGCCTATATAGAATCAGAGTTGGAGCAGTTTAAGAAAGTAAAAGGTGCCCCATATGATCGAACTACTTTGTGTAAAAAATGTGATTCTCTTTACCAAAGAGGTGAGCATATACCTAAACCTAAACCACTGTATCTTCGCAAATGTAGTTATTGTGGGTTGGAAGCTTACACTATAGAAGATTTAGAATTATTTAGAAAACATAATGGTCTGCCTTATGGTAGAAGTACTAGTTGTAAGAAATGTGCAAGTAAACGTAGTATAAAATCTGCTCGAAAATATAATGAATCACACCCATTAGTAAGTAGACTTGGTGATATAATGACTCGTTGTTATAATAAAAATAGGGATAATTATCAGCGTTATGGTGGTCGTGGGATAACTGTTTGCGAAGAATGGCGTAATAATAGTCAAGCGTTTTATAGTTGGGCTAAATCAAACGGTTACAAACCTGAACTTCAGATAGACCGCATTGATAATAACGGCCCCTATTCACCCGAAAACTGTAGATGGGTGGACATAATAACTCAAGCTCGTAATAAAAGAAATACTACAACTAATTGGGAAACGGGAACTAGAATATGTAATATATGTAAAATCGAAAAACCTTTTTCTGATTTTCATAAAAATAGATCAATTAATTCAGGTTATTATTATACGTGTAAAAAATGTTTTAACGAATATCAAAGGAACCGTAGATGATAAGTCAATGTTTTTTGAGGTTATGACGCTATGACAGAGAAATGTGCGGATTGTGGGAGAGTTGGTTATTGCAGAGATCAATACAAGGGTGGTTGTGGTGGTAAGAATTTTCAGATGTTGACTCCTGAGATTCAGAAACAATGGATTCTGCAAACGGATAAACGAACAAAAAAGGATTCGATTGATTGAAAAAACCTATCTATATGAGGGAAATAACTGAGGCAGAGATAGAGGCTTGGAAGCCGTGTTGTACCAGGTGTCCTTGGAGAAAGGATTGTAGGTATCGGGAAGGTAAAACTTGTTTGAAGCCTACTATGATTTATGCTAGGTGCGAATAGTTTATCCTTAGTTTTGTTTT
>Ga0222637_1000919_pt1 | contig 11226 bp, 6 predicted proteins | sample AntAcemetagen143_FD_181149 | JGI IMG/M metagenome (GOLD analysis project Ga0222637, IMG submission 181149) | Saline water microbial communities from Ace Lake, Antarctica - #143 | ecosystem: Environmental > Aquatic > Non-marine Saline and Alkaline > Saline | place: Antarctica: Ace Lake | collected...
TTTGATATAAATTTTGAATAATTTTTTCTCGGTCAGCTCCTAAATTAATTAATTGACTAGCAATTATTAAAGAGTTGGGCGTTAGAGAACCTATTTTAAAACTTTTACTTTCAGAAATTATACCAGTTAAAAGACAAGTAGCAATTTGAGAATCAATTAAATCACCATTATAATCTTTAATTAATTTAAAAATAATTTCAGTAGTTGAAATAGCGGTAATTTTAATTTTATTAATTTGACCAAATTCTTCATTGTCAGGATGATGATCAATATTAATTATTGGGGTATTAAAAAATAACTCAGTATTTTGGCTATAAATATTTTCCATTGAATCTAAATCTGGGGTAGCAACTGTAATAATCAAGTCATAATTACCGCCAGTTGATTGTGAAGTAATATTTTCGTGTTTGAATTTACCTTCTTTAGGAATAATAATAAATTCTAATTTTTTGTCATGTACTTGATAACTAATTTCTTGAGCAGATACTTGTTTAGTATCTAAAGATATAATAAATTTTTTAACAGTATCAATATTATTTTGAACAGCATTTATATTTGGTAAAAATGAAAAATTATGTTTTTTGTTATCACAAAAATTTGGCGAAACAATAGTAGCTTTTTTGTTTAATTTTTTTAAAAATAAAAAAAGTGCCAAGGCAGAAGCAAGGGCATCGCCTGAACAACTTTTTTTAAAAGTAATAAGAATATTATTTGCTTTTTGGATTTGTTCAATTATTTGCTGGTCTTCAGTGAGCATTGATGTGATGCTAATCTACTAATTAAATACTAATCCACTAATCGCGAATATATATAGCATTCGTAATTAGTGGATTTGCATGTTATTAGCGGATTAGTATAATATTAGTTATCGTATTATTATACAACTTAACTTTTTTTAGTTCAAGAAAAAGTTGTTGAAAATAGCTGATTAATATATCTTAGTTTTGAATAAGTGTCAAATGTGATAAATTTCTTGCAATTCAAGCCTAAATTTGATACATTTACATTAGTATTTGTAGCTTCTATAATTACGTATTTGGAGTATTCGGATTATTGCAAGTACATTTTAATCCATATAGAGTATTTGCCTGCCTGCCGGTAGGCAGGGATTAATAGTTTGACGTAATATTAAATCCGTAATTAAGTAACTTGAATTATGAGTAAAGAACTACCAAAAGCATACGATCCTCAAAAATATGAGGATTCTATTTATAAAAAGTGGGAAGAGTCGGATTTTTTTAATCCAGATACTTGTGTTAAAGAAGGTGTTTGTAAGCAAGACGCCGATGCTTTTAGTATTGTATTACCTCCACCAAATGTAACAGGGCATTTACATATTGGGCACGCGGTCATGTTAGCTATTCAAGACATTATGGTGCGTTATCACAGAATGAAAGGTGATAAGACTTTATGGGTTCCAGGAACTGATCATGCGGCAATTGCTACTCAAAGCAAAGTAGAAAAATTATTATGGGAAGAAGAAAAGAAAACACGCCATGATTTTGGACGTGAGAAGTTTTTAAAAAAAGTTGAAAAGTTTGCCAAAGATAGTCATGACGTAATTGTAAACCAGTCAAAAAAGATGGGATCATCTTTAGATTGGAGTAGGGAAGTCTATACATTAGATGAAGAAAGAAGTTTAGCTGTGCGCACAGCTTTTAAAAAAATGTATGATGAAGGTTTAATTTATCGCGGACATCGCATTGTTAATTGGGATCCAAAAATGCAAACTACGGTTTCTGATGATGAAGTAGAACGTAAAGAAGAAAAAGCACCTTTTTATTATTTTCAATATGGACCATTTGAAATTGGTACTGCGCGTCCAGAAACAAAATTTGGTGATAAATATGTAGTAATGCATCCAGATGATAAACGATATAAGAAATATAAACATAAACAAAAAATAAAAGTTGAATGGATTCATGGTGAAGTGGAGGCTACAGTTATAAAAGATAAAGCAATTGATATGGAATTTGGTACTGGCGTTATGACAATTACGCCTTGGCATGATATGACAGATTTTGATATTGCTGAGCGACATAATTTAGATAAAGAACAAATTATTGATTATGATGGAAAACTTATGCCTGTTGCTGGTGAATTTATCGGATTAGATATAAAAGAGGGTAGAAAAAAAATAGTTGCTAAATTAAAAGAAAAAGGTTTATTAGTAAAAACAGAAGAAAATTATTTACATAATATTGCAATCAATAGTCGCGGTGGCGGTATAATTGAGCCACAGATTAAAAAGCAGTGGTTTATTGGCGTTAATAAAGAATTTGAGAAAAATGGAAAAAAGACTACTTTAAAAAAATTAATGCAAGATGCTGTGCGTTCTAAAAAAATTGATATAGTTCCTGAGCGTTTTGAAAAAACATATTTTCATTGGATTGATAATTTGCGTGACTGGTGCATTAGTCGTCAGATTTGGTTTGGACATCAGATCCCAGTTTGGTACAAAACAAATACAGGAAGCGATCATGAAATGATTCATTTTATTAAAAAAGATTTGTTCAAAAAAGCAAAAATAAAGAATGAATTAGAATTTATTAATCTATTTTGCAAACTACAGACAGATAGAAATATCATGACTTGGGGTTCTAATGACCTAGACAAAAAAGTTATTCAATTACATCAAGAAAGCGTACAACTTTTAAAAGATCGTGGATTTATTGATGATAGGTGGATAGAACAAAATAGAAAAAATAAAGAGAGTTTAAATAAATCAGAACTATTTGTAGGATTAGAAGCCCCAGATGAGATGGGTTGGACACAAGACCCTGATACTTTAGATACTTGGTTTTCGTCTGGACTCTGGACGTTTTCGCCACTTGGTTGGCCAAATAAAACAAAAGATTTAAAAACATACCACCCAACAAATGTAATGGAAACTGGTTATGATATTTTATTTTTTTGGGTAGCACGAATGATCTTAATGACAACTTATTTAATGGATGAAGTTCCATTTGAAAAAGTTTATTTACATGGATTAGTACGGGATGAAAAGGGTAGAAAAATGTCAAAGTCCTTAGGTAATGTTATTGACCCGTTAGATATTATTCCAAAATACGGTACTGATGCAATTCGTTTATCTTTGGTAATAGGATCAACTCCAGGCAATGATGTAAGATTAAGTGAGAAGAAAATTGCTGGATATCGGAATTTTACAAATAAATTATGGAATATTAGTAGATTTATATTACAACGAACTAGTAACGAAGATTTAATAGCTAATAGTAAACAAGAGATAAAAATTGATAATTTAAGTGTAGCTGATATTTGGATTATTAGAGGAATAATGAATTTAATTTGTGATGTAAAATTTGATATAGATAATTTTAATTTTTCTGCAGCTGGCGAAAAATTGCGTGATTTTACGTGGAATGATTTTGCTGATTGGTATTTAGAGGTTACAAAATTTGAAAAAAATGAAAATCAAAATATTATTTTAATCCAAATATTAAAAGATTTATTAAAGTTGTGGCATCCATTTATGCCGTTCGTTACAGAAAGAATATGGAAAGAAATTGATAATAGTAATTTTATAATGGTAGAGCATTGGCCAGATCATAAATATTATGAAAAAATAATAAAAAATACAAATATCCCTCTTAATTTTAAATTAATTAAAGATATTATTTTTAGTATTCGTGCTAGGCGCGCAGAATATCGAATTTCTCCAGCACAAAAAATTAAAGCTGTTATTTATGCTGGAGATAAGGTAGAATTAATAAAGAGCCAAGTAGAATTAATTAAAAATATGCGAACTGGTATTAGCGAATTAGAGATTACTGGCAAAGGAGAAAAAATAAAACAGTCCATTTATATTGTCGTTAAAGGAGTAGAAATTTATATACCAAGTGAAGGATTGATTGATATTAAACAAGAAGAGAAACGACTTCAAGAGTCGATAGCAACATGGAAAGAATTTGTTAAAAAATCAAAAAATAAATTAGATAATAAAGAGTTTATTAAAAATGCACCTAAAGAATTAGTACAAAAAGAAATTGAGAAAATGAGTAATTATGAGGATGATATAGAAAGATTTAAAGAACAAATTAAACATCTTAAATAATTTTTTAAGGAGGAAAACATATGATCAACAAATTCATTAATTCATTACAAGTAAATTTTCCAATTTTGGAAATGGAAGTTTTTTATAACAGTATTACAAAGTGGACAATAGCAGTTATTGCTTTTATTTTAGCCTATGCTGTTTTAAAAATTTTTAAAGTTGCGATTTTAGCACAATTGAAAAAAATTGCTAAAAAAACCAAGAATGAATTTGATGATGTGATTATCAATGGATTGGACGCCATTCATTGGCCGTTTAATTTATTTATTTCAGTTTATGTAGCTCAGTATGTTTTGTATGTTTCGGAAAAAATCCAGACAATTTTATATTATATTTTAATAATTACAGTTTCCTATTATTTAATGCGAGTAATTCAGGCGGCGGTTGATGTTATTATAAAAAAGGTTATTGCCGGTAAGAAAGGTGATAAAGACGCGGAAGAGATGGTAAAGATGGTGTCCACGGCTGTTAAAATTATTTTATGGGTATTAGCTGCGCTGCTAATATTATCCAATTTAGGGTATAATGTGAATTCTCTCATTGCTGGTTTTGGTGTTGGTGGTATTGTAATTGCTTTTGCCGTACAAAAAATAGTTAGTGATTTATTTAGTTCACTTTCTATACATTTTGATAAGCCTTTTTCGGTTGATGATTATGTAATAATTGGCACTGACAAAGGTACGGTCAATAAAATTGGTATGCGCGCCACGCGTCTTACAAGTTCACAGGGAGAAGAATTAGTTATTCCTAACAGTGAGATAGTCTCAGCGCGTATTCAAAATTATGGTAAAATGAAACGTCGTCGCATAGCTTTTAGTATTGGTGTCACTTATGATACGCCCGAGAAAAAGTTGGAAGAAATTCCAGAGATGATTAAAAGCATTATAAAAGCGCAAAAAAATTGTGAATTTGATCGTTGTTATTTTAAAGATTTTGGCGATTTTTCATTAGGTTTTGATATTGTGTATTTTGTAGAAAGCGGTGAGTATGTTGATTATTTAAAAGTTCAACAAGCAGTTAATTTAGCGATAGTTGAAATATTTGAGAAACAAGGAATTGAAATGGCTTTTCCTACGCAGACAATTCATATTGCGAAATAAGTCATTAGTTCAAGGAGGTTGAAAGGATTTATAAAATGGAAATTATTAAACATTTTACAGCCACAACCTATATTGTCCATGAAAATAAGATATTATTACATTTTCATAAAAAATTAAAAATGTGGATGGCTGTTGGCGGTCATGTAGAAGATAATGAGTTACCAGAAAAAACTGCCCTTAGAGAAGCTAAAGAAGAAACAGGATTGGATGTTGAGCTTATTTGGCAGAAGCATACTAAACATTTATCTAAACATAATCAAACCTTAGGATTTCCCAGAGTAGCATCTTTAAATAAACCAATGCATTTAATGTTGGAAGAAGTAAGCCCTACTCATTATCATATTGATTTTATTTATTATGCTAAGGCATATACTTTTAAATTAAATCCAGAAGATGGAGAATCAACTAGTTTTAAGTGGGTGTCATGGCAAGATTTACAAAGTATAAAACTTGCTGAGGATGTAAAAAGTTTTTCGCAAGAAGCTATATTATTTATAAAAAATTCAAAATTAACATATTAAATTTAGTTAGACTAGTTAAATTAGTTATTAGTTAAAAATATATGAAAGTTTCAACAGATAAAATTAAAATTGAACAATTATTAAACAAAGCCACCGAAGATGTTGTTGTAAAAGAAAATTTAAAGAAAAGATTGGAGTCAGGTAAAGTTTTACGCATCAAACTTGGTATTGATCCTACTGGGTCTGTTTTACATTTAGGTCATGCGGTTGTTTTGCGAAAATTAAAAGAATTTCAGGATTTAGGTCATCAAGTTATTTTTTTAATTGGTGATTTTACTGCGCGTATTGGCGACCCTACTGGACGTTCAAAAGAACGCAAACCAATGAGTGAAAAAGAAATTAAACAAAATATGAAAGATTATATAGAACAAGCCAGCCTTATTTTAGATCCAAAAAAAATAGAGGTTAGATATAATTCAGAGTGGTTAGAGAAAATGGATTTGCAAGAGATTATTTCTTTAGCATCTAAGGCAACTTATGCGCAAATTGCTCAACGATCAGATTTTAAGCAACGTATTAAAGATGACACTGATTTAACTTTGCATGAATTTATGTATCCCTTAATGGTAGCTTATGATTCAGTGGCTTTAAAAGCAGATGTTGAATTAGGTGGTACTGATCAAAAATTTAATTTGTTAATGGGACGACAAATACAAAAACGTTATAAACAAGAAGAACAGGATGTTATGACTTGTCGAATTCTTGAAGGATTAGATGGAAAAGAAAAAATGAGTAAAAGTTTGGATAATTATATTGCTTTAACTGAAGAATCATCAGAAATGTACGGCAAACTTATGACCTATCCAGACTCTATGATTATTGTTGGCCTTGAACTTTTGACTAATATTTCAACAGAGGTTATTAAAAGTATCGCCAAGTCATTAGAAGATGGTGAAAATCCAATGCAATACAAAAAGATGATGGCGTTTGAAATTGTAAAAACAATCAAAGGAAAAGAAGAGGCACAAAAAGCGCAAAAGCATTTTGAAAATACAGTACAGAAGAAAGGAATACCCTCAGAAATTGAAAGTAAAAAGTTAAAAATTAAAAATATTAATATAATTGATTTATTATCAGAATGTGATTTGGTTGCGTCAAAAGGTGAAGCAAGACGATTAATTGAGCAGGGTGGAATTAAAGTTGATGGAGAAGTTGTAAAAAGTATTGATAAAAAAGTTGAAATAACTAAAGAAGGAATTTTAGTTCAAAGAGGGAAGAGGCAGTTTATTAGAGTCACTAATTAACACTAATTTTTCTGGATTCCCGCTTTCGCGGGAATGACAACGTAGTATGTCCACAATCCAAAAATCCAAACAAAATATAGTTAATAAAATAAACAGAATTCTTGGTGCAAAAACAGTCCAAGAGTCTGATTTAGTTTTACCACCTAAACCTGAAATGGGGGATTTTAGTTTTCCTTGTTTTAATTTAGCGAAAGATTTATCCTCCCAAGGCGGACAAGGAAAAGCTCCCAATGAAATTGCTAAAGATTTAGCTAGTAAGATTAAATCTTGCTCAACTGTAAAATCAATTGAAGCAGTTGGTCCGTATGTAAATTTTAAATTACAAACCAAAAAATTAACTCAAGGAGTTTTGGGTGAGATAGATAAAGATTATGGCAAGATTAATTTAAGTAAAGACAAGATTTTGATTGAATATGCTACACCTAATACTCACAAAGCCTTTCATATTGGGCATTTACGAAATATTATCACTGGCGAATCAATCGCTAGAATTTTAGCCAATGCTGGTTATAAGGTAATTAAAGTTAACTATCAAGGTGATATTGGTATGCATGTGGCCAAATGTATTTGGCATATCATAAATAATGATCGAGAATTAAAAATATTTCAAAATAGAATTAAAAATTTAGTAAAAGATAAACAGTTAATAGAACAAGCTGAATTTTTAGGAAATGCATACGCTAAGGGTTCTGTTAAATTCGAAACATCTAAAAAGGCTCAAGCAGAAATTAAAGAATTGAATCAAAGAATTTATGGAAACGATGAATCAATTAGAAAAATTTACAACGAAACTAGAAAATGGAGTTTAAAATATTTTGATAAAATTTACAAAAGAATGGGAAGTAAATTTGATAAATTTTATTTTGAATCAGAGACATTTAAAAACGGCAAGCAAATTGTTATGGAGGGGGTAAAAAAAGGAATTTTTAAAAATTCTCAAGGAGCAATAATTTTTGAAGGCGCTAAACATGGCTTGCATGACCGGGTTTTTATTAATTCCGAAGGCAACCCAACTTATGAAGGTAAGGATATGGCCTTGGCAAAGTTGCAATTAGCTGATTATAATCCAGCTAAAATTTTTCATGTAGTAAGTAAAGAACAGACAGAATATTTTAAAGTTATTTTTAAAGCCATGGAATATGTTTTGCCTAAGAGCAAAGGCAAACAAGAGCATTTAGTTTATGGCTGGGTTAGTTTAAAAGACGGCAAGATGTCTTCACGTTTAGGAAATGTAATTTTAGGTGAGTGGTTGTTAGATGAAGTTAAGAAAGAAATAAGTAAGATAGTGAAAAAGAGTGATATTAAAAATAAGCCCTCCCAAACTGATAGTAGGGCGGGCAAGGAAGATTTGGCTGAGAAAATTAGTTTAGCATCAGTTAAATATTCTATTTTAAAAAATGGTCGGGCATCTGATATTTCTTTTGATATTAAAGAATCAATAAATTTATTTGGCAATTCTGGTCCATACTTGCAATATACTTACGCTAGAATTCAAAGTATCTTACGCAAGTCAGAAAGTCAGAAAGTTAGAAAGTCAAAAGTCATTGATTTTGAATCTATTAATAAATATGAATATAAGTTAATTTTTAAATTATCTTTATTCCCAGAAATAACTCAAAGTTCGGCAGAAAAATTAGATCCATCAATTATTGCTAAATATTTATTTGAGTTATCTCAAGAATTTAATGATTATTATCATCAAATACCTATTTTAAAAGCAGACAGTAAAGAAGAAAAAGAGTTTAGATTAGCCTTAATTAATAAAATTGCTATAGTTTTAAATAGAGGAGTTGAGTTATTAGGATTTGAAACGGTTGAAAAGATGTAAATTTTTTACTAATTTTAGTTCAAAATCTCGTGAAAGCGGGATTTTTTGTTTTCTTGACAATTTTCCAGAAAAATGTATAATATACAGTTATATAAAACATTTAATTTTTATGGAAAATATTAATATTACTTCAAGTCCTAAGATGACTAAAAAGAGAAAAACTCTAAAAATAGTTGCTGGCATTACTATTGCCGCTACTTTTATTTTAGGAATTATTGCTGGAGCTGGCAGTGTTTATTTTTATCGCCAAATTGCTCAAGCTCGTGATGACATTAGAAACTCAATTGATTCTTGGGCTGACTTTCACTTAGATTTAGCTAAGGACTCAATTTTTAGTTCTCGAGAAAATATTTTGTCAGCTAAAAAGACTTTAGCTTGGACTAAACCTTTTAGAATACTTCCTTGGATAGGACCAAAATTAAATACTGGAGATAAATTATTAGATTCATCTTTAGATGCTCTATATTCTTATGAGCGCACTGTTAATGTAACTGAAAAATTAGAAGGATATCGAGGAAAAAGTTATGAGCAGATTGAAGATAAGGAAGTAGTAATAGCAGTTTTAGGTGAGTTGTTAGATTCAATTGAGGATGTGTATGTTAATATTCAGCAAATGATTGTGGCTACTCATGAATTAGGAATTTCTGATATTGCTTTAGTGCAAAAATTTGAACAAGAATTTTCTCGTTTTAATGAAGATGATTTTAAAGTCTTACATTTACTCCACTCAATCATGAGTAAACGAGGCGAACAAACTTATTTATTATTAATGCAAAATAATACTGAGTTAAGACCAACTGGCGGATATATTGGTAACTTTGGTATTTTAAATATTAAGGATGGGGAAGTGCCAACTTTCTATTTAAAAGATACTGATGACTTAGAAGAAAATTATAATAGTACTAAAAGTGAACCAATTATTCCTCCAACATCGTTAGCTAAATATTTTAATAAAAATGAATGGCGTTTTGGTGATGCTAATTGGTCTCCATCTTTTCCAGAAACTGCTCGTAATGCGCAAATGCTTTATAATGCAGAAGTCGCTCGTGATAAAACTGAACAGATTGAATTTGATGGCGTAATCGCTTTTAATCCAGAAATGGTATCAGAATGGCTAAATATTATTGGTGCAGTAAAAATTGATTTTACTGAAGATATAGAATATACAGCAGAAAATTTTAAAGATACACCACAAAATTTATATCCAGGGGAACGTGTTGAAGATAAAATAGTTAGAGAAAAAACTTATATTGTTGATGACATTGCTCAGCAAGTAAAAGAAAAAATGCTTAATTCTGATATTAAAACTGTTATTCAGATTTTAGGTACTTTGCGTCATAATCTTGAAGATAATAATTTATTTTTCTATTTTAATAATAAAACAGACCAACAAGTATTGGCTAAGAATAATTGGACTGGAGAATTAGAACAAAGCGATCAAGATTATATTTATGTAGTTGACGCAAATATTAGCACTCAAAATATTAAAACTCGTTTAGATCACTTAGTTAAACGCAATATTAATTACAAAATTGATATAGTTAATAATAGATCTATTGCTACATTAAAATTAACTTATTTTTATAACGCTGAGTTAGAAAGAAAAGAAGGTTTGTACGAAGAAAGAATTAGTGGAAATTACAAAACTTATACTAGAGTGTATGTTCCAGCAGGAGCAAAATTAATTAATTATCAAGGTGAGTATGAGGTTGATATTTTAAACGAATTAAATAAAACTGGTTTTGGTACTTTAATTTCAGTAAGACCTAATGATACAACTGAACTTACTTTAGTTTATGAATTACCATTTGAATTAAAAGATGATTACTACTTATTATTACAAAAACAACCTGGTAATGAATTTACTAGCTTTCATGTAAATTTACCTTTAGCCAAGGATGCTCAAGTTTTTCCAAACTTAAATAAAGCTGTAATTCAAGAAGATGCAGTTACTTGGAATGGACTATTAGATGAGAACTTAGAATTTATTATTAATAAATAAAATTTAGATAACAAAATAAAAAACATCCCACAATATTGTGGGATGTTTTTTATAATATTTTTTTATTGAAATTTAGAAAATATTCCTTTACTTCTTTTTTGATAAACATACAGCAAGCTAAATATTAAACCAAAGAATATACCAATTACGCCGTTAAGAAGAATATTAGGTTTGACTGGAAAGAGGGAAGTACTAGGGCTATCAATAATGCGAATATCAACATTAGGAATACTATGATAAAAATTGTTAGTTGTTTTTAAAGTGTAAATTGCCGAATTCATAATAATTCCAGCTTGTTGCTTATCAGGGTGATAAACACTTAAAGTAATAATACCAGAATCATATAATGCTTTAGCCTTGATTGTTTTATTCCAATTTTTTATCTGTGCGCGAGGTGTATCACCAAAATATTTTTTATCAATATTTTCACTTGATTCAGTGGTTTGTTTAAAGAAT
>Ga0222637_1000920_pt1 | contig 11205 bp, 8 predicted proteins | sample AntAcemetagen143_FD_181149 | JGI IMG/M metagenome (GOLD analysis project Ga0222637, IMG submission 181149) | Saline water microbial communities from Ace Lake, Antarctica - #143 | ecosystem: Environmental > Aquatic > Non-marine Saline and Alkaline > Saline | place: Antarctica: Ace Lake | collected...
GAACCAAATCATTTGATAGAGTGCTTTGAATCCTCGCCCAATAAGTCCCAGCATGGATTTCACTTGGAAAATCAAACTGAATTGGATTGCTTTCTTCATAATTGAAAAAAATACTTTTTCCATTAATCGTTATTGTTTTTACATTATTTAAATTTACTAATATGTTGTCTTTTCTTGCATATGTCATTGTTCTCCCCTTTTGTTTGATTTCTTTTTCATTCATCGTCGCACCTTACACTATCTTCTTTATTAAAATTAATTCCACAATCTTCACATGAAAAATCACTAAATCTATTACCTTCAATTATGTTTTTGCTATTACATCCTGGACACTGGTAAATTATCTTTACAATCATCTTCAAGCACCCATATTAACATTTTAATTTTTGTGTATAGTTCTATTACTTCAAAGTCGTTCCCTTTTTCTTTGGCAATCTCCATTTTAATGCCTAATTCAAAAATCTTAGATTTTATCTCTCCTTCACATCTCATCTTCGCACCTTTTGTTAAGTTCACACAATGAGTTTCTACATTTACAAACTCCACATTTGGTACAATGTTTATATTCGCAATAATTAACATCTTTTTTGAAATTATGATCAAAATCTTTACATTCTTTTTTATTCATTTTCTTCTTCCTCATCATTTAGCTCATGCGCAGTGCAATACATGAAACACCTCTTTGTTGTTTTAATTGTTGCACCACCCTCATCACCCTCGCAGATTATCTTTACTGGATTATTTGATTGGTAAGTTTTCCCAATTTCTTCCGCTAACAAATTAAGTTTTGTTACTGGAGGAATACCAATCCGATGCAGCTCATCATTAATTTTGCTCAACATATTTTTTCCAATATAAATACCTTTGAATGTTGATGTAAAATAAATTCCCCTGTTATCAAAATGGTTGTACTCCTCTTTTGTTAATACCTTATTTCTAAGCGTTGATCCAACGGTGGCAATGTGATTTGAATACCTAAGCTCACTCGATAATATTATTTTATCAATTACTTGCTTTAACGCCTTTGTCTTATCAACAACCTGATCTACATCACCATGAAGAATCAAATCATCACCTATCTTTACGTCTGGCAATATTCCAATATCATCACAAACAAACTCTCCAATCTTGTAGTATAACATTTTATCCATGTCCCTACCCTTGTGTTCAACATGCTTCCCTCTAAGCTCAGTAACCTTTTCTTCTACATTAAGATTTTCTTCAATATAGTTTCTGATGCCGCAACCTAGATGTATGATGTTGTCTTGTAAAAAATCAAAAGTATTTTCTGGCAGATCATTATTATCAAACCCATTATAATCTAAAAAAGTAATCCTGGATTTTAACGCTGGATCAGAAATGTTTGCAAAGTTACTAGCAAGAATCAAAGGCTTGAATATAGTGGGTTCTCTATGCCCTCCTCCTTTATTCCCTTTTGGAATCTTCAACTCTCCGCTAGTACCGAATACTTTCATTGTGTTATGTTTAGGCAGCTTTGTAATCTCATCAAAAAACAATGGGTATGTATCTGGATTACAATCTTGAAGTCTTGCTCCAAAGCTTCCTTCCAAATGTCCTGGATCTTTCTTTATACTGTTATACATCACATCTGAGAATAAACTTGCCCTTGTTGTTTTTCCTGTATTACCAACACCAACTAACCATAATAATGGAAAGCACCCAACTCCTAATCTCCTAAGCTCGAACTTTATTATTCCAGCAATAGTCCACGCAATAATTAATTTAATGTATTCTCTCTCATCCCTTCCATCTTTACTTATTCTTTTTAGTTTAGTGTTGATGTGTTCAATCACTTGCTTTGCAACACTTGGATCATATGGAAATGTTTGAAAAGTAGAATAGTATTCTTGTGGCTCTGATCTGATCCATTTTCTTATTACAGTATTATCTTCTTTCTCAAAAACTTCCTGGTAGAGTTTATGCTGGGTTCTGAATTTACCGTTGATATAACAGAAGCAATCTGTTGCCAGTGACTTTTGTACCTCTAGTTTATTTACGCAAGCTAGGAATCCATCAAGCTCCTTTGATCCAATATTATCTTTAATCTTGATTGAGTTCGTTGCTTTCTTTAGTAGTGCTAAAAGTTTTGCATTCTTATTTTTAGTATCTTCCACTATTTCAGTTTTGCCATCAATTGTTATGATAAAGCAATCTCGAATTATTGTTTTGTTGTTTGCTTTTTCGATTGTGACCTCAGCTCTTTTGAATTTATCAAACGTTGAAACTTCTTTTCTGACCATCTCTTCATGACTATCATCTATTTCAGCTCCGAGTGTACCAGTAACAAAATACATCAAATTATTTTTCTCTTCAAACCAATAAAATGGAGTATCTAATCTAGTTAATCCTGTCATCATGCCTCTTTTTTTTTAAGATAGCTCTCGCTAAATAGAAAGGTTTATTAAGAAGTAAACGCTAAATAAATATAACTCGAATTATATTTTTTTAACATCTATTTCTTAACAATGCTTTTCTTTCTATTCTTTTTTATTGATTCATTGTTTATTAACTTTTTGATATTATGTCCACCCTGTACTACTTCTTATTTGTCATAACATACGAAAGTTTTATAAAAGAAAATGTGGTCGCCCATCTGACTACGTTTGAACTACATTTACTACACTTTTCAAAATGACGAGTCTAAAGTTGACTACATTGACTACATTGGGGGTTCCAAAACGTAGTCAAAAAAAATGGAGGTAGAAAGGCTGTAGCTGTCAAATTCGCCTATATATATATATATGACTACATTGACTACATATTTATATAAATTATAGAGCAGCTATAGCTTGAGATCTTCCATACACACACATATATATATGCTTTTGTTAAATTCCTAAAAAACGTAGTCAATGTAGTCAAGTGCCTTTTTCTACAAAAAACTTATAAATCAAAAAAGGTCATTTCTTATTGTTTTGAAATGAAATCATAGAATTTAGCCATATAGAGGTATTTTTTCCTTAGTCCAATATTACCAGCTTCTATATGGTTTTCACAATCCAGAGGTTTATTCACATCTCTACCTAAGTTATACACTGTTTGCCGAGGTGTGGATGAATCGGCTTTCATAATCGTAACGTTTGGTCTGGGGTGTCTATATTCCCCTCACTAAAAACGGTTTTGCTGGTTTCCGCAAAAAACTGGTTCCACTAGTGTTTTTATTCCCCCAAAGAATTTTTACGCTGGTGGATTTATACTTCTATTTTAACCGCTTTCTCACGATTTAATATAAATAAGTTATGCTTTTCTATTTACATGGTAGATGCTGTTGATGAGAATACTCAAATTGAACAAAAAAAAGTAGAACTTTCTGAATTACAACAAAAAAGAACTGAACTAACATCTTCTATTGAATCACAGCAAGAAGTTGTGAAGCAAACAGGACAGGCTTTGAACTCTTTAAGTGATAATACATTAAACCAAGCAATAACTCAATCTGGAGTTAAAACTATCACTTCTGGTGAAGCAAAGCAGTTGTCACAAAGAGAAAGGACTAAATATAACTTTGAAGTTGTTGCTCCTGGAAGCGGTAGAGACTCCAGAGTTCTAGTTTATAGTAGCTCTGATCTAAAGAAAGTTCAACAAGAACAAGCAAACATTAGAACCCAGCAGCAATCAACACCAGAGTATCAATCAGCAAAAGAATCTTATGATCAAGCAGTTTTGAAAAGAAAACAACTAGAGCAACAAAGTAGATCAACTGATACTGGTATTAGGTCAAGGTCAGCATTTATCAAAGAACATGAGCAGAGTGCGAAAACACAAGCAAACAAAATTGAAGAGATTAGGCTTGCAAAGGAAGAAAGAGCAGCGTTCCAAAGGTTAAGCTCAAAGGAGAAACAAGAGCTAGCACAGAAAAGACCAGATCTAGTACAAAAAATATCAAGGACTGTTTCAATATCTCCAGAATTAAAACAAGCGGCTGAGAGAGCCACAGGTAAAAAGTTGACTATACAGGAGGCGCTTGATGTATCTAGACAGGCACCTATTGATGTTAAAAAAGAGCTTTTCAAAATAAAAGAAGAAGACAGAGAGTCTCAAATACTAGACAAACAACAAAGGGAATTGAAAGAAAAGGAAGCAGCTAAATTAAAAGTTGACACAAAAACTACAGGTCTACAGCAACCACCACTATCAGCAATAGATGGAGGTATGTTTGATAAAACATTGACATCAACTAAAACACCAATTGCACAACCAGGAGTTATTGCTAAAAAAAAAGGAGATATGTTTTTGGGAGTTCCTCAGACAGAAAAAATAGATGCAATTATTCCACAAACTACTACACCATACCAGGGGACATCCGTTCCGATTTACGCTCAGGCTCCAATTAAGTTTCCAGAACCAGCTAAGAAACCATCAATTGCATCTCAATCACCTGAAATCCAAAGAGAGGTTTTGATGGCTGAATTATCGTATAGCAAAGAGCTTGAGTCATATAATCAAAAGTTGTCATCATACGAAACAAAAGCAAGCACATACAATACAAAGGTTGGGAAGTTTGAAGAAAAAAGAACAAGCGCAATGGAGTTTCCTTTTGCTGTAAATACACTATATCCATCCTCACCACAATCAAGATACCAAACAAAAGAGGAGGCTATCTCTGGTGAACAAACTTTAGATGAATTAAAAATAACAGAGTCAAACTTAAAAGAAGAAGGAAAGTCAATTACTTTGGATAGAGAGAAGCTTCAAGGAAAATATGAACTATTAAATAAATATGCTGACATTGGGAAACAGGCATCATATGGCGTTGCTCCAAAGTTAGGTTTACTTGACTCAGTTGGTGAACAAATTAGTTTAGCAAAAAGAAGCGCACTAACGACAAAGCAAACATCTGGCATTGAAATGGTAAAAACTGGGGATGTTGGTGGGATAGCAAAGCGTATCACTACTGTAGGGGTTGGTGTTCCATTGGCAATAGCATCAATTCCAATTGAAGCGATAAAGAAAGGTCAAAGCGATTCTCCATTAGTAACATCAGCAGTTTTAATTGGTGCTGGAGCAGCTCTTGCTCCAGTTGGTGGAGTTGTTGGGTTTGCTGGATGGAGTCTTGAAGCAATTGGAATTGGATATGGCGCCCCGATTCTATCAAGAGAAGTTGTTAAGTCTGGTTTTACACCAGAGCAACTCATGTTTTCAGAATCACAGAAATTTAAAGAAGAACAAAATAAAGCACTACTTGCAGAATCAGAAAATATTACTGTAACAAAAACATTAACAACCGCAGCTGATTATTTGGTGCCAGATTTCTTAGTTAAACCAGAGACAACAGAAAGATATACAAAAACAATAATTGAAGCTATTGCGGAAGTTCCATTGGTAGGAACAGCAACAAAAACAGTAGCCCAGTTTATACAAAGTGGAGCAGTTGAGACTTTACCAATAATAAAATCAACACCATTTTTCAATCAGGGAGAGGATGCGTTTAAAGAATCAATCAGTGGATTATCACCAAGCGAGCAAGAGGCATCATTATTGCTAAGAGAAGCTGATAAAGTTGGGGTTACAGCAGCAACAATAGCGATTGCGACAAGATCAGAGTTGTTTGGAACAAAAGGAGTTATTGCATCATTATCAAAGCCAGTGGTTGCAAAGGCAACCTTTGTAGAGTCATTTAAATTAGGAGTTAAAACTTCTGCACCAGGACTTTTAAAGGCTGGTTTTGGAGAGGGTTTGGGTATGGCTACGGTTTTGGCTCAACAAGAGTATAGAGATCCTACAGCTACAGAATTAATTGTTGGTGGGATTGTTGGTGGAGTTAGTGCAGCAGCTTTAGGAGGGACAGTTGTTGGTTTATCGGTAGCTAGACAAAGAGCTGGTTCACAGGCATTATTGGGAACGCTTTATTCAATTGATGCTCCCGAATATATAGGTGATGTTTCAGCAGAAATATATCAAAAGTTATTTAGAAAAGGATCAAAAGAGGTCTTTTCTGTATTTGATCCAGAAAAAAAGACGGTTAAAGTATTTGCAGAGATAGTTGGTGGCAAGGCGGCAAAATCTGCAACCAAAGTAAAACCAAAATCACCAGCTTCTAGTTTAGTAATTCAAAACTTTTTAAGTGGAGAGCTTCCAGTTATAACAGGAGGTAGCTCCATTGCATCTGGTGGCGGAATTATATCACCACCAAAATATAATTCATTTAATGCTGGGTTTATTACTCAATCACCGAGTAGTATTTATAGTACATCTTCAATTACAACAAAAAGCAGTACTCCAGTAACCACTCCATCAACAACTACAGTGTCAACAATTACACCAGAACCAATTATAGGATCAGTGCCTATATCAAACCCAATACCAACACCAGTTGAAGCACCAGTCTCAATAATGAGTAGATCTAAATCATACACTCCAACACCAATCGAAGCACCAGTTGCAACACCAGTTGAGACTCCAATTACACCACCAGTAACAATTCCAGCATCTACTACAACATCAACATCGACCACAACAACAATACCAGTTTCAGTTACTACACCAACACCAATGATTGGGACTATAATCCCATTCCCTGGGATGGGTAGGAAAAGAAGGGTAAAGAAATCTAGAGGAAGAGGCGTCAAAACAAGGTACACCCCTGGATTTACTGCGCTAGCTTTTGGAATTACTACAACAAAAGCACCAAAGAAAGGTAAATTATTTTCTGGATCAGAGATAAGACCAATTGTTATACCAAATGAATGCAGCCATCTATCTGGAAAAGATAAAGCGCTTTGCTTGAAAAATAAAAAGAAGAAAAAGAAAACCTCCATTTTTGGTGGGTTAGTTTTTTAAACCACATTAACCCATTTATATCATAGCTCTATATATGCAACTTCTACCAATTTTGTAAAAAATAGAGCGTGATATTAGTGGAAGATATAGACCAGATACCTACAGAGTATAATAATGCTCCAGCACAAGACCCAGGTTTGATGAAATGGTTTCTTAATTTAGAGGCACCAATACATAAGATTAGACTAGAGTGGAGTGGCTGGATCCAAGACATCAACAGTGAGTGGGTAAAGCCAGATGATTCTGAATCAAGGAGATTAATGAATGATTCAGGAATTCATTGGTGTATGGATACATTGAAAACTTATGCTACTACAGCATTTCAATCATCAAACTTTGATAGAGAACACATGAATTTTATTATGAGGGAGGCATATCGTGTTGTGTGTCATGGTCTAGCAGCACACTTTGAGGACTTTGGTTATCAGAAAGCTGATTACGACAAGATCGCAACAAAAATTCTACACACAATGCAAGCTATATTATTATCTTCAAGAGCTAATGGTAACAGAGAATTCTTAACAAAAACTCATCAGATTACGGAAGTTAAAAATACTAATGATAATGATAGACGTGGATTTTTTAACGGACTAAGTAACATGTTTGGCGGAAACAGGAGGAATGAATAAATGGCAGAAGCAATATTAGGATCAACATTAATGAAATATCTACCCATGCTTAAAGTTGGAGCAGTTGGGCTTTTAGTAATAATTATTCTTGCATTTGGGTTTTATTATGTACTCGTAGTCATGAAAAGAAAATCATGGAAGGTAACAATTCATGAACAGAAAGCGGACGGAAGAATACATATAATTGGAAATGATTTAATCCAGGAAAAGAAGATGAAGGGTGGAACCGTAACCATTTACTGGTTAAGGGGTGCAAAAACAGAGGTTGTACCGCCACCGCATGAAGTAGTATATAGAGTGAAGGGAAAAGAGTTTGTTGAATATATGAGGATCGAAAGAGATTTTATACCAATGACTAGACACACTGGACTACCAACACTAGAAGATAAAAAGATTGTAGTTAAAAACCTTAATGATAAAGCCGTTAGGATAAAACTCACTAAGGTATATGATAAGATGCTATCAAATATTCGTGGTATTAAAACGACATACTTTGATTCCGCAGCAATTGCAGATAGATACATATATACTCCAATTGATAGGGTCATGACTACCAAGGTTAGCTTGAAAACCGTACCATATGATCTTAATATCATGGCGCAGAATAAAATCTCTAACGCAGAGGAATTCTTTTCATCTAAGTATGAGTTCTGGAAAAAGTATGGTGCTGCAATCACACTAGGTCTTACTATAATCTTCTTAATCATAGTGGTGTTTTTGACATACGATTATATGGCAGAGGTAGTAAATACATTGATGGGTCATGTACAATCAAACACTGAAGCTGTTACGAATTTAATGGATAGCATGGGTAGAAGTGGGGCAAAACCACCAAATTAAGGCGATTTAATATAAAGTCTATTGGTTTTACGATTTACATGAAACAGGTTTTTTTATTATTATTTTTATTTATTTTAATAGCATCAACTACTTGTATGGCTATTGAGGTTAATGTTGGGAATTGGATCCCTAATAATATAGAAGGGTTTCATGTTAATGTTGGGGATGATACAGCGCAGTACACTAATTTAATTGCAGATGAGATGTATTCAGATAAATACCATATCTGGAACGAACCAGACCAGCTATACTCTTCATATCTATCGTTTGGAGATGATGAGTTTGAAGGATCAGAGCATGCAATGGTTTTAGGAAATAATGATCCATCCATTCCATCTGGAGCAATAACGCACTATTTATACTCACAAGAAAATAAAACATTAGAAGCATGGCAGTCTGGATTAAATAACTCATGGGGTTTTCATAGAAACTCATACGGAATTTTTTCAGATAATGGATTTGGTAATAATTTAACGCACCTAACTAACGCAATACAGATGTGGGCAGATATAGGAATTAATGCGGAGTATGACTACAACACAGCAGATCAAGGAGCCTCACTAGGAGTACAGTATGGTATAGAAACACAAAAGCTGCACATACATAACACTTTAAACCAAGGAAGTCTAAGCGGTGAGGGTGATTTTAGTTGGATGCTAGATAATAAAACACACTTTGAGATTCTAGGTAATGGGATCCACTTATTAGAAAAACGAATTGTTGAAGAAACAACTGGAGTTGGAAACCAGACGCTAGCAGATGAAACATTCACAGGGCAACCAACAGGTACACAACCACCGATAGGTAGAACAGTTGCGCCAGACAATGTTGGTAGTACAATCGAAGAGTGGAGCGTTAGAGACGATCCTAGGTGCTTCATTAATCCATGTATGAGAGCAAAGGGTGGTGATGGAAATGCAATAAGAGGAGTTGAGGATTACTTTCCAACGTTTAACATAACAAACATGGAAATATCATTTTATTATGGATCTGACAATATGGATGCAACGCCAACAGATTATTTCAGAGTATCAATGAATAATAATGAAGGTAGTGGTTGGGTTACAATTTGGCTTGATGACACAACATCAGCAGACATAAATCCACCGATATACAAAAACTTTTCAGTACCAGCATCAATGGAAGATAAAGCAAACATAACCTTTAAGTTTGAACATTCGGCAAACTTAGGAATAGAAGAATCATTTGTTGATAATGTAAGATTCACAGGACTAGTTGGTACACCAATACAACAAAACATAACATATTGGGATAGTAACATATTTTTAGGGCAGAACACTAATGAAGAATACGAAAACACTATATCATATAATGGAACAACAAAAGATATTTCATTTTCAACTAATATCACAATTGAAGACACACAAATTAAAATTAAAGATACGGATGCGGCTGGATACACTTGCTGCACAGCTTTAAATGGCGTACTTAGTTGCTCCATTTGCTCATAATAGAGGAAATAAAACAAGATGACAAAAAATAGACTAATCACAATTTTACTAATGGCACTACTATGCACTAGCTTAGTGTTTGCCGCAGACTCATTCGTTCCTGGAAACTTTGCGGTTGGTCAATCAACAGCCAGTACACGACTTGAGGTTAATGGAACAGTTACAGCAACACAGTTAAGTGGTGTATTAACATGGACTGATTTGTCAAGTTATCCAGCAGCATGTAGTGCAGATACATATGTATCAACAGTTGGAGATACATTAACTTGTACTGCAATAAGCGATGTTTATCTTTCAAATACTGGAGATACTGGAACAGGAGCTTATATTTTTACTGGTGGAACATTTGATACAGATACATTAAACACTGGTCAAGGTGATAATGAACTTTATGCCATGAATCAGAATGTATTGACTACTAGTTATCCTACATTTGCAGGAAGTTATTCTACTGAAAGTATAACAGTATTTGGAGATAATAAATTTTTATTTTTAAAAGATGCAACAGATAATTATAGAATTACATTAGGTGATTCAAACACTCAAGGTGGTGTATTAACATTATACAACGATAGCACAGCAATTACTACTGTAGTGAGAGGTAATGGTAACTCATATTTTAATGGTGGGAATGTAGGAATTGGAACGACAAGTCCAGCAGCAGAACTACACATTTATAGAAATCTAGGGAGTGCATCAACAAGTACATCAGTAATGTTAGTAGAACAAGATGAGGCTGGAGATGACCAAGTAGCATTAGAAGTGCAACAAGCTGGATCTGGAAAAGCTATGGCACTTGACGTGAACGGAAACGGGCAAGGATTAAATATTGATTCAGAAGCTACAACTGGTAATTCAATCGCAGTAGTTTCACAAGTTACAACAGGAAGTGCAATTGGTTTTGCTAACCAAGCAATTCATACAGGAACTGGTACTAATTCTATAATGTATATTGACGACCAGAATTCTGGTTCTACTGGTGATGTTCTTTTAATTAAAAATGCAGGAACTGGAAATGGAGTCATAATTGACCAGAATGGAAATGGTCTATCAATAGAGATTGATTCGGAAGCAACAACTTCAAGAGTAATAAATATTCAAGCAATAAATACTGCGGGTGCGGTTTTAAGAATTGATAATGATGGTATCCAAACATCGGACCAAGTTGTTAGTTTTATTCAAGATCACGCATCTAGTACGTCTGATGTATTGAGCATCAAAAACGATGGTACTGGTTCAGTTCTGGTAGCAGATCAAAATGGTGATGCTATCGCAATTAGTATTGATTCAGAATCAACAGACCCAACAAAACCAGCTATAAACATTGATTCAAAAACAGCAACAATAAATCAAATAAGACAATTTACCGTAGGAGAAGCAGTAGTTGAGGATGATGTAGTTTATTTCAAATCAGATGGAAAAATGTGGGAAACAGATGCAGATGCAGAAGCAACATCAATTGG
>Ga0222637_1000925_pt1 | contig 11162 bp, 11 predicted proteins | sample AntAcemetagen143_FD_181149 | JGI IMG/M metagenome (GOLD analysis project Ga0222637, IMG submission 181149) | Saline water microbial communities from Ace Lake, Antarctica - #143 | ecosystem: Environmental > Aquatic > Non-marine Saline and Alkaline > Saline | place: Antarctica: Ace Lake...
AAAAAGATATTAAAATTGGATTGCCAAAAGAATATTTTCAAGAAGGTATTGATCCTAAAGTAGAAAAAATAATTAAAGACTTTATTAAAAAAATAGAAGAACAAGGCCTGAATGTTGAAGAAATTAGTTTACCCCATACAAAATATGCTGTTCCTTGCTATTTTCTTGTTTCCTCTTGTGAAGCAAGTGCTAATCTTTCTAGGTATGATGGGATAAAATATGGAAAGTCAAATATGAAGGAAAAAGAATTGAATATTTTAGACACTTATCTAAAAACTCGTGGACAAGGATTTGGAAATGAGGTGAAAAGAAGAATAATGTTGGGGACATATGCTCTTTCTTCTGGATATTATGATGCTTATTATTTAAGAGCAGAAAAAGTTAGGACATTAATCAAGCAAGATTTTGAAAAAGCTTTTAAAAAAGTAGATATAATTTTAGCGCCTACTTCTCCATTTACTGCTTTTAAGATAGGGGAAAAAGTAGAAGATGCTCTTAGTATGTATCTTGCTGATGCTTTTACTACACCAAGTTCTTTAGCAGGTTTACCAGCATTATCAATGCCTTGCGGGGAAATAGATAATTTACCAGTAGGACTCCAAATAATTGGTAAAAGTTTTAAAGAAGACGAAATATTTAAAGCTGCTTCATTTTTTGAAAAAATTATTACTAATAATTAATTGTATATGGAAAATATAAATTTTAATGATTTCAACAAAGATGTTTTCAATATATTTAACTTAATTAATTCTTCTCAACTACAAGAAAGGATTTTTGTTTTTAAAATAATTTTTATTATTATTTCAGTAATTTTTATTCTTTTTATTATTTATTTTGCCTCAAAAACCAGTTATTTAAGATTATTATTTGTTGAAGATATGGAGAATTCTTTATCTTGGAAAGATTATGGACAAAACAAAGTTTTAAAAAAATGGAAAAAGATTAAAAAGAGATTGAAAAAAGATGATCATCTTGAACACAAACTAGCCTTAATTGAAGCAGCTAAATTATTAGAGGATATTTTAAAAAGAATGGGAGATACTAAAATAAGTTTAGCTGATAAATTAAGAGAATTAGAAATACACAATATTTATAAAGAAATTGCTGAAAATCCTGATTATAAATTGAAAAGAGAAGAAGCAGAAGAGGTTATTGGTATTTTCGAAAAATATTTAAGAGAATTAGAAGCATTTTAGTTTAAAAAATTGAGAGGTTAAACAAAGAATAAACATAGGGGGTTGAGTTCTTTTTTATTTTATTGTAGTATTAGCGACAGCGGGGTGGAGGAGTAGTACCTTACGGGGCCCATAACCCCGAGACGCCCGTGCAATTCGGGCCCCCGCGACAATAATTGCCGGTGTAGCTCAGTGGTTAGAGCAGAGTCTTCATAAGGCTAAGGTCGCAGGTCCGATTCCTGCCACCGGCATATATGCAGTCGTAGCTCAATTGGTTAGAGCATCCGCCTGTCACGCGGAAGGTTGTCGGTTCAAGTCCGATCGGCTGCGCCAATTAAAAGAGGCAACGATTATGTTGTCTCTTTTGTTTCTTCTGAAATGGTTTAATCAATAACATAAACTTTTACGGGTTTGCATCCCCAGTTTCTTGCGATATTTATATTATCTACATATATGTCACAATTTGATCTATCCCATTTTAAATCTTTTTTATTTGCTCCTCTCACATCAGCAACTTTGAATGGTCCAGTGTCTTCCACTCTAAAGTAACCGATTGGTTCATCTTCCATGCTTGTAATATATATATTTTGACCAAGCGCTAGAAGAGAATTAATTTTCCATTTTCCATTTATTAAATCTACATTTATGGCTACAACGCCTTTTTTTACTTTTGTGTTTGTGGCGGTGTATCCATCATCTAGCCTTGGGCTAATACATTCTGGATGTCTAGTATAAGCGGTTGTTGTCATGTAATAATATTCAGATTTATTTGTAATTGGTTTGTTAAAAGTATAATCTGGCAGAAATATATAATCTTTAATTATTAAGATAATTAAAACAAATAGCAAAAGAATAATAATCTTTTCCATCGTTCTAAACAACTTGTCTCCCATTTCTTTCTCCTTTTTAATGTGCTAATTAAGTAGTTATCATACTAAATATAGATTATTTTGTCAAACAAAGATTGACTTTTTTATTAAAGTCTTATATAGTATATAAAACGAATAAGTTAATTTATGCGTTTTTATTTCTTTGTTATTTAAAAACTTAAATAGGAGGTTAAAAAATATCAGAATTTGAAAAACTTATAATGGGATTAATATTGATGATAATAATATATCTTTATACATTAATAATTGGATAATTAAGGAGGTTTTTATGGATAAGCATGTTTGTCTAGCAGTGGTTTATAGGAGGAGTTTATTGCTTGTTAAAAGAAAGAGTATGTTAGTATTACCGAGGAAAAAATTGAGACAAGAAGAATTAGAAGTAGATTGTATTTTTTATAGAATCATAAAAGAAATTCCAGGATTGAGAATAAACGATTTAATACCTCTAGGAAAATTTAATGGAAAGAACCTTTTGCGATGGAATCCTATCAAAGATAGAATTTACATAGCAAAAGTTGAAAAGGATTTTTTTGATAATTCTTCTCAAGCAGAAAATAGAATAAAATGGATTAAAAATTTAAGGGAAGACAAAATATCAAAAAAAACAAGAAGAATATTTTGTATTCTAAAAAACGAGGGATGTTTATAAGACATCCCTCTTATTTTTGGGGATAAAATTGATTGATTTTGCTTAAAAATTAAGTTAAAATAAGACATAGAAGTACAATATATATATGAAAATTTCTTATAATTGGTTAAAAAAATATCTTAAAAATAAATTACCTGAACCAAAAAAATTAATGGAAATTTTGACTTTGCATAGTTTTGAAGTAGAAAGTATACAAAAAAAAGGAAGTGATTGGATATTAGATGTAGATATTTTACCAAATAGAGCCCATGATTGTTTGTCTTATATTGGGATAGCAAAAGAAATTTGTATTCTAACAGGGAATGAATTTAAAATACCAAATACTAAATTCCAAGAAGATAAAAATTTAAAAGGAAAAAACATAATCAAATTAGAAATTGAAAACAAAGATGATTGTTTGCGTTATTCAGCCCAAGCAATTTTTGGAGTTAAAATATCTTCTTCCCCAAAATGGCTTCAAGAAAATCTTAAAAATTGTGGACTTCAACCAATTAATAATATTGTTGATATAGGCAATTATGTAATGCTTGAAACAGGACAGCCGATACATGCTTTTGATTTGAGTAAGATTAATAAAAAGATCATAGTTAGGAGAGCTAAAAATGGAGAAAAAATTAAAACCTTAGACAATAAAATTTATAAATTGGATAAAGATATTTTAGTAATTGCTGATCAGAAAGGAGCCATAGGTATAGCTGGTATAAAAGGAGGGGAGAGTACTGGAATTAGTCTGGATACAAAAAATATCCTTATAGAAGCAGCGAATTTTAATAGAAAAGTAATCAGAAAGGGTTCTCAAAAATTAAGGTTAAGAACAGATGCTTCTTTGAGATTTGAAAATGGAATGGATCCTAATTTAATTGATTTTGCTCAAAAAAGAATGATTTCTATGATAGAAGAAATTGCTAAAGGTAAAGTTCCAAAAGGCATGATTGATTTTTATCCTAAAAAAATATTACCTAAAAAGATAAAACTTGATTTGGAATATGTCAATAAATTATTAGGCGTTACAATCCCTGAATTAAAAGTAAAAGAAATTTTTAAAAAACTTAACTTTAAATTTAATAAAATTGGGAACGATAAAATTATAGTAGAAATACCAACTTCAAGAATAGATATTTCTATCCCCGAAGATTTAATAGAAGAGATAGGAAGAATATATGGATATAAAAATATTCCTTATTTATTTCCAGAAGTAATTTTAAATCTTCCTAAAAAAAATCTCAAAGTTTTTTGGCGAAAACAATGTCAAGATATTTTAAAAGAAAGAGGATTTTCAGAAGTTTATAATTATTCTTTTATTAGTCAAAAACAAAAGGAATGCTTTAATTTAAAAAATGATGAATTATTTGAACTTAAAAACCCAGTAAGTGATTTGAACAAATATTTAAGACCAAGTTTAATACCTAATTTACTTAAAAACACAAAAGACAATTTAAAGAGCTTTGATAAAATTAATATTTTTGAATTTGGCAATATTTTTATTAAAAATCAAAAAGTTTCAGAGAAAAGTGTTTTAACGGGTATTTTGTCTAAGAAAGAAGCAAAGAACGAATTATTTTATGAATTAAAAGGGATTGTAGATTCTTTGCTTAATAAATTAGGCATAGTTGATATTTATTATGATAATTATGAGCCGACTTCAGAATTATCTTCTTCTTATTCTTGGTATTTAAAAAAATGTGCAGAAATTAAAGTTGGGAATAAAGAAATTGGATTCTTAGGACAAATAAATCCAAAAATTATTAAAGACTTAGAAATAAAACAAGAAGTTTTTGTTTTTGACCTTGATTTAGATATATTATTTAAATTATTTTCAAATGAATATGAGTATAAACCAGTATCTTTTTATCCAGCTGCTATAAGAGATATATCTATTCTGACACCTCAAGGAACTAAAGTTGTTGAAGTTCTAAATATTATAAATAGAGCAGGTGGTATATTAGTTAAAGATGTCGATCTTTTTGATATATACTCTGGTGAGGGGATTATTCAAGGAAAAGAAAATTTTACATTCCGTATAATTTATCAAGCCAATAATAGAACATTGTCTTCTAAAGAAATTGATGATCTTCAAGAGAAAATAATTAAAGCATTAGAACAAAATATAGAATGGGAAGTAAGAAAATAAATATGGAAAAAATAAATAAAAAAATAATTAAAAAAGAAGAATACACAGCTAAAGATATTTATGTTTTGAAAGGACTTGAACCTGTTCGTAAAAGACCTGGGATGTATATTGGTTCAACTGGTGCTTCTGGTATACATCATTTAATCTGGGAATGCATAGACAATTCTTTGGATGAGGCAATGGCTGGATATTGTAAAAATATTCAAATTTATTTATTACCTAATAATAGGATAAAAACAGTAGACGACGGTAGAGGTATTCCAGTTGATAAACATCCCCAGACTGGTAAATCAGCATTAGAAACAGTAATGACAACATTACATGCAGGTGCTAAATTTGGAGGAAAGGCATATCAGGTTGCTGGGGGATTACACGGAGTAGGAGTTTCAGTTGTTTGTGCTTTATCAAAATATATGACCGCAGAAGTTTGTAGAGGTTCAGAAAGATATATGCAAGAATATTCTGAAGGAAAACCAAAAACAAAAGTTCGTAAATTAGGAGCTTGTGAAAAAAGAGGAACTACAATTACCTTTGAACCAGATGCTACTATTTTTGAAGAAGTCAAATTTGATATTAAAAAGATTTTAAATCATCTTCGCCAACAAGCTTATTTAACTTCGGGAGTAAAAATAACTGTTTATGATCAAAGAGATTCTTTAAATGATCTTGTTTATAATTTTTATTTTGAAGGAGGATTACGTTCTTATGTAAAATATTTAGTTGGTGAAGCAGAAACAAGAAATAATAATGTTTTTTATACCAAAAATGAAAAACAGGGAATTTTAGTTGAAGTTGCACTTCAATATGCTCAAGAAATGGAAGCATTAGAACAATCTTTTGCAAATAATATTTTTACTGGAGAAGGTGGTTCTCATCTTACTGGTTTTAGAACAGCTCTAACAAGAGTGTTAAATGATTATGCTAAAAAAAATGGATATTTAAAAGAAAAAGATGAAAACTTTACAGGGAATGATGTTAGAGAGGGGCTAATAGGTGTTGTTTCAATAAAAATAAAAGAACCACAATTTGAAGGACAAACAAAAGCAAAATTAGGAAATCCAGAAGCTAAATTAGCAGTTGAACAGGCTTTGTCAGAAGGATTAATAGATTTCTTAGAAAGGAATCCTCAAGATGCAAGGGCGATAATAGAAAATTCTCTCATTTCAGCTAAAGCAAGAAGAGCTGCTAAAGCGGCAAGAAGCACAGTTTTAAGAAAAGGTATTTTAGGTGGCTTAAGCTTACCCGGAAAATTAGCTGATTGTTCTTCTCGAAAGCCGGAGGAATCCGAAATTTATATAGTGGAAGGGGATAGTGCTGGAGGCAGTTGTAAAATGGCTAGAGATAGAAGATTTCAAGCGATATTACCTTTAAAAGGTAAGATTTTAAATGTAGAAAGAGCAAGGCTTGATAGAATTTTGACATCTGAAGAAATAAAATCATTAATTATTGCTCTCGGCGCTGCTATTAGCCAAGATTTTAATATAGACAAGTTAAGATATCACAGAATCATTTTAATGTCTGATGCTGATGTTGATGGGGCTCACATAAGAACTTTACTTTTAACCTTATTCTTTAGATATTTTAGAGAAATTATTGAAAAAGGATATCTTTATATCGCTCAACCTCCACTTTATAAAATACAATTTGGTAAAAATATAGAATATGCCTATACAGATGCTGATAAGGAAGAAATACTTTCTAATCTTGAAAAAAAAGGATCAATTAATATAAATATTCAGCGTTATAAAGGGTTGGGGGAAATGAACCCAGATGAGTTATGGAACACAACTATGGATCCCGAAAATAGAACTTTGTTAAGAGTTGAGATAGAAGATGCTAAAGAGGCTGATCATATATTTGATGTTTTAATGGGTAAAGAAGTTTTTCCTAGAAAGAAGTTTATTCAAGTTCATGCTAAAAAGGTAAAAAACCTAGATATTTAAAAAATCTTTATTTCTATTGACAAAATACACAATAGGGTCTAATCTTATATCATATATAAAGCCCCTTAGGGCTTTTTAAAAAACGATGAAAATTATTAATTTTTTAAGTAGAAAATTTGAAAATATAAAACTTTTTTTTAAGGAAGTTTATATTGAAGCAAAAAAGATTGATTGGCCAAGTCGTAATGAAACAATTAGATATACTTTAATTGTTCTTACGATTTCTATTTCAGTTGCAATTTATTTAGGTGGTTTGGATTTTATATTTATGAAAATTATAGGAAGATTTTTTATTTAAACATTAGAAAATTATAAAAAAGATTTTTTAATATGCCAAAACAAGAAATACAACAAGGTAGAAGATGGTATGTTTTACATACTTATTCTGGGTATGAAGATGCTGTGGCAAAAAATTTGAAACAACGGATAGAGAGCCTAGGAATGGAAGATAAAATCTTCAATGTTCTAATACCTAAAGAAAAAAAGATTAAAATAAAAAACGGTAAAAGAAAAACTATTGAAGAAAAAATATATCCAGGATATGTTTTAGTTGAAATGATAGTTACTGATGATTCTTGGTATGTTGTTAGAAACACTCCAAGAGTTACTGGCTTTATCGGAGCTGGTACTACTCCTGTTCCAGTTTCTTTGAATGAAATTAAAAGTTTAAAAAGTAAATTAGGTACAGAATCTGCTCAATATAAGATAGATGTTACAATAGGGACTTTAGTTAAAATTAGTGATGGACCTTTTAAGGATTTTGAAGGTAAAGTATCAGAGATTGACGAAACAAAAGGAAAATTAAAAGTTTTAGTAAATTTGTTTGGGAGAGATACTCCGGTTGAAGTAGATTCTTTGCAAATAAAAAAGTTATGAAAAAAATACAAAATATAGTAAAAATACAAATTCCAGCTGGTAAAGCAACGCCTGCTCCTCCAGTAGGTCCGGCTTTGGCACAATATGGGATAAATATCTCAGAGTTTTGTCAAAAATTTAATGATATTACAAAAGAACAAATAGGTTTTACAATTCCAGTAGAAGTTTCTATTTATGAAGATAGAACATATGATTTTAAGGTAAAATCTCCTTTGGCCTCTGAACTCATAAAAAAAGCTATAGGTATTGAGAAAGGGTCTGGTGTACCTAATAAAACTAAAGTTGGAAAAATTACTAGAACACAATTAAAAGAGATTGCTAATAAGAAATTATCCGACTTAAATACTAAAGACATTAACCAAGCGATCAAGATTATAGAAGGAACAGCAAAAAATATGGGTATTACTATAGAATAATTTTAAGTTTTTTTGGCAAATGGAAAAAAGATTGTCAAAAATTGAATATTATTTGAATATTGCTAAGGAAGTAGCTCAAAGATCTACTTGTCTCAGAGCAAAGATTGGAGCAGTTATCCTTAAAGATGATGCTATTATAGCTACTGGTTATATTGGGGCTCCAAGAAAAACTAAAGATTGTTTAGAAAGAAATTTATGTTTAAGAGATAAACTTAATATCCCTCATGGAGAAAGATATGAATTATGTCGTTCTGTGCATGCCGAAATGAATGCGATTATTAATTCCGCAAGAGCAGGAGTTTCACTTTTAGGAGGAGATATGTATATATGGGGAGAAAACAAACAAGGGGAATTGATTAATGCATTTCCCTGTTTTATTTGCAAAAAAATGATAATCAATGCTGGATTAAATAAAGCAATTTGTTCTAAAAAAGATGGAACATATAAAATTTTTGAAATTTCACAATGGGCTAAAGAATGGAGAGAAAATGATATTTCTGATGATCAATTTAAATATGGAGATAATTGATTATGAAAAAAAATATTTATCCTGGAAAATTTATTGTTATTGAAGGGTTAGATGGTTCCGGGCAAAGCACAGAAACAGCTTTTTTAAGAGATTTTTTAATAAAAAAAGGTTATAAAGTTTTAACAACTAAGGAACCAACAGATATTTCAGAAGCAGGTAGAAAAATCAAACAAGTTTTAGAAGAAAAAGAGGAAATTTCTTCTTTAGAGTTGCAAAAGTTATTTGTTGAAGATAGAAAATATCATTTAGATAATATTATTATACCTAGTTTAAAAGATGGAAAAATTGTTATTTCTGATAGATATTTTTTTTCTACTTTTGCCTATGGTGTTTCAGATGGTCTTGATTTAAAATTGTTAATAGAGATGAATAATGATTTCTTGATACCAGATTTAACATTTTTTCTTAATGTCAATCAAGATATTTGCATAAAAAGAATTGAAAAAAGAGGAAATAAAAAGACACTTTTTGAAAAAAAAGAAAAATTAAAAAAGGTTTACGAAAATTATAAAAAAATAATAAAAAACTTTGAAAATGTTTATTCTATAAATGGCGAATTATTACCAGATAAAGTTTTTGAAGAAATTAAGCAATATGTTGAAAAAAAATGTTTCTAAAATAATTGATCATACAAATATTAGACTTTCGGCTACAGAAAAAGACATTAAAAAAACATGTGAAGAAGCTAAAAAATATAAATTTAGAAGTGTTTGCATAAATCCAGAATGGGTATCTTTGTGTTATAAAGAACTAAGAGATACGGATATAAAAGTTGTTGTTCTTATAGATCCTCCTATGGGTTTAAGTTCTCACTCAAAAAGGGTTGAAGCATGCAAAAAAGCAAAAAAAGATGGAGCAGATGAATTAGATATTGTTATTAATATTATTGATGTTAAATATGAAAGATTTGATGAAGTTTTAGAAGATTTAAAAGATATTACTAAAATTTTACCCACCAAAGTAATAATTGGTTCAGGTTATTTAACAGATGGAGAGATTGAAAAAGCATCTGCTTTGGTTAAAAAATCAGGAGCTTTTTGTGTTAAGACAGCAACTGGCAAAGATCCACTAGAAAATATTGAATTAAAAGAAAAAGCAAAACATCTTCAAATTATGAAGAAAGCAGCACCTGGTTTAAAAATTAAAGCATCTGGCAAAATTAAAACATTGAAGGATGTGGAAATGATGGTTAATGCTGGAGCAGATATAGTGGGCACAAGTTCAGGAGTAAAAATGATGCAACAAAAGAAAAAATAAAAATGAATTATTATCCTACAATTGGCTTGGAAATACATGCCGAATTAAAAACAAAATCAAAAATGTTTTGTTCTTGTAAAAATGACTCAGATGAAAAAACTCCAAATATAAATATTTGCCCTGTTTGTATGGGACATCCTGGTACTCTTCCTATAGTAAACTTAGAAGCAGTGAGAAAGGTTATTAAAACAGGAATAGTTTTGAATTGTCAGGTTAATAAACGTAATTATTTTGAAAGAAAAAATTATTTTTACCCTGATCTTCCAAAAGGATATCAAGTCACACAATATGCGGTTCCATTAGTTAAAAATGGTTATCTCATAACGCCGATCAAAAATAAAAAAATTAGAATTGAACAAATTCATCTTGAAGAAGATACAGCAAGATTAATACATAACAAAAAATTTTCATTAATAGACTTTAATAGAGCAGGTATTCCATTAATGGAATTAGTAACTGAACCAGACATTCATTCTGCTGAAGATGCTCATGAATTTGTTAAGGAATTACAATTAATTTTAAGATATCTTGATATCTCAGATGCGAACATGGAAAAAGGCGAAATGAGATGTGAGGTTAATATATCTTTAAGCAAAGATATAAATAAAATGGGGACCAAAGTAGAGATAAAGAATCTAAATTCCTTAAAAGTAGTTGAAAAGGGGATTGGATATGAGATTAAAAGACAAACTCAAGTTTTAGAGAATAATGGAAAAATAGTTCAAGAAACGAGAGGATGGGATGACCAGAAAGAAATTACTATTTCTCAAAGAAAAAAAGAAGAAGCTCATGATTATCGCTATTTTCCAGAGCCAGATATACCGGTTTTAAATTTAGACGAAGAGTTTTTAATTAAAATTAAAAATGAAATTTCAGAATTACCCCAAAATAAAAGAAAAAGATTTCAAAAAGAATACGGAATAGACGAAAAAAGTATTAACATTCTGATCTCTAATAAAGAATTAGGAGAATATTTTGAAAAAGTGAATTCAGAATTAAGAGTTTGGGTAAAAGAAAAAAAAGATAAACTTAAAATTACAGATGAAGAATTTAAAAAACTTACTAAGTTATCTTCAAACTATATTATTACGGACTTACAATCGTTATTAAAAGGGAGTCTTTTCCAAGAAGATAAATTTTCAATTACTCCTGAAAATTTTGCAGAATTTGTTAGTATGATTTATACTTCTGAAATTTCGAGTAAAATAGCTAAAATCTTACTTAAAGAAATGTTTAAAAAAGGAGGGGACCCTTCGCAAATTATGAAAGATAAGAATCTCAAGCTCATAGACGATG
>Ga0222637_1000930_pt1 | contig 11119 bp, 14 predicted proteins | sample AntAcemetagen143_FD_181149 | JGI IMG/M metagenome (GOLD analysis project Ga0222637, IMG submission 181149) | Saline water microbial communities from Ace Lake, Antarctica - #143 | ecosystem: Environmental > Aquatic > Non-marine Saline and Alkaline > Saline | place: Antarctica: Ace Lake...
TGCGGCCAAGTATTTCAGGCAAGGGATAGGTGCAGTTGAGAACAACAATCACGGTCACGGGGTAAATAAGAATTTACTTAGGCGCGATATTGAGATATATTTTACTAAGAGGACACATGTAGACGGCAAGACAACAATAGTCAAACCGGGTTGGTCAACGGATAAGCTATCACGGCCAACCATGCTCAACAAGCTGGCATTAGAGGTCAGCAAGTTCCAAGTTCAAGTGAGAGATGAGACCATACTGGCACAGATGAAGACCTTTGTGAGAAACGAGAAGACCGGCAAGCCAGAAGCAGACGGCTCTTTTCACGATGATGGGGTTATGGCGATGGCAATAGGATCAGCGGTTATTGAAGAGATGCCATACGAGCCGCCCAAATCAAAAGCAGTCAAGACGCGGGACGATTCAAGGCTCAAGCAGAAAAACGGAGGGTTTGGATTTGGAAAGTAGCATACCGAAGACGGACATATCGCTCGTATCAACAGTCGAACTACTTGCTGAGTTGCAGGAGAGACACCAATGTAGCGTGTTCGCTGGGTTTCATACGTTGAGAGTGGATAGCGAAGGGTTAGCGGATTCATCTATATTGTTCAAGCATCGTGGCGAGGCTATGCGGTGTATGGGGTTATGTGAGGTTGTCAAGCAGTCAATAATGGCCAAGTTTGTTAACGATATAGCATTTGAAAATGAGGGTGAATAGATGCCTACACCAGAACAAAACAAAGACGGACTACCAGAATATGAGATCAAAGAGACTGAACGTACCGAGATAACGGACGATCAGCCTGTTGATATGCCAGCTTACGAGGAGACGCTTGAGCTTAATGATGACCAGAAGAAGCGGTTAAGCAAAGAGATTTTCGTTGAGAAAGACGAGATTGAGAAGGAACGCAAAGAGATAGACCTCACTGATAGGTTTGAGGTATACGAGAATACATACTCCGGCAAGACCTTAAAGACGCAAGACCGACAGTTCAATCTGCACAAGCATCTCACCAAAGTCAAGATAGACACTATAGTTAGGTACATTAAGAAGGCATTTCTTAGGGTAGACCCTATTATCTCGGTATCTCCCCGGCCAGAGTATCTGCGTGAGGGCGGTACAGAGGTATGTGAGCGTCAGCAAGACTATATTGATTACAAGATAGACGAGGGTATTGTCCCTTTTGAGAGTCCTTTCAGCAAGATGGCACACCAGGCTACGATCAAGGATGTGGGGTTTCTCAAGATAACTCATAAGATAAAGACTGCCAAGAGAAGCAGGGAGGAACGGTACAAAGGTAATCCGGTGTATGTCTTCGCTATCCAGACGGAAGAGGGCAAGGAACCCGTACCGGTAGAGGTCGACCACGTTGATTTAGAGGATTTCAAGGCAAGAACACCCGAAGCCGTACTCGTAGAAGAGTATAATGACGGCCTTGAAGAGTTCATGGTACGGTATCCTGATGCTGTCACTGACCATCCGGGGCTTGTAAAGAAGCTTATGGACGGTAAAGAGATACAGCTTGAGGTCAAATACGAAGAGGTTGTGTACGATGATCCGTTCATGGAGAGCGTGAAACCCGAAAACCTATGGCTCCGCAAGGGTACAGAGGGATATGCTGGTATGAAAGACGCTCGGATGATACTGGAAGTCACGGAGTATAGCTGGTGGGATTTGAAGAAAGAAGAGAGGAAAGGCCGGTTCTTTGATATTGATGAGGTAGCGTACCAGGTCAAGGGTGGCAAAAAGACCGAAAACACATGGGATAACCATAAGAACCGTATCTATAAGGTTTTTGAGGTTGTGTATCATTTCCTTATGGACGAAGAAGAGGAAGACGGCGAAGAGATTAAGATCCGCGTATGGATAGAAGAAGAGAGCAAGAAGGTCATCGGGGTTAAGAGTTACCCTTATTATGGGGTAGATTGCTACTATATCCCATTCTGGATACGCGAAACCGAAGACGGTATGTATAATCATGGGGCTTGTGAGAGCCTTGTGGATACCAATATAGCGTCAAATGCGCTACTAAACTTTGCGCTTGAAGCCGTCTGGCAGAGAAATACCATTACGCCTATTGTACCGGAGAACTCAAGCATAGCGGAACAGTTCAACTCAAGGGTATGGACTCATGGGTTGCCGTTAGAGAAGAAAGTGGGCGAAGAGGTGGACTTTCTACAAAGGTTCATGCCACAGATAGACGTAGGTGGTATGGCTATGATGATGCAGATGCTCCACAGGGACGCTGACGATGTCTCAGGTGTCTCAAGTCTGGCTACTGGAAGGGAATCACCACTTGACCCCGAAGCACCCGCAAAGAAGACCATAGCGCTTCTGAAGCAGTCTGGCATAAACATTGAAGAGTACATTGAGACTATGGTTCCGTCATTCAACATAGCCATCAACGTGTTTTTACAGATAACGTATCAGATAATGAAAGATACCCGCAAGTTCAAGCCCCGTAGGCCGAAAAGTAATCCCGAAGGCGTGGTCGGGGCTGATCCGTTTGAGAAGATATCCCGTATAGAGATGGTAGCGAGGACGAACATACAGAGTCAGGCCATGTCGTTCAATCTGGACGATGCTAATGAGAAAGATGAGGATTTGGCATTATTGACCATACTCCGACAGGAACCGCTTATCGCGGCCAATCCACAAGCCGTGTACGTCCTTCTAAAGAACGTAATCAAGAACTGGAGTCCTAAGTGGCAGAACATAGTAGATGAGCTACTACCTAGCCCAGAAGAGCTACAACAGAGACAATTACAGGTAGCGACACAGGCATTGGCACAGTTTGTTCAAGTATCGGTAGAGGAAGCCAAGTTAACAGGAGTAGCGCCGGAATACGACCTTCAACAGATAGTGCAGATACTCAACCAGGCCCAGGCGGCGATAGCTACACCACCGCCGGAGGAGAAGAAATAGATGGGGAATGAATCGGAAACGAAACTGTCAAGAGAAGAGCTATTCGAGCTTGCCAAAGAACGTGCTGAAATAGCACGACAGGCTCTCTCCGGGTGTCTCAAGGATGAGAAGTATCAGGAGTATCGCAAGAGATACCTGGCCGCTGAGAAGACAATCGTTGACGGTATACTGGAGTATGTCAACCCAAATCCGGTTGATTACGCCTTTGAGATACAGAAGAGGGTAGCCATGTTGGGGCCGATACGACAACTCAAAGCTGATCTGGAGGGTAAAAATGCCAGCGCCAGCTAGACATTTATCGATAGAACAGGCTTCAAACTACATGGAATCCGAGGAAAGAAAGAAGGATTTCAGCGAACAGATAGAGAAAGCGTTGAACGCTCCTATCAATATCGCATCGGAACGGGCGGGAGTGGGTATGCTTATAGAGGGTATTCGGGTACTAAAACGGCAAGACTTGAAGATGATACTGCTTATGAGAGCCGTGTATAACCTATCGATCAGGCAGATAGCCAAGAAAACGGGCATATCGCGTAAACGGGTTGAGGCACTTGAGGACTACGGGATAAAGAGGGTTAAAGACATTCTCTCGTCAAGACGGATAATACCCGTTATACAGTCAAGCGGAAGGAACGTAATTATACCGACATGATAAAAATTAAAGAACATATCATCAATGAAGAGTTGTTGTGCGGGATTGCATACGACAAAAATAAAATGACGATTGATGTAGGGTTTACTGGTAGGGTAGACCTATTGATTATTGAAGGTATCACCCCCGCAGAGTGGGAGAAATTCGTTGAATATATGGTGATGATGGGTATGGATGTCATTATATGATTGAATACAGATGCAAAAAGTGTCATAAGTTGTTATTGGTAAGCAAAGAAGAGTTGAGCGGTATAGAGGTTAAGTGTACGAAATGCAAATACATAAATAAATACTAAGGCCCAAGAGGTCAATAACATAGAAGCTCTCGAAGCTCAGATTGGAGAAATCCGGTCTGGGCTTTTTTAGTTTACAGGTGACACCCAGTATGTACTGGCTCACCGCTTGAAAGGGGACACCCGGAAACGGCTCCCAACGTAGGAGGATGTCATGTCAGAAGTAGTAGTATTGAAACAGGCTGATTTAGCCAACCGCAAACCCACTGATGAGGAACAGGTGGAGATGGATCGCCGTATAGCCGAGGAATCGGGCATACGCGAAGGTGATCCGAACCTACCCTTATGGGATGAAGAGCGTGAGGCGGCGGCCAAACAGGGCAAAGAAACCGAAGAGGAAGAGAAACTAGAAGGGGAACCGGAAACGCCCCCCGAAGGTGAGGAAGCCGAAGAGGAAGAAGAGTCCACCGAAGAGGAAGAAGAAGAGGAAGAAGTCAATGTATCGGAGGAGTTCACCGAATCATCGTTATCTGATAAAGAGGCCTTAATCAAGGAACGCGAGGAAGCTCTGGAGTCCATTGAGGACGAAGCGGAGAAAGAGACCGCCCAGGCCGAGCTTGATAGCATGAAAAAGGTTTACGATAAGGAAGACGAAGCCTACGAGGAAACTCGGAAAGGTGAGCAAGACGATCTCCAAGCGCTTATGAAAGAACATGAAATAGGCGAAGATGACGCGCAGACTATCATTGATGGTGAGAAAGCCATTGTTGAGAAGTATAGCGGTGATCCTAAGAAGATGGCGCGAGCGTTTAGGCACATTCAGTCTCAGTATAGCCGGACTAAGGCTATAGCGGAGGATGCTGAAATGCGGAACGAACAAGCTCTTCTTGATGGTAAACTGGAGATTGACCCGGTACAGCTTGTTAAAAATGCAACTGGAGAAGACGTTACGAAGGAAGATCTTGTTGGAAGGTATAGAGAACAGTACCCCAAAATGACCGTGGATATGGAAGACGATGCGGTATTTGAACTCATACACAAGGATATGCGTTCTGAGGTTAAACGTATAGCCCAAGATAAGAAAAGACAACGTAAAGAGACCGCATTGAGAAAACGCGAGACTCTGATACGATCCATCCCGCGTAGCGCGAGAAAGTATGACAAACAGATAAAAAGTATACTTGACAACTGCTCTGACGGGCAGGTAGCAAGGGATACGTTCAATCTGGATGATATCATACTCAATTGCAAAGGCACTGACTTCGATCAAGCGGTGAAAGAAGCCGAGGAGAAAGGATATAAGCGCGGTCTTGAGAATCGTAAGATCGTAGCTGAGAAAGGTTCCCCGACAGGAGGCAAGAAACCCGCGTCCAAACCTTCAAAATCTTCGGGATTGTCCGATAGCGAGAAGAAAGAAGCCGAGAAGATGTACGAAACTGATGACATTCCGGTAAAGGATAAGTACAAGCACTATAAAGATGTTTTAGACCATCGCAAAAAATTCGATGAAACAAACAAATAACGGAGGTTAGAGATGAAAGAAGGAGTACAGATGAGATACGGGCTTATAAGTGGCCCGGATTATGGGTTCCCGATACAGATGACCGCGGCCGAGGCTATTGCTTGGCAGAGTGGTCGGTTTGTTGCTCGGAACACCACCACTGGTTATGCGGAGATAGCCGACACGACTGATGATATCATCGGTTGGTTTGAAGAGGGCGAAGATTCTTCAAGCGATAGCGGGCTGATAGGCAAATGTCTTTATAGCCTTGACGCTATATTCAGGCTCCCGTTGATATACGATAACAGTACCTATACGACCAATTACTCGGCGGCTATTTTGTTCGAGTCTTGCGATTTGAAGGTTTCCGGCGGAGTACAGTATGCTGATCCACATGCCGCGACTAACAAGACGCTTATAATCGTTGGTGGTAAAGCCGCTACGGGTACTACGATAGTCGGCAATGACGGTTATCTTGACGTTATAATCTCGCCTAAAAATAGGCTTGATCTTGGCGTAGGTGCGTAGTTGTTGTTGTGTTGATGTAATTGTGTAAGTAAATATAAATAAAGGAGAAATCTAATGCCCGCAGTAAGAAATGACCAAATAGCCATATACAAGAAAGACATGTATAAGGCAGAATACGAAGGTATGAAGAGCGTCCCGGCGAAATACGCTAGGATATTGAAGGTTGTACCCAACGCCACTGGCGCGGGTGACAAGAAGACTCAGCTGATCGGGGCCGGTAGACTTGAACGGCATACGGTTGAGGGTCAGGATATCAAGTTCAAATCCCCAAGACAGGGCTGGGAAACTTTGACGAAGTACCACACCTACAGTACAGGTCTGTCGCTCAACAAGGAAGCCGTAGAAGATAACGTGAAAATCGGTAACTTGCTGAACACGCTTGCTGGTCAGTGGGGCGAGTACGGAGTTATCGTAAAAGAAGAAATGGCCGCGAGGATATTCCACGAAGGTGGAAATCTCTCCGGTGACTGGGTGTTCAATGGCACTCATACGGGCAACGCGGATTCGTCCGGTGATCTGATGTATGATAGTAAACCCCTGTTCAACCTGACGGGTAATACACGATCAACCAAAGGCGGCGGGACGTATTACAACTCGTTTGCGAGTTATACAATGACTCCGGCGCAGTTTGAGGAGATATACAATCATCACACGACCGTTAACAACCGTGATGAAGAGGACGAAATTAAAGTGAACCCGGCGGATACGATACTCTGTAAACCCGGTAGCGATAATTTCCTCGCAGAGAGAATCATAGATACGTCCCAAGGTATGCCCAACACCGACCTCAACGATAAGAACCCGTACTACGGGATTATCAGCGAGATAATCGATTGGGACTATCTTGACCCTGATGATGACCAGAACGCGTATTTCGTTGGTAAGAAACAGCACGCCGCTATCGAGTTCCATGAAAGACAGTCGCAGGAAACGGATTTCTTCCGTGACCATACGAACAAGGGCTACAAAGCCTCTGTTGACATGAGATGCGGTATATGGCTCAAAGACGGTGCGTGGAGAGCTTGGACACGCGGCGGCGGAACCTCGGCATAAGGATAACATGACTATTCCGAAGGTACTGTTTGGAATTTGCCCGGTATGTGGCGGTAAGGGAGGAGACGATCCAGATCCACCGGATGGTTTTGCCCCTTACCGTGACGCTGGGAACGGACTACCTTTGATAACTTACAGAGGAGACGTAATGTGCCAGCTATGTCGGAAAGAACGCATGGCAGAAGACGAGACAAAGATAAGTGACGATGCGTACAGAGAAGAGTTAAACTTTCTGGCAAGGGCTGGATTTCAGACAGAAATTGATAGTTAAAAAAGGAGGCTAGTCGTGACAAAAAAGGAAATAATCGAAAGGCTTGAAGGGCTTGGCGTAGATGTGGATACGGGCGCGCCTAAGAACGAGCTTGAGAACATACTGAACGCGGTAGAAGGTGAAGCTGTATCGGATGCTCCGGTAGAATGTGAAGCTGTATCGGATGCTCCGGTAGAAGATGCTCCTAAAGCTACTACTGCGGTTCTTGCGAATAAACCTGGTAAGGATTGGATCGTAGCTACAAGGGACGAGATTCTATCTTATCAGAAAGCTGGCACACTGGTTGGCGCATGTAAAGGTTATGCGCTTTTGAAATAAGATCAATAACGGGAGGCATGAAATGCGGAATATGAGAAAGGTTATGGCGGTACTGGTGGCTCTCATGTTCTCCTTGTCTCAGGTAGTTTTTGCGACTATCCCCACGGATAACGAAGAAACGCTTGGGTACAATAGAGGATATGTAGATAGCACTGGTATAGTGATGGAGAGCGGGTACGGTTTAACTCTGGGTGGCGAACTCAAAACATCCTGGGGGTCAGTAGTGTCTCCCATGACGGATTATAGCGGGTACGTTGCTCCGACAGATGCCGGATCTAATCTGAAACTGTGGGATGATGGAGACATCACGGTCGGTGGCGGAGTTGCTACTGATATACAGTACACGTTTGATGGTAACGCGCAGGATTTCTATATCGCGTTGGATGATTCAGCGGATAGACTGAGAATAGGTTACGGGTCTACGGTAGGGACTACGATGATGCTGAGTTTGGCCGCATCGAGAAACCTTTATGTAGGTGACGCAACTGAGAACGATTTCAATGTCGTTTTTGACGGATACGCTCAGGACTATCATATAGGTATTGATGATTCTGGTGGAGCCGAAGAGGATCTGCTTGTTATAGGTAGAGGCGTGGCGGTTGGTACTACGGATGATTTGGCTATCGGTAAAGCAAGCGGAACGGTGTATCTGAACGCAATAGATACTTCTGGCGCGGCTGACATCGATGTCGGGTCTGCCGATGTGACTGACGTTACGATAACTACCGATGGTGGAGCGCTTATCCTCGATGGTACGATAACTCTTACCGGTGCGGAGGTTATAAGCAACGCAACGGATGACACGGTGAGAATAGCGTCAAATGACTTGGATACGGTTCTTGAAATATATTCGCCGTATGCAACGAATGGAGATGCGAGATTGCTTCTCACGGCTGATGCTGATGCGGATGCTGGCGATAGGATGGCCATAGTGAATGACGGGGCAACGAACTCTATGTTCTTCCAGAGTGATACTGCTTCTGCGGATACGCTGGCCACGATATTGACTCTGGCTAAGACAGGTATCGTAACCACCACAAGCTACATCGAGAGTAAAATCACGGACACTTCCACTAACTCAGTGGTAGACGTGCTAAAGCTCACGCATGATGGCGGAACGGCGGCGGCTGGTGTTGGTACGGGTCTTGTGTACCAGATCGATGACTCAGGTGGGATTGAGGAACAGGCTTCTATAGACGTTTCTCTTTCTGCGGTTACCAACGGATCAGAGGAAGCCGATATGCTTATCAACCTGAACACAACCGGAACGATGCGGAACGTGCTGACGATTGATAATGATACCTCGGCTACTGAATGTACCGTGTTTGAACTCAATAGCTGGACGATTGAGACAAACGGGGTAGTTGACGTTATGGAAATCACGCTTGACAACACGGCTGATACGGCAACTGACGGATTTGGTGCTGGTATATCCATCATCATGGAAGACGAAACGAATGCCGCTGAAGAACAGGCATCGATAGATTTCGTGCTTACGGATGCTGGGTCAACGGCAGAGGATTGTGACGTTGTTATAAGCCAAAACGTAGCCGGAACGATCACTGAGAGGGTCCGGTTTGATGCTGATGGAGCGAACATACTTCTTTCCGGCGCTACTCCTTCGATTACCATAGGAGACGCGGGTACAGAAGATACATCGGTATTGTTTGACGGTCAGGCACAAGATTTTCACATTGGGCTTGATGATACCGCAGATGATCTAGTTATAGGTGTAGGCACGGCGCTCGGTACAACGACAGCCCTCGCGGTTGACGAAAATACCGACATCACATGTAGCGGTAATCTGGTAACGGAAGGTTGTCTTGATCTCGGTACAGTAGATACGTTTACTGATGAAGATGCGACCCCCGATGTGAGTGACGGGTCGTATTTTATCACGAACACGACTACTTACACCCTTACAGACTTTGACGGTGCTGGCATTGTTGCTGGCCAGATCATAGCTGTTGAATCCGCTGGAGCTATAACGTATGACGTAACTGGTCAGGGTCTTGTAGGTGGGTCTACTGATCTCGTTACAGCGGACGGTGATTTAACGACATGGCTGTATAACGGTACTGATTGGTTGTTGATAGCGTTCATGGATCTTTCTGACGATATGACGTAATCATATTTGATACGGGGAGGGGTAACAATGCCCCTCCCCATCAAAAAGGAGTTTGTCATGGGTAGAGACAGGTGGGGTGGAAGAGGACAAATCAAGCCGATAATAACTGCTGATGCGATAGAGGCTAATCGGTATGATGAGGTCAAGAAACATTCCAATAAGGTCTTGAGTCTTGAGGCGGATATTGCGGGTCTTGAAGATCGCAAGTCAAAACTGTCTCAGGAGATACGGGATACGCTCGCTCATAAAACGTCAGAGCTAGAAGGGATAAAACGGGAAACAATTCATATAAGGGAACAGGAAAAAGTCAAGGTTCGGGAACTTGATGCAAAGATTGCTGAGTGCAACAAACGGGAAAAGAAACTCGACTGGGAACTCAAAGACTCTGAAATGCAGACTATGAAAGGGTTGGCGAAGGCTAGGCAGATACAGGAAGATGGGGCGATTAAGCTAGTTAAGGCGGCCAATCTTAAACGAGAAGCCAGCGCGATGTTGGAAGCGGAGAAGGACGAGCGTAACGCTCAAGATTTGGCTACTAATGAAGCCCGGTTGTTGTCAAATAAGATAGCGCAGAATCTAGGTGATATACGGGCAGACCAGAACAAGAATGCCAATATTCTTGAAGATATCAGGCTACAGCGTGATGCTATGAGACAGATAGATTTGGCTAATAAAGAATCGTATGACGAGCTAGAATCTAAACGTCAGGAATCAATAAACGCAAGTATAGCGTTAGGGTTGAAAGAAGAGAAGATTGAAAAGGATAGGGTATTCAACGAATCGCAGAAACAACAGGTAGCCATCCGGGTAGCGAATCTTGACGAGAAAGAACAGGGTTTGAAAGCCTTACAGTCAGATGTCGAACTGCAAGAGAAAGCATTAAAAGAAGATAAGAAACGTCAAGACAAACGTGAGAACGACTGGAAACGTGCCAGGGAGATAAAGTAGATGGGCTTTGACGAGAAACTACAGACTCCGCAATCCGAAGCTGGAGTGTCATCGGTAGCGTTATACCGGAATCTTGACAGAAAAACCACATCGTTTGATTTGGCCGGAGGTGAGCTTGATTTTAGCGCGGGTATAACTGGCAAGTTCAGAATATTGCAAGTGCTTATACACGCCTCACAGGCTTTGAGTAGTACCACTATATCGGTTACATTCGACTCGTTAAGCGGTGCAAATTACGATACCCTGATAGGTGGTGACGAGTTTGACGGAGCGCAAGATATGGGGTTGATATCTGGTGAGAATATGCTCGGATCTTTTGGTGAAGATGGCGACGATATAAAGGTAGCGTCCTCCGGTGGCGAAGGCGTAGGAATTTTGTATGTAACGGTCATGTACGAGAAAATATAATGAGGGGTCTTATGAAAAAGCTGTTGATAGTTCTGGTTTGTATGATGGTACTTGTACCTTCTGCGGAAGCGTGGAGAAGAGGGTCGGGGTTCAATCAAGGGACCTTGCATATGGACAAGAACATGATATCTGGTGACGCGACTACGGGGTTGTATTTTGACCCTGATT
>Ga0222637_1000932_pt1 | contig 11112 bp, 18 predicted proteins | sample AntAcemetagen143_FD_181149 | JGI IMG/M metagenome (GOLD analysis project Ga0222637, IMG submission 181149) | Saline water microbial communities from Ace Lake, Antarctica - #143 | ecosystem: Environmental > Aquatic > Non-marine Saline and Alkaline > Saline | place: Antarctica: Ace Lake...
AATGATGAAGGATAAATTATATTGGTGGATTTTAGAGTTTCAGGAAAGTCGTGATTATAAACTTCCTGACTGGTTAAATAATTTTTTTGGTTGGTTGAGGTGTAAATTTATCTAACAAATAACTAAGTAAGAAAGGCGGTGAAAAGAATGACTAAAAAAACACTTAAAGAAATAAAGAAAGATATTAAAGAGATAACTGAGGAGTTTGATGGAAGATATGATTCCAACAACCCAATTTTATTAAAAGGAATAAGGAAACTACTTAGGACACCTGCTGGAGTATTACTTATTGCTGGACAGATTGAATGGCTTGAGGAAAAATTAGAGAAATATCTAACAAATAACTAAGTATGAGAGGTGGTGAATAAAATGGAGAAACCAAAAAGAGTAGTAATTAAATATTATGGAGAATTAAATATGGACTTTGATAAAGTCTTAGAGGAGATGATGTTAGCTTCTGGATATGAATTAGGCGGTTCAGGATATAACTTAAATAATAAGGTAAGGGATATTGAATTTATACCAATTAAATAACTAAGTATGAAGAAGATAAAGAAACTAAAATTCCAAAATGATGTTAATTTAGAAATAGTTAAAAGTTCTTTGGATTTTGTTAGAGAGGGTGATTTGTTCAAAGTGGTAGAGAAAGTTAACGAAATAATTGATGTTTTAAATGGAATGCCAGACTTTAATCCCAAGAGAGAACCGATAAGTGGTAAAAATATAGTTCAAAAACTAAATAAGAAAGGATGTGATTAAATTGCCAAGAGGAGTAGCAAGAACAAATAAACAAAGAGTAGCTAGACATAAACGAATCTATGGAAATTCAAATGTGCCTAAGGTTAGAAAAGGAAGGAACAGGAAATAACTAAGTATGGGAAAAGAAAGATATAAACCATTTTTAGAAACTAAAGATATTAACATCATATGAAAGAAAAATGGTTAAAAGAATTTAAAAAATCAGCAATTTTAATCTTAGATAAAAAAGTAGCAAGATTATTTATTAAAGAAGATTCATTTGTTTCTAATTATAAATACTTTGATTACCCTGGAGTAAAAATGATTAAAGGTGAACTTGGTTATTTATTTATAAAACCTAGATTTATAAGAATTATACAAAAAGATAAATCAATATGAAGGAAATACTAGACTACCAGAAGCTAATTGAAGAAGGCTTTGATATTATAGATAAGCGTGGAAATCGTGTTCCTTTTATTCTCAATGTTCCTCAGAGAATGTATATGGCTCAATTAAAGAAGGACTACCCAACAATGGAGCCAATAAGGGACAATATCCTAAAGGCTCGTAAAGAGGGCTTTTCTTCGCTTATAGATGCTATTATAGCTGTAGATTTCCTTATAAAAGATAATATTGGAGCTCAGATAATCTCTCATAAAGACAATGAAACTAAGGTATTGTTTGAAAGGGTCCGCTTTTTCATAGACTCTTGGTGTGAGAGAGCTGGTGTTGATAAGAAAGCATTACTAGATACAGACTCAGCTAATACTATTAAGAATAGGGACAATGGCTCATTTATCTATCTAGGAACGGCTGGAGCAAAGACTTTAGGTCGTGGTCCTACTCTTCAGAACATTCATTGGTCCGAGGTAGGCTTCTATCCAAGCACAGAGATAATGAATGCCGAGAAGCTTGTTGTTGGAGCTGAGCAACAGGTAGCAACAGATGTAGGTAAGATATTCAGGGAATCCACAGGTAATATGTGGGGAGATTTCTATTTTAAAGAATGTGAGAGGTCAAGGAAGGAAGAAAGCACTTTTAAGTTTAGATTCTTCTCTTGGTTTGATGACCCACAGAATAAGAAGGAAGTAGAGGTATTTGACCCTACACCAGAGGAAAGGGAGTGGATGGAAATTTATAAACTAGATAAGACTCAAATGTATTGGTATAGGGAGAAGTTAAGAGAATCCGAATCAAAGGCTTTAACTATGAGAGAATACCCCTTTACACCAGAGGAAGCTTTCTTAGCTGCTGGTAAAGGCTTTTTTGACCCTGATGTTTTGAAAGATTATAGAGATAAAGTTAAACCGCCCATTAAAGAGGGGAATATGGCAATGGATGGAAATTGGGTATAATGTTTAAAGACGGCAAGTTCGTCATTAAGTTAGTTTTAGTAAAAGATAAAAAAGGAATAATAAGATGTAAGTATTGCGGTAAAGCGATAGAAGAAATAAATAATTTAGAAGAACATATCAAACAACATGAAGGAGAATAATGTTTAAACTATTTAGAATGCCAGAAACAGGAGAATCCGTAGTAATAGGTGCTGACCCCGCTGATGGGGGCTCTGATTACTGTTCAGCAGTAGCTAAGAGTAAGAAACACGCTGATTCCTTGATGGTGTTCCATGCCAGGCTAGATTCGGCTCAATTTGGCTATGAACTCTTTAAAATGGGGCTTTTCTTTAAGAAGAAGACAACGATTTATCCTAATATAGGAGTAGAGAGGAATACTGGCTCAGCGACTATCCATGTCCTTCAGGAGCTTAATTACACTCCACTCTTCAGAATGCCAGTCTTGGGAGTTCAGGATAAAAGGGAAGAGGAGAAAATCGGCTGGGTAACTAGCTCAGCAACAAGACCTAAGATGCTGGATGAGTTAGCCTTGAGTTTAAAGCAAAGAGTTAATAAGATTTATGATGAAGAAACAATAAGAGAATTATACGCTTTCATCCGTAATGCTAAGACAGGAAAACCACAGGCTTCACAGGGTTCCCATGATGACCTAGTGTTTGCAGAGGCTATTGCTTGGCAGTTATATCAATTAGTTAAATCTGGTGGACCAGGGAGTTGGCAAGACAAAATATCCCAATTTCCGAAACAAAAGTTATTTGATAAGAAAGGACTTTACTAATGGCGAAAGACAAAGAAACCGATAAACGAGCACAAGAGATAATAGCTATTTTAAAGGCAACAAGACCCTATCTCTTCTCAATAGATAAAGTTGTGTCGGAAATAGAAGATGGTTTGATAAAGCTTGATATTAGAGTTTACAAAGGCTTTGTTACTGATGTTTTAGTCCATAAGACGAAGCGTTTGAAGTTTGAAACTCCTAAATGATTACAGCTTGACAAACTATTAAGAAAAGTCCTAAACTAAACCGTGGCAAAGAAACCTCTACAACCACTAGAGAAAACCGTTAGCCAAGCTTCTGCTTTAGTTGAAGAATGTGAGCAACACGAACAGGACTCCTATAACGCCCTTTCTACAATAAGACCGACATGGGATGACAAAATGGCTATGCTGACCTGTAAGTTGGAAGATGAAATAAGCGACACCACCAAATCTCAAGTATTTGACCCTGTATTATCTACCATGCTTTTAGAACGAACTGGTAGGGTCATGTATCAAAACCCTTCAGGTAAAGCCTACGCAGTTTCTAAAGATGATGTTGGTAAGAATATCTTAATGAACCTCAATCTTAAATATTACCGTCAGAATGCTAACGAGCAATACTCCTTTTTAACTAAACTCCGAATGCTAGATTTCTATTCAGGAGTTTTTGGCACTTACTTCGGCTTAGTTCCTTGGCGTGTTAATCCTGATAATGGCTATATTGGACCAGAGTTATTGCTTCTTGATATGTGGAAGATAAGACCTCAACCAATGAAGAAGAACCTAGATGAAAGCGATTATTTTGGGGTAGAAAGCGATATTTCCTTAGCATGGCTTCAGAAACAAGCGAAGGCTAACCCTAAGGTTTGGATGAATATAGATAAAGTTTCGGCTCAGATGAAGGCTAAGAAAGACCCTGGTGATGCTAGTTCGGCTGATAAGAACCGTTCTTTTGTAGAGAAAGAGTGGTATCCTTCTGTATTCGGTGATGCCAAGTATCCTTCTCTTAAGGTTCATACTGAATATAGGCGTGATTGTTGGATTTCATGGACTCCTAAGCAAATAGATGATGAAAATTCAAGACCTCACATTATTCGTATAGTAAGGAACCCTTACCCTGAAGGAATGCTTCCAATTGTTGCCAAACACGCTTTTCCTCTAATGAACTCAATGATTGGATTAGGTGAATTTGAAAGAGGAATGACTCTTCAAAAGGCAGCTAACTCACTATGGAACCTTTATCTTGACGGTGTTAAATACTCAATCTTCCCTCCACTTCATATCAACCCAGATGAAGTAGTGCCAGAGTCTATTAAATGGGGAGCTGGTGAACGCTGGTTTATGAATAACCCTAATAAAGATGTTCAATCAATGAGAATGAGCCCTTCAGGTCTTCAAACCTTCCAATCTACCTATGGATACCTAATGTCAGCCGTTCAGAATCTATCAGGTTCTACCCAAGTTAGTCAGCCTTCAGGAACAGAACCTACTCTTGGAAAGACTCCAGAAGCTATCAAAATGCGTGGTATGCAATCTTCAGCAAGAGATGAATGGGACAGGTTTATGATGGATGAATCTATCAAAGAGATTTATAAGAGATGGATTGCTCTTACTACCCACAACCTAGAAGCTCCTCAAGCAATGAGAGTCTTTGAAGGGGAGATTGAGGATATTCAAAAGGCTTATCCTGAAGAAAATATACTAGAGGTGTTTAAATCTGGTAAAAGAGGCACATTAACCGTAAGTAAAGGATATTATCAAGAAAAAGATAAAGAGGGTAAGAAACGACCAGTTAAGTTTGACTTTGAGTTAGAACCTGGCTCAACAATGAAGAAGAATATTGAAGATGAAGTAACTCAGATTACAGCAATAATTAACTCCCTAGGCACTAAGGTTGGACCAATAACAATGCTAGAGGCAATAAGAGCACAAGGCGGAGATGTTAAGATACTTGAGCTTTATAAGACTTGGTTGCAAGGGATAGGTAAAAAGGATTATGATAAAGTGTTAATAGAACCTGAGGCTAAGGCTCCAGGTCAAGAAGGCGTAGAGCAAGTTCCACCTGGAGGTCAAGTTCCTCCTAGGGGAGATGTTCCTGTAGAGAATGTTCCAGCACAAAGCGGACCTGTTCCTACTGAAGTTCCTAAGTTTAAAGATGAAGAAATTGCTAATGTAGCTAATGAGATATTTGCTGGGCGACCTAACGGAGTCCCACCAACTAATCAATAAACATGAACCATAAACAAGAAGTAAAAGGACAAAAAGAAATAAAGGAAAAGATAGAGGAGGTAGAGCTAAAAGAGAAAGTAGATAAACAAGAAGCTCAACAAGCCATCTCTGGTGCTCCTGAAGTTCCTCCCCCTCATTTTATTGCTGGAGAACTCAAAAAGGTAGATGCTTCTAAGGTCCAAGCTCCTGAAACTAAAAGGGATGAAGTTATTGCTGAAGGGGTTGACTCCGACTTCTGGAGGTTTATAAGAGCCTACATAGAGAAGTATCAACTAAGCCTTAAAAAGAATACGAGTGAAACAGCTCTGAGGGGTGAGTTTGATTTGAATAGGATTGGAATGAGCTACTTATTAAACGACCAGATTTCAAGTGCCTTACAAGCGGTCATTGATTTTGTGGAGAATAAAGGGAAGATAGTTGAGATAATGAAAAAGGAAGAGATAGAAAAGAAGAACAAAGAAGCAGAGCTTAAAAAGAAACAAGCTGAAAAGAGATAGAATGTCCAAACACCAAGTAAAAGAATCAGACGAAAATTTCCCTTCTTCAAAGAGCAGGAAGTTTTGGGGTAAAGCAGAGGTTGTTAAAATAAATAAAAAGGAACTTCAAGTCCCTGATATGAGCAAACACACACGCATTATCCAAAAGGGTCCTTACTTTATCTGCACCAGTTGTCCCCATGAACACACTATTCCTTTAGACCCCAATAAATACACCGTTAAAGACGGAAAGATTGTCCCTCTTGACAAGCCTATTAAGAAGTGATTAAGATATAAGAGATGAGGGTTTCGGCATTATCGCTTGACCCTCCTAGCGGAGCACCCTGTCGCATATTATAAAAAGTGGGTAGTTGAAAGGAGGTGAGAAGATAAAAATGTCTAAAACGAAAGTTGAACCCAAACCAGCTGAATTACCTAAAGAGGAAGAGGACTTGGCTAAGCTAGAAACGAAAGCTAATGCAGATGCGAAAGCTGAAGCAGAAGCAGGAGAAGAAGGCGAAAGCGAAGAAGCTCCCGAAGAGGTAGAAGGAGAGTCAGAAACTCCTACCCCAGAGTCAGCACCTGAGGAAACCAAAACGGTCAAATCTGAGTCAGAAACCAAGCCTGAATCCCAGGAGGAAGGCAAGGAGGAAGAACCAGAGGAAGATAACCCAGCTACTTTAAAAGCAAAGGGTCAGAAACGCGTAGAAACGCTAGTTGAGGAACGAAACAAGGGTAGAGATGAAATTAGTAAGCTTAAGGGTTTATTAAAAGAAAAATATCCTAGCGAAGTTCCAGGCAAACCCGAAGTTACTGGAGAAGAGCCAGAAGGCACAGGTTTACCTTGGGAATCCCCAGATGGAGAAGACCAAGAAATAACCCAGGAGCAATTTGATAAGAAGGTAGATGAAAATGCTACCAAGTTGGTGGATAAGAGATTGCGTTTGCAAGAAATGATGCACCAAGTTAGGGAAGATGTCAACATTGTTGAGAGCCAATATTCTGAGCTTAGCCCTGGTAAAAGGGACCAAATAACAGGTAAAGTTGTTGAGGCTAACCCAGACTACAACGAAAAATTAGTGGAAACTATTAAAGAGATGTGGAAAGGATTAGTTAAAACTCAGCCTACCTTAAGACTATCGGTTTTTGTTAAGCGTATTATGACCCTGAGGGAAGAAGGAGCAGAGAAGGGTAAGGGCGAAGTTACAGCAAAGGTTAATACCCAAGCTGCGAATCAAGCTATTACACCTACTGGTTCTCCTGCAGGTCAGACCGATAAGGACCTTGAAACCAAGATTAAGTCTGCTACTTCAGAAGAGGAGTTGGCTGAAATTGAGAAATCCCTCCCTCATGCTTGAGATATAGCTAGGAAAGGAGGAAATCAAATTTGGCACTAACAACTACAGGCACACTATCTAGTCCTATCGCTGTTTTCTACGAAAAGCAGTTCCTACTTCGTTCTGAAAAGAACTTTGTTTTGGAACCATTAGGAATGGCTGGGAGAATACCTAAAGGTCAAGGAAAGACGGTAGTTTGGAATAGGATGACTAATCCTACTGCAAAGACTACTGCTTTGACTGAGGGAACAGACCCTACCCCAACAGGACTTTCCGCCTCGTTAGTTTCAGCATCATTGAGTCAGTATGGTAATTATGAGCAAGTTACAGATGTTTTGGAATTAACAGCGGTTGACACCACAGTAAAAGAGGTTATAGAAACTCTAGCTTATGAAGCAGCACTTTCCATTGATACAACTATCAGAGATGATATTGTAACTGGTGGGACAGCTCAGTATGCTTCAGGTGTCGCAGCAAGGAACTCATTGGTCGCTACTGATGTCGTTCAAGTTGCAGACATTAGAAAAGCAAAGAGGCAGTTAGCTCGTTTTTCCGCTAGACCACCTAAAGGCAATAAATTTGTAGCCGCAGCTCATCCTGACGTCATTTATGACTTAGAGGGTGATTCCAATTGGGTTAATGCTCATATCTATACAGAAAAAGGTATAGAGGGTATTTACAATGGGGAAGCAGGTGAAGTTTACGGAACGAAGTGGGTTAATTACGAGAACGCATCAGTTTTAACGAACTCAGGTTCAGCTGGAACGGAGGTTTATCCTACGTTCATTATGGGTAGGCAGTTCTTCGGAATTTCCAAGCTTCAAAACTTGGAAACATACGTTGACAGTCCTTCTCCACGTTCTGCTCTTAGACTGTATTCAGATATTGGATGGAAAGCAGGTTATGTTGTTTCAGCTCTAAATGATAGTTTTGCTATCAGATTAGAGAGTGGAGCGACTGCATAAATCTTTTATCAACTTATTTTAGTGGCGTTTGCCAGTAATAAAGCTAAAATAAGCCTGGGAAGATTAGTCCTTGACAATGTATGATAAAGAATGAGATAGTTAATTAACGAAAGAATAGTATGAATAAAAACAAAAATATAAAACTTCAAGTGCTCCCAAACACAGAACGAGTTATTATCCGATTGGTCCAACAAGCTAAGGTTTCTGGTCTTTTAGTGCCAGGACAGTTAAAAGCAGGAGAGAATCTTCATTGTGGAGAGATAGTCCATGCAGGGAATACTAAATTCAAAGTAGGTCAAATCGTTTACTATTCAGAATATTCCGCAGCTCAGTTTTTTAATCTTGGAAGTGTATTGAGGAATGAACAAGCTTTAGGTGAAGCAATGAATGAGAAGTTCTATATTGTAGCCGAAGATGACATCATGGCTTATGAAAAAGAGCTCTTTGAATGGGATAAAGAAGTAGAAGATGACAATATAAAGGAAGAGATGGCTCCTCCAGATACACCCATGACACCAACAATTAACAATGACGATAAAAAGGTTTGAAACACTACTCAAAAGAGTTAATCCTAAACTTAGAATAAGACAAAAGGGTTTTGGAGATGTAGGGGGAATATTCGTAGGGCTTTCAGGTAAAACAGGCTATATTGCAAGGATGAGTAAAGGAGAATTGCACATGAACGGATTTAGGCACGTTTTAGTTGACCCAGAGAACCCTATGGGGCAGAAAGACGGTTTTATTAAGAAAAGAGGCAGAAAAACTTTAATTATGCTTATGAGGAACTGGCGTTGGATAAAAACCCATAAACAAAAGTCTATGCTTATGTATGGACTAGGAAGATAAAATGAAGGATAAAACAGAAGAAGTAATTATAAATCTAATAAGGGTGTTAATGAAGAGGCGTTTACTCCCTAAAGAAGATGCCGATTATATTTTAAAACCTCTTGGAGTAAAATCCGAACCTGCTGGTGGAGGATTGGATTTTTATAGTAAAGATGGAAAAAGAATTGGAGAATAAACCCTGCGTAAGTGTCATTTTAACCACCTTTAATAGAGCTAAGATTTTCCTTCCTAGAGCAATTAACTCCGTTTTAACTCAGACTTCCAAAGACTTTGAACTAATAATTATTGATGATGCTTCAACTGACGACACAGAGAAAGTCGTTAAATCCTTTAAAGACAAGAGAATTAAATACATCAAGCATATAAAGAACTTCGGTTCAGACACTAGGGGGAAGAATGAGGGCATCTTAGCTTCTAAGGGGCGTTATCTAGCCTATTTAGATGATGATAATGAATGGTTGCCGTATCATCTTGAGAAACTCCTAGAAAAGCTTAAAAACAATCCAGAATTAGATTTAGTCTATTGCGATATGTGGATGTATGACTCTAGCCGACCTAAATGGGAAGGGCAACAGGGAATAGCTATGGACTTTGACGGACAGTTCCTTTTAAATCGTTGTTTCATTGATACTTCTGAAGTAGTCCATAAAAGAGAGTGGGCTTTTATGACTGGCGGATTTGATGAAAGCTTAGAGAAGTTTATTGACTGGAATATGTGGGTAAGGATAATGAAGGCTGGAGCTAATATGCAAAGGGTTCCTATTATTGCTTCTAATTACTACCTTAACCCTAAACAGAAGTCCAGCAGGATTAAATCTAAGGGTTGGGTGGACCCAGAAACAGGAATGACTATGTTTGAGCCTAGTTTTAAACCTTCAAGCTGTTACATTCACCAAGATTGGCTTTATAAGTTGGATTCTAAGAATAAAGAGGTTCTTACACATAAAGAACAGGAAACAAAACCTAAAGTAGCTATATTTACGATTACTTATGACCGCCTAGATTATACCAAGAGAATGTTTAAGAGCTTAACCAAATCAACTGAGTATCCTTGGGATTGGTTTGTCCATGATAACGGCAGTAAAGATAAGACTCTTGATTTTTTGGAAGGTAAGACTAAGGGACTATCCTTTTCTTCTGAAAACTCTGGTTTAACTGCTGCTTCAAATAATTTAATAGATAAGATATTTAATACAGGTAATTATCAAATAATAATCAAGGCAGATAATGACTGTGAGTTCATGACTCATGGTTGGCTAGAAACACAAATTGACCTCTGGAAAATGAACCATTTACTCTACATGAGTCCTTACCCTGAGGGAATGGTTGATAACCCAGGAGGAGCACCTAGAATTGGTTATTCTACTATTGGTCCTTACTTTATAGAGGTTGCTTATCATTTAAGCGGACTTTGTGCAATGATTGATGCTAAAGCTTATAAGAACTTTCGTTGGAAAGACAAATTTCTACATGGGAATCAGGACAGGGAGGCTTCTATTGCCTTTGGTAAGTTACGCTATATGCCTTGCCATGTTCCCCTTCATAGAGTAATGCACCAACAGACTACTGCAGGTCAGCATAAAAAATATCCTGCATATTTTAAAAGAAGAGTGGAGGAGAAGAAAACCCAAGTATGATAAAAATAAACGAGAAAAATATCAATACTAATAAATATTGGGACAAGACTTACAACAAAGGCTTAGACCCTAATATTGTCAAAATGGATACTTTTAAATTTGAGAATATTGCTCACCATATTATTGATGGAAGGTTTGTTGTTGATTTAGGATGTGGGACAGGAGAGCTATGTGATGTTATTAAGAAGCTCAGACCTAATTGTGTCGTTCATGGTGTTGACTATTCGGTAGAGGCTATTAAACAGGCTAAGAAGAAAAATCCAAGTAATATTTATGAGGTTTCAGATATAGCCACTACTGGTTTTGAGGCTAATCAGTTTGACTATGTCGTTTCAACTGAAACAATAGAGCACTTAGAGAAGCCAGAAGAACTTTTAAGGGAAGCATCAAGACTATTGAGGATAAATGGTGTGTTTATGCTAACAACTCCCTTTAAAGACCATATTCCTTCATCAGAGCACGTTTGGGAGTTTAACTTCTCTGACATAGAGTATATTTTAATGAAATGGTTTAAAAAATATTGGGTCTTTCCTTGGGCGGCTGGATGGACCGAAGTAAGAGAAGAAAGGACTGGTAGGCTTGTTTTTCCTAAAGGACATTGGGATACAATCTTTGCCATAGCAATAAAATGAAGTTGAATATTGGATGCGGAAGTTACTATAAAAAAGGCTATGTTAATATAGACAGCCACACTATTGACCTCAAGGTTGACAGAGCTTTTGACTGCAATAAACCCCTAGATTATCCGCATGAATCAATAGAGGAGATAT
>Ga0222637_1000936_pt1 | contig 11087 bp, 21 predicted proteins | sample AntAcemetagen143_FD_181149 | JGI IMG/M metagenome (GOLD analysis project Ga0222637, IMG submission 181149) | Saline water microbial communities from Ace Lake, Antarctica - #143 | ecosystem: Environmental > Aquatic > Non-marine Saline and Alkaline > Saline | place: Antarctica: Ace Lake...
CTTCCCCTTGAAGGTTCCTATGGCCTTTTCATGCATTTAATGATTTTTTGAAACCCTGCCTAAAATGCCCGAGGATGGCCTAACGCCAATTTAGAGGGTGATAGGGTGTCTGGCAGGGGATAGGGATACCTCGGCAGGGCTGGATAGGCTGACCAATGGATGGTGGTAATCATGGAACACAAATTGACCAGGGGCCAGTTATGTAAAGAAACTGGGTACAGTCCTCGGCGGATCAACGAATTACTGGCAAAGGGGTTGCCACATAAGAAGGCGAAGGGCGCAAAGGGGCGGCCGCGTTATCTGTACAATTTTAAAGAAGCAACTGACTGGATGATTGGGCAGGGCTTGATCCCACCGAAGCTGAAGGTCGAAGCGGAAAAAGAGATCCTCAAGAAAGAGCGTGAAAATGCCGGCAAGAAGTCCAGTGACCCGATTGACCGTGAATTAGCGCGCGAAGTCGGGTTCCTGGGCGCAGTGGAGCGGCTGAAAATACAGGAGTTCAAGACCAGCATCCGGCTGGCGCAGATGGTCCAGGAGGGTGAAATAAATCCAACTGCGATCATGGTAATGCGGAGATTGCATAGCCAGCAGATTACCAGCTTGCGGGCGGGCGAGTTTTCAGCCTTGGAATATAGGGAGCGGATTGGCGAGTATTGCCGATACAAGGATATGGTAATAGCATGGGAGCGCGTGGCCCTGGCGTTCAAGAACGCGGTACTTGGCATCCCGACCCTGACAGCTCCTATGATTCGTAAGTATCTAAAAAATCCAAATGACATCGAAAAGGTACGAAAGGTCATAGACGACAATGCCAGAAACGTACTTGCACAGATCCCTGAAACTTGCCCCGAGTCGAGCGATATCGAGAACCTTGAAGGCGGTGGTTCCACAGCCGGCAATGGGAGTTGACGAGTGGGTTGACCGGGAACAAGCCATCATTCTGTCTGACCGGACAAGTTCGATCAGCGGGCCGTTACGTCTATCCTTCACGCCGTATCTCCGTAAGCCCCTGCAAGCCTTCACAAATCCCGATGTAGAACGCATAGGATTCTGTGCAGGGGCGCAGGGCGGCAAGACGACATTTACGTTCTGTGTTTTGGGGTATATCATTGACTATGACCCCGGTCCGACAATGATCCTGTACCCTACGCAGGACACGGCCAAGGAAGTCAGCAAGGACCGGATACAGGTGATGATTGCAGAGTCACCGAAGTTGCGGCGCCATCTGACGCAGAAACTTGACGACTTTCAGCTATTGTCCTATTCGCTTGACAGATTCACCTTGCGCTTTTCATGGGCTCAATCGGAAGCATCCACGCGGCAGAGGCCGACCAAGAATCTGATCAAGGATGAATCAAGCGCATTCCCACCAGGGGCATCCAGTTCAGCGGATCAGCGCACAAAGTCATTTTGGAATCGTAGGATAATCGAAGTATCAACGCCGAAGTCACGGGATGATTCCATGTGGCGATTCATGGGGTTGAAACCAATCAAGGATGACCTTAGTTCCGACGAATTGATGCAGACATACAACTGGAAGCCAGCAACGGCAACGACGGACTGGTTTTATCATGTACCCTGCCCGCATTGTGGCAAGATGATCCGGCTGGAATACGGGCAGATTCGTTGGGATAAAAAAGTTGCAATCCGTGAAATTGAAAGCAACGCATGGTATGAATGCCAAGAATGCAAAGGCACGATCACAGATGGCGACAAGCAGAAAATGCTGGATGACGGGGGTTGGTTCACGAAGAATCCCGGCGGCAGATGGTGGGGATTCCATCTATCGAGCTTATATGCTCCTTGGGATAGTTGCCGGTTTGGAGTAATTGCAGCGGAAGGATTACGGGCCAGGCTGACGCATGATCCCGAAGTCGAGGCGCGGTTTGTCAATAATTTCTTGGCATTACCATTTGATTACTCGCAAGCCGGCATCGAGCTGATCACGCAGAAGTCATTGGATATCACGGCGCAAACAGGATATAGGCGCAATCAAATACCAGCAGATGTCAAGGTATTGACGCTGGGGGCTGACGTGCAGAAGGCGGAAGTTTATTGGGCCGTGTTGGGATGGGGCGCGGGCTCGGCGTTATGGGTTATTGACTGGGGAGTTGAGCAGGATAAAATCTCATTGCAGAAGTACATGCTGGAAACGCGCTGGATACATCCCGGCGGGGTACAAATGGCAATCCCTGTCGGTGCGATAGACGCAAGGTATGACCGCAAGAACGTGATTGACTTATGCAAGCAATGTCGAATACTCAAACCAATCCAGGGCGAAGGTGTCATATACCAGAATAACCGGGGGGCAGGATATCTCCCGTACAAGGCGCATTATGTCGAGCTTGATTACAAAGGTAAGGCGCTTCCCGGCTCGCTGGTGGGGTATCGAATCAATACGGTGTACTGGAAACAATGGCTGTATTCACGGATCAATAATCCAAAGGATAAATTGTTTCACTTGCCGGCAGACCGCGACGCTCGGTTTGAACGGCACTTGCAATCAGAGCATGAAGTTCCACGGCGCAAGCGTGGTTCGGTTGCAATCGAAAAGGTCTGGGAGATCAGGCCGGGTTTTGAGCAGAATCACTGGCTTGATTGTGTTGTTTATGCGTCAGCAATCGCGTCAATCGCAGGGGTATTTGATTTACAGAAAGACGCGGCAGTGATAACGGGGATCGAGGAAGAAAAGAGAAAGCCAAAAGATACACATTCAACAGAGAGTAAGATGGGGTTTGGCAAGATGGAATTTTGAAAGGGAATAATATGACAACAAAAATCATTCAGGCAGACGGCATCATTGTCCATTGTGAGCATACCAAGATCATCCCGGTTGCGGAGTTGAAGCCGTATCCAAAGAACAATAAAATTCATCCACCGGACCAGATCACATTATTGAGCAAGGCAATCAAAGCTCAGGGCTGGCGCGCGCCAATCACCGTTAGCAATCAAAGCGGGTACATTGTCCGGGGTCATGCCCGGCTTGAGGCGGCAAAGAAGCTCTGTGTCAAGTCGGTCCCGGTTGACTATCAGGACTATGCCAGCGAACAGGCTGAACGGGCTGACAGAATTGCCGATAATAAGATTGCTGATCTGGGGGAATGGAATCTCCCGAATTTGAAGGACGAACTTCTTGAACTTGATTCTGGCGAGCTTGACTTAGACATCACAGGATTTGATGAGAAGGCAATGGAACTTTTGATGAACCAAGTGCATCAAGACCCGCCGGCCGAAGATCCTGCTGAAACCGCCAAGTGTCCCACTTGCGGACGGCCAATGCCATGACAACACTTGCAATATGGGGCCAGGAGATCCACGCCGCCGGCCAGTGTGCCGTCAATAACCGCGATTGTTCCGGTCCGCTGGAGGCCCACCACCTGATAAGCCGAGGCCGTAAGGCTTTTAAGGATGATCCCCGTAACGGCCTGCTTTTATGTTGGGCGCATCATCACGGATCAAAGTTATCCCCTCATGGCTCCCCGAAGGCGTTCCGTGAATGGCTTGCCGAACACCGTCCAGAACAGGCGGCATGGGTTGAAGAAAATCGTTGGAAGATCGTAAAATAGCGGTTTGACCCCTGCAAACATTGGCTCAAACAGGCCTAAAAATAAATGAAAATAGTTGTTGACAAGAACCGGTAATATGCTAAATTAGTATCAGAAAGAGGGAATACCCCTCAACCGCACCGGACGGAAACCGGGAACCAGTGGAAGGGAAAAACCATGAACGCAGAAACCAAAACCTCGCAGACAATCACCAGCGAACCGCTCCAAGTTTCACAAGCTCGTTTTGTTCTCGCGCAAAGTGACGAACAATTTCGGGATGAACACAACAAAAATCCGTTGAAAGGATTGTTCGGAGAACCTACGGATGATTACATCAAGATCATTCGCGAGGCTGCACGGCATGTGGTTTCGGCCTACGAACTCGGATTCCCGCTGGATAGTCGGGAATGGAATCACGAAATGCGGGTAAAAATCATCCAAAAGAAAGCCGTATGAACACAAACCCAACTCTATTACTTGCCCTGGCCTTGGCCCACGTCGAAAAGTCTGGCATGGAGATTAAGCCCGTCGAATGGGACCAGTCGGAATTGCGCGTGTACCCCAACAACGGTGCAGGGTGGTTTTTCGTGCGCGCCTTTGCCCCCGGCCGCTGGTACTGGAAAGACGAGGCCGGGAGCGATCACTTCAACCGGGCGGACCAGGCGGACGTGGATGCGGCGATCAAGGACGGCGCAAGGGTGCAACTCACCGGCTGGCACGATCGTTCATTGGGCCTGTGGAGGACGTGGGCGGAGTTTGTGGCGACGGTAGAAAAATAAACGTAAAATAAACGCTTGACAAAAACCAATGTCGTGTTATATTAATAGAAATGAAGGAAAAGCTGTGAACTTATCCAACAAAGCAACAAACCTAAAGCCCGGCGCAGAGTCCGCTACCCAGCGGCGCGTGGTTCTCACAGCTCCACCCTGCGTCGGGTTTTCTTTGGAGAACACCATGAACAAGGTAACAATCGTCAAGGCGACCGGCACGGGCATCCTCACCAAGGCCGCAGATGGCAAGTGGGATATCTCAATCAACGGCCAGCAGGGCGGCAGTCTGCATTACACGCAAGACCAGGTTGATAAGATTATCACGGCAGCGCGGGCCAAGGGCGAAACCGTGGTGGAAGTATGAACGAAGTCAAAACATTGGTGGAAATTACGGCGCTGGTAAATACCGGACATGAGATAGTCTGTCTGTCCGGCGTAATGCAGGACGGCGCGGAATACTTGGTCCTGCAAGACAACACGGACCAGACGTGTTACTCTGTGCGCGTGCCAGCAACGGAAGGAGGCCCACCATGCCTAAAGTAGCCCCAACGCGTAGCTCAGACCCCGATGCCATCATGTTTGCCCTGTCGGAACAGGCCGTGGTGGACGCCAAGTTCCTCGCAGCCCGCGGCCTTATCCACGATGGCCGGGCGGCAACGGCACAGGAATGGCCGCGCACACGCAAGGGCATGATGCGACATTTCGGTGACTTCTACAAGCCCTGCCAAGTGGTCGGGGTTGTAAGGTTTTTCACCGAGGGGCATTTCAGCAACATGCTCATCAAAACGGGTAGCCACATTGACCCCGATGCTGCGTTGTCGCGGTTGGGGTTCAGGGAGGCCGTATGACACCCAAACTCAAAGCCGAGATACGCGAGGCGGCAATCAAGCCCGTGCGCGCGGTAGACCCCTTGCCGTTGGACGAGAAATACCGTGTCCGGGGCGGCTACAGCGACTGGGAACGGGCGTTCGGGGTGGATTGGAACTCACAAGACGAAAGGGTGGGATGATGCACTATGAAATCAAAAATTCTGATCTGCACGATATGTATCGAAACCGCCCTTGCCCTGACCTTCGCCGTCGCAGCCGTTCAATCGTATGGCCTGGCCGTGCCGTCAACATGCCTGAAATCCCGTTCAGGACCTACGCCGAGATCGTGCATGACACCTTCCGTCACGCCGATGCCGCTAACAAGCGTTGCGAGGACTTTATCGGCAAGCTCAACAGCCAAAGGCAATAACATGGACACCAACAAATATAACGACATCCACATAGCCGCCGCCACGATCTGCGCCGAGGCCGGTGGCGAGCCTTACGCTGGGCAGGTCATGGTCGGGGAAACAATAGCCAACCGTGCTATCAATTCCGGCAAGTCCATCCGCGACGTGTGCCTTGCTCCCAAGCAATTCTCATGTTGGAACAATCGCGGCACGATGGAGCTACGGATGCAGACCATGAGGAAGCACCCGGCATGGAATGACTGCCTGATGATTGCGAAGGGTATCTGCCAGCCAGCATACACGCCGGTGTCGCCGGCAACGCATTACTATGCCCCCAAACGGTGCAAGACCCCGTCATGGGCAAAGGGTATGCGGCTGGTGGCGGTTTTTGGCAACCATCGGTTTTATAAGGAGAGGATATGACACAAACCGAATTACAACTCACCGTGGGCCGCATTACACTTGCCCCACCCCTCCCCACCTTCGCCCGCACGTCCAAGACATCCCGGCAGGCCGCAATCGCCAAGTATGACCGCCGCGACTCCCTTGTGCAACGCGAGTTGATCTTGTCGTTCATCCGTGAGCGCGGTGATTACGGGGCGACACGCGAGGAAATCCAGGTGTGGTTCAAGCTGTCCGGTGATTCCGTGCGGCCGCGGGTGAAGGAATTGCTGGGCCAGGCAAAGGGCTGGACGGCGCCACGGATACGGGTGAGTGGTGTGACGCGGAAAACGGCGAGTGGAAACAAGGCGGAAGTGTTGGTTGAAACAATGGAGGGTGTATGACGACAGAATCAATCGCGGTGCGGAATGGCGGGGGAACGGTACAACAGTCAAACGGCGTCGGAGAGATTAACTTCCCCGCGATGATGGCGCAGGCGGATGTCCTGATTAAGTCAGGGTTCTTGCCGCAAGCCATTAAAACCCCGGCGCAGGCCGTGGCAATCATGCTGACTGGCCGGGAACTTGGTATCCCGACTATGCAAGCACTCCGCCAAATTAACGTCATTCAGGGCAAGCCAACGATGGCGGCTGAATTGATGCTGGCGTTGGCATATCAGCGGATACCGGGCTTCCGGTATGCGGTAGTCAAATCCACGGCGCAGGAATGCGTTTGCCAGTTTGAGCGGCCTGGCCATAAGCCGTATCAACACACATTTACACTGGCAGATGCGGCGGCCTTAGGATTGTCGGGCAAGCAGAACTGGCATACCCAGCCGGCCACGATGCTACGCTGGCGGTGCATATCGTCAGGGTTGCGACTGGTGGCGCCGGATGCGATTGCCGGAGTCTATACGCCGGAGGAGCTCATGCCGGACGCCAAGGTGAACTTTGAGACTGGTGTAGTCGAGCGCATTCCAGAGCAACTTCCCGCGTCCGTGGCTACCCCGGTCCCATCCATGCCTCCACCGGCCCCGGCGAACGTTGATGTAAAAACCAACACCCCGCCACCCAAGGGCGAGCCGGTTATATCTCTGCCACAGCAGAAGCGCCTGTTTGCGATTGCGGACAAGGGCGGGGTGACGGCCGACACGCTCCACGACCACCTGTTGAAAAAATACGGCATCGAGCATTCTAAGGACATCGAGCGCCGCAGTTACGACGCGATCTGTGCGTGGGCGCAATCGGGCGGCCAGAACCCGCCCGCAGATCCTGACCCGGACGAGGGGCGCAAGGATGGCGACCCGTTTTAACGGTTAATGGCGTATCAGCCGTGTACACGCCTGACAGATAGGTTGTGTACACGGCTCACAGGATGGCCGAGGAAGGGTTAAGTGGTTTATCAAGGAAAGTATAGGCATGGAAGCAGATAACCAAACGTCGTTGAAGCCAGCCAGCGCCATAAGGCTGAAATGCGCGTGGCATAAGTGCGGCAAGGAGTTTGAGCCGACGCAAAAGGGGCAAAAGTTCTGTTCGGGCGGCAAATGCAAGGACGCACACAACAACTGGCTTAAAAAGACCGGGATCCACCTATGCCCCAGGGCGCTCTATTACGTTCAAGACCTTGCAAATCACCGTATCCCGCCAATAACCAACGATGAAATGGCTAATGAAATGATTTTGATGATGGCAAACTCCGGCCAGGAACAGCTTACGAACGAAGAGGCGGCCGGGCTAAGGGATGTAAGTGGGCGATGAAAATAATCCTTGCCGATAAACGGGATTCATGGTTTAATCTTGAATAGATGAGGAATGGAACCCTCAAAATGGAACAGAACATGAACAAAAAACACAGCCAAAGTCAAGGCGCCGGCAGGCCATCAAGGGATTCAATGCTACGTCAAGTAGCGCTGTTCCACCCTGGGTTCCACCTGTCCGGCGCTGACTTTTTTGAGGTGACCCGTGTTTGCTAAGGTATTTGAGCAAATCTACGATTCGTCAATAGCAGAAAATTACCTTACGCGCCTTGTGTTTGAGGATATGCTGACGCTTGCCGACATCAACGGCGTCGTGGATAAGACCCATGAGGCCATATCTCGGCGCACGAATGTTCCTATTGATGTCGTCAAAAAAGGAATTGTAGAACTTGAAAAACCAGATGGCCGCAGTCGCCGCCCGGATGAAGATGGCCGCAGGATAGTGCGGCTTGACGATCACCGTGATTGGGGCTGGTTAATTGTGAATTACGAATACTACCGGAAAATTGCATCCGAAGATCAACGCCGCGAAAAGACCAGGAGCCGGGTTCAGAAGTTCAGGGAAAAGCTCCTTGCTCCCCCTTTACAATCCCCCTTTAAGAAAGAAGAAGAAGGAAATAGAGATGGAGAGGTAGAAGGGGAATCGTTACGAAACGTTACAGGAGCGTTACATAGGAATAAATCTTTTGTAAAGCCATCACCATTAGAAGTATCTGAATACGGTAAGAGCATAGAATTTGAACTGGACGGACAGGCATTCTGTGATTCCTATGAGGCAAAGGGATGGCTGATAGGCAAGACACCGATGAGGGATTGGCGGGCGGCGGTTAGGACGTGGAAGCGCCGAGGATATGACCGTGCGCCAGCCGCCACCATTCGCAAACCCTTCCCCGGTGAGATAATGAAGCAACTGGACGAACTGCGGAAACAGCGCACCACGATCTATAACCGCCACGAAGTCAATGGGAGCATCCCGGCCGATAAGCCACAGGCCAAGGCAACGCATTCGGCGCTGTGCGATAAAATCAAGCAACTGGAAAAGGAATTACTGGCCGTATGAACTCACACCTAAACGCAAACTTCATGCCCGAATCTCTGATCGCTATGATGTCCGAGGCCGACCGCACGGCCCTGGGCGTCAGGACGGTGGAGGAACGGCAGATCATCAAGGGCTTCGAGCTTGAACACGAACTGCAACGCGCGTGCGAGAACTGGCTCACCCTTCACAGCTTCCGGCGCCGCACACCAGACGACATCTGCCGGCCAGGACCATGTGCCGGGTGGTTCATTCATATCAACGAAGCCAGACGCAACCCGATCCTGTTGGACTTGCTAATCCTGTTTGCAGACGGCCATTATTTAGAAGTCGAACTCAAAGCCCGTTGTGGAAGGATAAGCGTTGAACAGGACAGTCTTATCCAGCGCGGAGGGGTGTTATGCCGGACGTTGGAGGAATTTATTGTCGAGATGGAACGGGAAACAACATGAACGTCCAAGAAGAATTAGACTTCTACCGCCGCCAGGACTTCGACGACAGCCCCCGCCGGAGGAAGCTGAACGACACGATCTGGCAACTGAGTCCAGAGGATTGGGCGGCAGAGGAGAGGCACTGGGCGGAGAGGGAACGCGAGAACGGGGAGGGAAGATGAAAGAGTGGACACATAAAATGCTGGTGCGACGGATAGCGACATGGCTCAAGTGGACGAAGCAAAACACGGTTGTCATGTCTGAGTTGGCAACGCGAAACGGCGAGACGCCCGACGTGATCGGATGGATCGGCGGTGCTTCATCCACGTTAATTGAGTGCAAGGTAAGCAGGGCCGACTTTCTGGCCGATAGCAAGAAGTGGTTTAGACGCGACGAGGAACGCGGAATGGGCGACGTGCGATATATTGCCACGCCCGAAGGATTGTTGCAGACAGATGAAATCCCTGCTGGCTGGGGCTTACTGGAAGCGGGCGCGCGTTGCGTCCGCGAGATACGGAAGCCAGAACAGAAGCAAGGTAGCAAACGGAATGAATGCGTCATGCTCATGTCGGCTTTGAGACGGCTTGAAATCAGTACGGCGGTATTTGTGCGGCAGGAAGAAACGCAACCAGCCGCCGGGCGTGAACGCGGGGAGGGTGAAGATGGCAACAACATACATTAAATGCTGCAACAAGCTCCACGAGGTTATCCAGTTTACGACCAAGGGGCCGATACAGTACGGCGCGGAATGTTCCGTGTGCGGCAGACGGGTAGCTGCCGAGACGCCCGAAGATGTGGGCTGGAAATGGGAGCAGATGGAAGCGAGCAAACCCATGAACCCCAAACCACTTGACGCCGGATTGGCGGAGAGGCTGTATAAATCCGTAAAAGGCCCATGTGCGTATCCGTTCAAATGGTTATACCCGTCAGAGAAAGCATTTTGGCGTGTCGTAGCCGCCGAAGTCCGCAAAATCGCGAAGGAAGCAAAGGAGGGTAAATGAAAAACACTCTAACAGTTTCATGGTTCAGCGCGGGAGTATCATCTGCCGTGGCCACCAAGCTGGTAATAGACCAAATTGACCGGATTATCTACATACACATTGACGACCAACACCAGGACACTATGCGTTTTGTAAAGGATTGCGAGACATGGTTTGGAAAGCCGATTGAAATTACGCAAAGCCCCTACCGGACGGTGGCGGATGCGTGGAAGGCGAGTGGGTGGCGGATGGCGCATAATCCGAGCGGTCACACACCGTGTACAAAATACCTAAAACGTCGTGTTCGCCGCGAATGGGAAATTGAAAACGAATGGTTTAATTTGTTCCGCTATGTTTGGGGCATGGATGTTAACGAGAGCAAGCCGAGGCGCAGGGGGGATATAAGCCGATGCGACAGCCTGCGTAATTCCATGCCCAATCAAGAACACATGTTTCCGTTGGCTGAAAACGGAATCACCAAAGAAGAAGCACACGGCATTTTACTCAAGGCGGGAATCAAACGTCCGGCGATGTATGAACTTGGCTATCGCAATAATAACTGCATCGGTTGCGTGAGGGGCGGCAAGGGGTATTGGAATAAAATTCGCGTGGACTTTCCGCAGGTGTTTGTTGCGCGAGCCGCTCTGGAACGCGAGATCGGCGGGACTTGCATAAACGGGACATGGTTGGACGAACTTAACCCTGTGGCGGGACGCGATGATGGGCCAGTATTGGAAGAATGCGGCGCAATGTGTGAATCAACTGACCCAACGCGCCCGGCCCAGGACGCGGGGAGGATGAATGAAACAAACGAAGAAACAATTTAATTACGGGCGAGATGACATGAACCCCAAACCACTTGACGCCGGATTGGCGGAGAGGCTGTATAAATCCGTAAAAGGCCCATGTGCGTATCCGTTCAAATGGTTATACCCGTCAGAGAAAGCATTTTGGCGTGTCGTAGCCGCC
>Ga0222637_1000942_pt1 | contig 11043 bp, 21 predicted proteins | sample AntAcemetagen143_FD_181149 | JGI IMG/M metagenome (GOLD analysis project Ga0222637, IMG submission 181149) | Saline water microbial communities from Ace Lake, Antarctica - #143 | ecosystem: Environmental > Aquatic > Non-marine Saline and Alkaline > Saline | place: Antarctica: Ace Lake...
ACTCGTCATGCCCTGATAGCTTCACCGCCCTGTGTATCGTCCCTTCCGATACCCACTTTATTTTTTCCATGACTGCCCCTTTCATATTGTTTCGTCTTCTTCAAATACTTCGATAAAAGCAATGTCATCAATAGCGTCTTTCTCTAACTGCTCAAGTTCCGCCTGAACTAATGCCGTAGCAGTAGGGATCAGTTTTAGCGAATCCGCTGGCAAATCTTTATGCTCAATTTGAAAATACTGTGATATGCAATATGAACCTATGTAGTTATCTTTATGGGTAGACTCGCTAGTTGACTTCCGCCTACGTAGCCGCTTCTTTTTCTCGGCATCTTGCTTGGTTGCGAAAAATGTTACGCACATATAATCATCAATGTCTATCTCGGCTGGACAAAGCGATACACCAAAACTGCAATTCTCAACTTGAGATGATTTGACTTGTTTGTAAAGAGCCATAGTCATCAACGACTTGGCAAGCAAAACCATTTCTTTGGTGACTAATTTTGCTCGTTGTTCGATTACTAAAACGTGCTTGTCGAGTTTTTCACTTCGGCTTCCCAGCTTGGCAAGCTCATTTGTTGGATTCTCATTTACTTTTGCCTGGCCGGATAGCTGCGCGTTGATACCCAAGATTCTTCCAGGATCATACTTTCTGTGAACTTGACCACCATAGCTCATGACTGCCCCCTGTTGCGAAATTAGGTGTTGACTTTTATATACTGTTTGTGTTATTATATAGTATACAACATCCATTATCAAAAGTCAAGAGCTTTTTCATAAAGGGGAAGAGATGAACAGCCAACTTACACACTTTAATAAAGCGAGACAAGAACTAGCCCTGGCACAGTCTGTTGACGAAGTGAAGGTAATACGAGATAAAGCAGAAATGCTCAGAAGTTACGCAAAGCAAGCCGGAGAATCGCTGGTGATGCAGAATATGTGTGCGGAAATAAAGATACGCGCAGAACGGCGCGGTGGCGAACTGCTGAAAGAAAGGCCGCCGCACCCGCCAGGCCCTTCGCCACAAGATAAGTCGCACGATGCGACCGAACCGCCTAAACTCGAAGAGCTGGGCATAAACAAGTCCCAGTCGTCACGCTGGCAACAAATAGCAGAAGTGCCAGAGGATAGCTTTGATAAGTATATTGCCAAAACGAAAGAAGCCAAGAAAGAACTGACCACTAACAGCGTCCTGCGGCTGGCAAGGGACATTAAAGAAGCGAAAGCAAAAGCCAATACTGAACCCGTAATCGCCACTGAAGATAAATACGGAACAATAGTTATTGACCCACCCTGGCCGCAAAAGAAGCTTATTAGAGAACTGCGCCCGAACCAGCATGCCTTCGACTACCCCACGATGACAATAGAAGAAATAACCCACCTGCCAATTAAGGCTTCCAGCATGGAAAACTGTCACCTATTTATGTGGACAACGCAAAAATACTTGCCAGTAGCCATAAATATACTGCCAGAATGGGGCTTCCGATACGTGCTGAATATGGTGTGGCATAAAACAGGGGGCTTCCAACCCTTCGGACTGCCGCAGTATAATTGCGAATTTGTACTGTATGCCCGTAAAGGCAGCCCCAAATTCATAGACACCAAAAACTTCTTCTGCTGTTTTGAAGGGAAACGCCGCGAACACTCACGCAAACCCGATGAGTTCTACGATATTATCAGACGCGTCACCGAAGAACCGCGTATCGACTTCTTCAGTAGAGAAGAACGGGAAGGATTCAAACAGTATGGTAACGAAACAGGAAGATTTGAAACGTGATTGGCAACTGGAAACAAAGTTCGCGCCAACTATCAAACAAATTCTGGGTCTGTTCTTCTTTACTAAAGATATGCAAGCCGACCTGAAAGAAGGAACCGACTTTGCTATCTTTAGTAGCGACCCTATCCGTGTTGGCGTACGGCTCAGAAGATATAAATACTATAAAAACCCCAGGTACAGACAACAATTTACTATCAGGTGGGCAAGGCCAAGCGGCGTGGATACCGAGATACATAAAATATACGCAGGACTCGTATCCCATATACTCTACGGGTTTGTGAATGAAGACGAATCTAAAATGGTAAAATACTTTATTGGCGACCTGGAAGTGTTCAGGAAAGCGAATCCTATGCCACTGGAATTTAATAAAAATCTGCCCCGCGACTCAGACTTCGCCGTCTATAACCCAAACCAATTCCCCAACAATTTCGTGCTGAAATCATGGGAAAATTAAGGAGTAACAGATGGAAAAAATAAAAACAATAGGATATATGACTAAAGAAGAGAAAGAACGTATCCAGAAACGTGCCCGACAAATGGGCATGACTATCGGCGGCTATCTCGCGGAGATGGCTATGTGGGAAAGTAGGTTCACACTGCTGCCGCAACTCAGGAAAGGCGGAAATATAATATGCAATGGCAAAGCGCAAAGCTAACCGTCAACACCAAATGCGCCTTTATCGTGGATGGATGGAAGATTACTGCAACAACATGTCTCCAAATAGCTATATGGTCTACTCATGGATAGCATTGTACTGTGACTGGCAAACAGGTAAAGGCTGTCCCACCTTCAAGACCCTGAGCATCGGGTCGGGTTTGTCAGAAAGCATCATCAGACGCTCAGTACGAGAATTAGAGAGTGTAGGCGTAATCAAAACGGAATTCAGAAAAGCTCGTAATAGCGAAGGGGAAGAATATGGTAGGAAACGATACTTCTATCAATTAACTCATTCCCCCACAAAACCATACTTCAGAAGCCATAATCAATGGCGGAAAGGACGGAAATGATACCTGTCACCGGTGATACCCTGATATAGTATACCTGTCATGGGTGATACCCTAACTATCTTAAAGAATAAGATTCTCTATTAACTAATAGACCACGCAGTAAATGTCACCTGTCTGTGACTACTAACTCATGGGGGTAAATAACATGTTTAAAAAATCAAAGATGTTTATAAAAAGAGACTATCCGATGGAGATGGGCTACGTCCCAACAATTTTTGCGGAGCATGAACAGGTAATTGAGAGATTAGAAGAACGTATCTCCAAGCTTGAAGCTGGTTCCGATGGCAAGGAAGAGACGCCCGCGCCAAGTATCGCTGACGAGACGTGGGAACTCAGAGATTGTACCGACACAGAAGGTGTCTACGGAATCTATCAAATGCCCGAATCAGTCCAAATGGCAGTCACACCGTATCTTCATGTTGCCAAATATAACGCAGCACTGCCAGACCTTGTGAAAGCGGCGAAAGATGTTCTGAATTGCTTTGCCTTTAAGGGGCCAACATGGGGATGGTCAACACCAGTTATGAACAACTTGTTAGAAGCTCTCGAAAAGGCGGGTGAAAAACTGTGAAAATGGAAGAAGAATATCGTATCCTGACACTGATTGCCCAATTAGAACACATGAAGAAAATTAAGGAAACGAGCGACTCTAGCTTGCTTCTAGGACTGACAGATTGTACGGTTTCTGCAATTGAAAACATCTTGAACTATTGGCAACAAGTCGCTCAAAGTACCGCGTATATAGGCGAAATGGAAAAGGCGTTTGCTAAAAACTCTCGAAAAGGTAGGTGAAAAACTGTGAAAAACGATGAACGGAAAGATAGAGAATTGCGAAAGCATCTCCACCGGATACTGCATGATATTGTGAATGACTGCACGGACGACTATGGACATATCTTCCACATGGTACCTAAATGTATGTATGGTGATTATGTCTCCTTATATGTGAGAGAATTAGCTCAAATCTGCAAAACTTATGCGAAAGGTAAACGCTACACAATTAGGGAAGTTATACCGCGAGACGAACTCTACTAATAAAATAGCCGTTTGCTAAAAACTCTCAGAAAGTAGGTGAAACGCTGTGAAGTCTATCCAGTACAGCTTGATAGCAATAGGGTGTGGCGTTCTGGCAAGAGCGTTCAAAGACGTATTCGTCGGGACTTTCTTCTGTATCTCATTCGCTATTTTCTTCCTGATTATGGCAATTATCGTAAGTGATTAGCCGCTTGCTGGAATAAAATAGCCGCCCCGCTTCGTAACCCAGGACGGCTGATGACATATCGCGTTGAAAGGAGTTACTGTCTGCAACGAAGTAAGCTGTCAAGCAACAACCTTATACCCGTATCTTACCATAATAAAGAAGCTGTGTCAAGCTTTCTTCCGCTTCTTCGGCCTGCCAGTGCGACGTGTAGTAGCGCATCCACCACGTCCCCTGTTCGCTCTTTTCCCTTTCCCTGAACCATCGCGCTTAGGTGTGCCCTTAGCCATTATCATCACCACCCTTCCCCTGTGTGCTAACCAAGTAGGTCAAGCATATCCGCCGATTACCTGTCACGTAATGAAGCCGCAACAAGGTCAACTATCAACTGGCTCTGCTGCTTGTAATCTGTACCCACCATTCGCTGTAGCCCCACTATCGTCTCCTGTGGTAAATATAAATGGTACTCGTCACGATCACTAGCCATCTGCGTCAACTTCTCAGATACTAAATCTGATATGAACTTCGACTGAGTCTTGTACTCGTCTGCCGAAGCCTTCCGTATGTCCCGTATCATCTCCTTCGGTATGTATATCTGATACTTCTCCTTCTCATCCGATACTATTCTATCAAGCATTGCTAAAACCGTCCCTTCTATGTGATTATCACCAATGTCCAGTCCCTACATCCCTTCATGTGTATTGTATCATAATTGTGGTATTGTGTCAAGACTGTAATTACATGCGCTTAATTGTAAACTGGTCGCATGAACAAAACCGACCAGAAATCGACCACCCCAAGATAAACCCAGTCATAGTAAGACTAAACAATAACAGTACCATAAACCCTGCCATAACAACTGGTCGCACCAACCACCGTAACAAGTGAAAAGCAATGAGTCAAAACTAAAAGTCAAATTAAAAAATTATGGGTGCATAACTACAACCTTGACTTAAACTGATGGCAGAAAGTCATAAGAAAAAAATGATTTGAAAAAATTATCCATAGGGTCGGATATATATACAAGGATAGGGGTACGGCCTGGGGGCTTCGCCTTCTCTTACTTCGCAGGCTCAGGCAGGTAGGACAAAGGCAATCGAGCAGCAATCCAGTCAAGCTCTGATGGTGTGAATGGCTTCATGGTGGCAGCACATAGCACAGCGTCCCACAACTCAGGCTTCAGGATGTGTTTATTTTTTACCAAAGGGGTAGGGTATACTGTTTTCTTTTCTTACTCTTTCAACTGGCAGGTGAGAATAGACAAAGGCAAGCTCTACCAGGTCAAACGGTTTCATCCTTTGGGCATTCTCATAAGCGGCAGATACTTCACTGTGGTACTTGTGGCGGTGTTCGCCGTTAGATGGGACCATGAGAAGGTTCTCAAGGCGGTTGTCGAGCTTGTCACCGTTCACATGATGAATGACTGCCCCTGGTGGTATAGCTCCATTGTGTTCTTCCCACACGGCCCTGTGTTCTCTCATGTTTCCTTTGGTCTTATATGGCATTTTATAACCCTTCGCTCTTCAATCGGTCGTATGTATCACCGACAAGGTTTAGAAGACTCTGCTTATCGTACCCAATGGACATAAAGCGAGTGCAATAGCTCTCTGTGGCCTGTTGTGGGCTACTCGGACGGTCTGAATCCTGTGATATTGACGCGTTTAAGTTCAGATTCCGCTGGCTTTGGACGTAGGAACCATCATATTGTAGAAGAAACTTGTAAGCATTCCAGTCTTTGACCCCGTGTTTATAGATGCCGCCGACTATTCTATCATGTAAACCTTTCAGATTATCTCTTACAATGGCACCCAAAGCCTGTTGGAACGCTGCTTTCTGCCTTGCGCGGTGTATTGTGCTGCGATCAACGCCCAAATCTAGCGCGATAGCTGTCTCTGTACGTTTATCTTCCGCCGACATATTTTCCACGAGTGCAACGAGAATCCTTCTTTCGTTTGTTGTGAGTTTAGCTAATATGGTTGCATATTGTGGTAGGTATTCGGGATCGTCTTGTGATATGTCCAATACAGGCTGCAGGACTTCAGATTTGGGCTGTGGTGGGCTTTCTGTTTTGGTAGTGGCAGGATTGCTCATTTTTTCTTCTCTTGTCCATTGTGGAGCATTTTAGACTGTTTACGATTGGATGACATACTACATTTTTTTATCAAGATGAAGGGCGATCTGCTTTTTCCTTTTGCATTTCTCTTATCTTCTGTTTCAGCACAGCGTTTTGAGTTTGCAGAAACTTTTCGTGTGCTGGCTGCGGAACACTTCTCAGGTTACTATCGAATGTCTGGCGTTGTCTTCTGGCGGCTGGGTCCACGTTAGTATTCAGGTCGATAAAGTTATCGTAAAACTGTTTACCCCTGTTTGCATTCACTTGTATATCTCCTTTTGTGAGTGATTTGGTTGTTTTCTGAATTGTATCATTTTTCAGTGAATAAGTCAAGTAACGATTGTTAAGTAGGCTTCAGTCGTTTGTTAATATGCCGCTTTTGTGGGTGAAAAGCCTTGACATTGATATAGACCTGTGATAGAATACTAGCGTCAAGGGAAACAACAACAACAGATGAAAGGAAGTGTTAAACATGACAAAAGAGCAAGCATACGAAGCAGGTAAGGACAGCGGACAAGGGATCGGGGCGTTTATAGAGATATACAACGACTATGAGAAATACGTTAAAGCAGCAGCAGAATCAGAAGACAACAGCAGACAGTATACACACTTCTCGTTTATAGCTTGCGAGATAAACAAGGATCCCTACGGTGGGGCGCTATGGGACGCATACGACGACGGAGTGGCCGACGGGATCAATGAAGCTTGGGCGCGCAGGTCTCCAGACATGCGACAGGATGATATATCATAAGGGGGAAGGTATAATGATAGAGAACACAGGCGTTGACTTTCAGTTATTGCGAGAGCAGAGAATACGATACAGGGGCAAGATCAGCGGTTTAGTTTTCCGGCATATTGTCGGCGATAGTGATCGTGTCTATCTCAGGTCTGAGAAGGGCTTGTCTATGTGGGTACGTCGTGAAGTATTAGCAGAGAGTTTTGAGTTGATCACAGCGTAAAGGACAGCGCCGGGCGTTCTGTAGCGTCCGGCATTCTACAGGGTGAAGTAATGAACAAACAACAGGCTATCAAGGCGGCGAACAGGTTACAACGGCAGAAACCGTCAAGCGGTCCTTACTTCGTAGTATACGACGATACTTATAGACGGTATATAGTATGCTCTGAAGACGACTATGATCGGGAATGTGCTATTGACTACAATGAGACTCAGGCGCAGACAGTACACTGTACTTGGTAACAGCGAAGGGGAAAAGATCATGACATACGAAGAACGACAGAGAGAAAAAGCAGACTACTATGCAAGGCGGGCGGCGGCTGTAAAGAAGAACAGCGACGCCACTCTTGAGCAGGTACACAAAGAACGGGATATGATCCCGATGGGACAGCCGATCCTTGTGGGACACCACAGCGAAGGGCGACACAGGCGGCATCTGGCAAGCATGAACAGCAGAGAGCGGCGCGGGTGGGAAGAGAAGGCCAAAGCGGACCACTACGCAGAGAAGGCGGAGCGGATCGAGAATAACCTGGAGACAGACAGAGTTATATCTTCCGACGATCCCGAAGCGATCCCAAAGTTAAAGAAAAAGCTGGAAGGGCTGGAAGATCAGCGCAGCCAGATCAAAGAGTCAAACAAGAAGGCGCGCAAGGAAGGCACAGATCAGGCTGCTGGCTATATCCTGAAGAACCTGGCCGGGAACGTGCGCAGCGTCAAGGTGCGAATCGCTGGCCTGGAAGCGAAAGCGAACATGGACACCGAAGATCAAGAGATCAACGGTATCAGGATCGAGAAGAACACCGAAGAGAACCGGATCAGGTTACACTTTCCGGGGAAACCCAGCGCGGAAGCGCGCGGCGTTCTGAAGTCTAACGGTTTCAGGTGGTCCCCGCGTAACACGGCATGGCAGCGACAGTTAAACAACGCTGGTTTATACGCTGCTGACCGTGTGATGTCACAGATAAGCGAATAGTGGAAGGATCAAGTTGTGCGGCTTTTACGGGGGTATATAGTCATGGCATGGAATAATTACAGGATGTGGAATAGAAAAGTGGTCGGTGCTTGTAAGTATAATCACGGAAGGAATCACGATCCGCGAGTGTTTGACGAGAATTTTACACCAACTGATATGGTTTTCAGGGCGCGGAGTCATAAAGAAGCAACCAGGAAGGGTGGTAAGTTTTGGCGTGATGCGGAACTTGGAACGGGATCGTTCATCATGGTTATTGACTGGGAAGAACAAAAGGCGGAGATAGCGCGAAGGAAGGCGGAGAATAATGTTAGATCAAGTACGACCTGAAGGGGCTGGCTTCTGGCGGGTACTAACAGACGAAGAGAAGGCCGAGTGTCGGCAATGGGCGCGGGATCATTACAAGCTAGAGTCTGCGATCAATAGGCAATGGCATCCAGTGGTCAAGGAAGAATGCGATAAAATGAATCATGAACCAGTAGAGACTAAAATCAGGGGGTTGGAGTAATGACTGAAAGAATGGGCGACTTTGCGATTAGTGAAGTATCGACGCGGAAGGTGTCACTGGATTTGTTTAATGATAAAGACATGTGCCAGCGATGGAAACAACAGGCGATTGTATATCTCGCCGCAGATGGCACCATAGAAAAAGCCAAAGAATCCCTGGCGGTACATATGCGCGACTGGTACAGGGACACGCGACCGCTTGACGGTGATTGTACGGTATATGATACGCTCTTAGGGTGGGCGTTGACTACGGTTGACTGGGTAGAGATAGCGGGGGAGTTTGTTGATGCTATTTTGTTGATGCTATAGAGTACTACGAGTAACACGACCGCCGGGCGTCTTCTGTCGTCCGGCTACAGGGGGAACAGTCATGAACACGAAGAAAGCCATAAGCGCCTGGTGGGAAGGACTTGGCGAAGAAAAGCCAACAGACGACAGGGCAGCGTTCAAGAATCTCATTAGCGAGCCGTGTGCGGTGTTAGAAGAACAGCATGGAAGCAGGTTTATTGTCTCAGTGGCTACAGTTACCAGTCCGCGTTGGAAGTATCCGCTGAAATTGTATTTCGACGCATCTGGTGAATGTTATAGAATTGCAGGATTCTAAAGGGGGTGATAGCGATGGGTAAGAGAACGTTATTTGTGATCAACGATGATTTGATTCTTGACATTGACGGCAAGCGATGGATTAAAGTCGATACACCGGGGACACGGTGTCAACGCTGCAAACTAGAACTTCAGTCCTATTCTTCGGCATGGGAACCCTATCTTGTTACGATCCCCAACGAATGTGAGCTTCTTTGCCAACGTTGCGTTGACTTAATTCCCCTGGTAACACTCATAGAGTCATACAAGAATATAATTGTGATAAAAAGAATCCTACACGATTAAAGGGGGTGATAACATGGAGAAACCGAAGGGCAAAGAGAACTGGCTAACGCAGCTAGAAGCGGCTAAATTGAAGGGTGTGAGTACGAACACCATAAATTATTATGTACGCCTGGACAGGGTTGACGTGGTGAAGGTAGGGCGACAGTGGCTTATTGATCCTGCGAGTCTGGCGAAGATATACCCTGAGTTGGGATAGCACGGCGGCGAACACCAAAACGGCAGTAATAGGGGACAAGCATCTCTTATTACTGCCATTTTTCTTGACAACTGTCCTACACTGTGATATAATACGGCATAGCGTCATACCCTCAACATCTACAAAAACGAGGCTACAAAGGAGCGCGAATATGAGAGAACAAGCCGATGTAAAGACAAATGAAGCGCTGAAAGAAGAAGCAAGGAAAGTTGATAGAGCCGGCCATCCAGAGAAATGGCGACAACCTATCACAGTCAAACTGACTACAGAAGAGCGTGACTTATTGCACATGCTGTGCGTATATCATAACATGAACAAGTCAGCATTGCTCAGATTTTTGGTTCTAAAAGAAGCTCAATCTGTAAAGGGTGGATAAATGGTAAATGCACAGACGAACATTTATTTTATTAGAATCAAGGACAGCAAGTATGTTAAAATTGGGCGTTCAAGGGACGTGCAAAAACGATTGTCTGCTTTGTCTTCTTGCTCGCCTTTCACACTAGAGGTGATTGCTATTCTTCCTGGCGTAGAATGCATACAAGAAAGGTTGATACATAACAGATTCCGATCTTATCGAGTTAAAAACGAATGGTATAATGTAACGGGAGAACTGGCTAAATACTTGAAGAATCCTTATCCGTTGCCGTTAGATGACAACTGTTTCGATGAGGCTGGTTGGATCAAAGCAGACAAGGCTGCTACTATTATGGGTCTCAGTTTGACGGGTTTCTATGCAGTATTCAAAGAATATCGGCGGTGGCAAAAGCCGGGGGAGTGTATGATCCGTTGGACAAAGAAAGGCCGAGAGTATCGCTTTGACAAGGCAACGGTCGAGTTGTACCGTCAAAGGAGGTGGGATACATGATAACTACTCGGCTGTAATGGCCGGGATGTTTTCTAGTTGTGTTTGTGGATAGCAGGAAAGCGCGGCGGGTGTTTTAATAATGAAGCTGCACCTGCCGCGCGTATTACAGGGGGAAGTCATGGAAATATCAAAACAGTGGCTTAAAGAGAACGACGCTTGTAGTGATGGTATAGAACTGTTTGAGAAAAACACTATCACAGACGTTCACGAATTGGTGAATATCTTAATAGAAGGAACCAGCGCGGCTAGTAGTCTTCCCAAGCGGAGAAGATTAGAGTGGGCGAACTGGCTGCTATCGCGGGCGTTGACTCGCGAGAACAGGATACGGTATGCTGTTTTTGCGACGCGACAGGTACTTCATATATATGAAGACCGCTACCCCGACGACAACAGGATAAGAGCGGCTATCGATGCGGCTGAAGCTGTGTGTGAGACAGACAACCACAAGACTAGAGCGGCGGCTGATGCGGCGGCTGATGCGGCGGCTTATGCGGCGGCTGATGCGGCGGCTGATGCGGCGGCTTATGCGGCGGCTGATGCGGCGGCTGATGCGGCTTATGCGGCTGATG